>Ga0265596_1001419_pt1 | contig 11333 bp, 8 predicted proteins | sample saktaG_FD_190143 | JGI IMG/M metagenome (GOLD analysis project Ga0265596, IMG submission 190143) | Saline water microbial communities from Sakinaw Lake, British Columbia, Canada - sak_2013_06_06_60m | ecosystem: Environmental > Aquatic > Non-marine Saline and Alkaline > Saline ...
CTGTTCGAATCCTAAAAGGTGAAAATCCAAAGGATATTCCTTTTAACAATACGCAATCCGAAAAACTTATTCTTAATCCGGTTCTGGCGGAGAAGTACAAACTTCGGATATCAAAAGAATTAATGGAAAAGGCGACAATATATTCACCCAAAAAGTGACAGGATACACCATGAAAATTGAACATGAACAACGAGGAAAATACCTGCTTATACGGGTAATGGGACGACTGGATGCGGCCTGGGCGGAATATTTTACCGAAGAACTTTTTCTGCATATCCGAAATGGTCAGCACCATATAATCATTGATGCTCGCGAGATGGTTTTTCTAAGTTCCGCTGGGATTCGGGCGCTGTTGCGCGTATTCAAGGAACTCAACACCGTTCACGGCAGTTTTCTGATTGTCAATGCCACGGATTTTGTGGAGCAGACCCTGGTGACCACCCGATTTGAGATGTGGTTGGGTGAAGAATTCCCGGCGGATATGCCGGCTGTTTTTTCCGGAAATGAAATGGAAAATAGCGGAATAGAACGTTTTACATTTAATGAAAAAGCCACATTGACCTTGACCGAACTCGCCGACTGGCAACCATGGCAGGTGGTCGATCAAAATCAGGTGAAAACGGTTGACTTTTCGCCGGATATGATTGCTCTGGGTATTGGCAGTTCCGCCGGCACTTTAAACGAAGCCCGGAATCAGTATGGCGAATTTCTTGCCGTCGCCGGGAACGTTGTATATCAATTGCCGGATGAACAGGGACATCCGGATTATCTGATCACCGAAAAACAATACGTCCCAAAGATGCATTGCATTCAGCTGCTGAGTTACAGCGGCGAGATGGGTCATCATAACCGTTTTGCACCGACGGATAAAACACCTTTTTATCCTCTTTCGGCAATTTTGAAAAACATGCTGAATCAAGTTAAAGGAAAAGCAATTGGTTATGTAATACTGGGAGAAATTGAAGGATTAGTGGGGAGCTTTCTGATTCGCTCTCCCGGTTTACTGGGCGAATCCCAGAAGGTCACTTTTCCGGAGATCCGGGACTGGTTAAGTTTTTGTGGTGAACGTTTATATCATCATCAGCAAGCTCTGATCGCGGGGGTTGCTGGGAAATCAGGGGAATTGCCTGAGAAAAAGATGCTGCCGGCATTGCCATCCTGTCCGGAAATTTCAGTGCATATCCATAGTGCCGTTTTTCCTTATCAGCCTTTACAGAACGGGAAGATCGAACTCAAAACGACGATACAGAAATTTTTTAACGGGCCACCGCCTCTGGCAGTCATGCATCTGGTTGATGATGCCCGTCCCGTTGTCGGACTAGGAGAGAGCGCTTTGATCCGGGGAGCCTGTTGGTTCGGCCCCCTACAAAATCCGGAGGTGTTATCATGAGTCTGGTAATTGGCGCTTTTACTATGGGACTTATCCTGTCACTGCTGTCACTGGGCATGCTCATCAGTTTCCGTATGATTAAATTTACGGATATTACCGTGGATGGTTCTATCACTTTAGGTGCTTCGATTTCCGCAGTGTTTATCGTTCAGGGGTATTCACCATGGCTGGCAGCGCTTCTGTCCTTTGCTGCCGGATCACTGGCAGGCATGATCACCGGGCTTCTGCATACCCGTTTTAAAATTCAGGAGATTCTTTCCGGGATTTTGGTGATGACGGCACTCTATTCCATCAATTTGCGGATCATGGGGCGGAGCAATATTCCACTTCTTGATGTTAAAACGGTTTCAACCGGTATAGAGGGTCTGCTGGAAAAAATCGCAGTAGGCGCTTCCCGGATCAATATTTTGGGCTGGCAGGTTCCTTCCGGCGATTTGGCGGTGTTTATTACATGTAGCATCATTGTCATCCTTATCGCTATTATCCTTGGTTGTTTTCTTCTTACTCATTACGGTACAGCTCTGAGGGCCGCCGGACAAAATCCGCAGATGGTCCGGGCTCAGGGAGTTAATAACAATACCATGGTTGTTTTCAGCCTGGCTTTGGCAAATGGCCTCGTGGCTTTATCCGGTTCGCTTCTGGCACAATACCAGGGATTTGCTGATGTTCAGATGGGAATCGGTATGATGGTGTGGGGGCTTGCGAGCATTATCATCGGGGAAGCACTGGTGGGTCGCAGCAGTATCGGGCTGACGATTATAGGTGTTATCCTGGGCACCATTCTCTTTCGTTTGCTTATTGCGATCGCACTTCGGTGGGGATTGAATCCCAATGATCTTAAGCTGGTCACGGCATTTTTTGTCTTTGCGGCCCTGGTAGCACCCGACTGGTTCAGAACCATGAGTAAAAAACTCACAAGAGGACTCCGTTATGCTAAAAATTGACTCACTTTCCAAGACCTTCCATGCCAATACCGCCAACGAAGTCCGGGCCCTGCAAAATGTAAGTCTGATTCTTGAGAAGGGAAGTTTTACTGCCATCATCGGTACAAACGGCTCAGGTAAAAGCACTCTTCTCAACTCGGTTGCCGGAACCTTTGTACCGGATATGGGAAGCATTCATCTGGAGAACCATAATATTACATACTGGCCGGAATACAAACGGGCATCCCTTATTGGCCGCGTTTTTCAGAACCCTTTTGCCGGCACGGTGGCAGATATGACCATTGCGGAAAATATCGTGATTGCCATGAAACGGGGACAACACAGATCTCTCCGTCTTGCTGTGACCAGGGCTTTCCGGGACGATGTCGCTGACCGGATCAGAACGCTGAAAATGGGACTGGAAGACCGCCTGGATAATCCGATTGGGACGCTCTCAGGAGGTCAGCGGCAGGCATTGACCCTGCTGATGGCGGCCTGGACCCGACCCAAGATTCTGCTCCTGGATGAACATACAGCAGCTCTGGATCCGAAAAGCGCTGCAAAGGTGGCCGAGCTGACAAAAATCATCATTGAACGGGAAAAACTCACCGCGTTAATGGTCACACATTCCATGCAGCAGGCGGTGGATTTGCCAGACCGGATCATTATGATGCACCGAGGCAAAATTGTGGAGGATTATCAACATGAGCAAAAACGACGGGCACGGGTTCCCGACCTCATGTCCACCTTCGATCGTGTACAAAAACGTGAACTTTTTGATGAGTCGGTTGCCGGAATGCTGCAAACACAATATTTATAAGTTACTTGAGGTTTAATAATTCCCAATTTGTCTGATTATCCATGAAAAACCTTTTATGTAAGGGAGTAATATCTTATTTTTACCACGATTTAATGAGATTCAGATGCCTCTCAAAACAAAACAAAATTTATTGATTCCGATTGTTTGGTTTTGTTGTTCATTTTTGTTGAACGCCCAAAGTTTTACTGTTAATAAACCCATAAAACTCGTTCTTCATTGGGTGCCGCAAGCACAATTTGCTGGTTATTATGTGGCTTTAGAGAAGGGAATTTATCAAAAGTTCGGTCTTGATCTTAGGATTATAACCGGGGGGCCAAATGTATCGGTGAATGATTGTGTGACATCGGGTCGGGCTGAGTTTGGTACTTATTTTCTGTTAAATGCTACTAAACTTGCAGCGCAAGGGATTCCTCTAATCAATATTGCACAATTATCCCGTCGTTCCGCCCTGATATTAGTGGCTAAGAAATCCAGTGGTATTTTAAAACCGGATGATTTAAATGATCGAAAGATTGGCCTCTACCAGGAAGAATTTTCTGATATTCCGTTGGCATTTATCAAAAATAATAGTCTGGATGTAAATATTATTCCCATCGCAACGGGAATTCATATATTCCTGCATGGCGGGACCGATGTCACTAATGTTATGTGGTACAATGAATATCATACTATCTTGAATTGTGGCTATAATCCTGATGAACTGACGACGTTTTATATGTCCGATTACGGATTCAATGTACCTGAGGATGGTATTTATTGTTTACGCTCGACCTATGATGCCAACCCCGAAGTCTGTAAGCGATTTGTAGAAGCGACTATGGAGGGATGGCGCTATGCTTTTGATCATCCCGTTGAGGCGCTGGATATCATTATTGGGGAAATGAAAGAGGCCCATATTCCTGCAAATTTGGCCCATCAGCAATGGATGCTGGCACGGATGCAGGATATCATTCTTCCGAATGGTCAAACGGAGTTTACGACTTATCTTACGCCCGATGCTTACGAGATGTCCGGAAAAATATTGATCGAAAATGGCTCGGTCAAAACAGTGACGAGTTTTGAAAACTTTTACGTGCCTGTAGGAAAATATGCTGAGAAATAGAACACTGAGATTCAAGCTTAGCGCCTATATTTTAACAGGGACTATCCTGGTAATGACCGTCCTCTTTTTCTATTATTATTCAGTATCCCGGAAGTTGATACTGGAAAGTGCCCGAAAAAATGCTCAGCATTTGACCATGGAAACAGTGAATTCTATCGAAAACGTGTTTCGACCTTCGGCGAAAATTCCGGAAAACCTGGCTTTTGTCCTTGATAACGGAATATTCGATGAGGACAAATTGCACTGTCTTGTGGAAACGATAGTCAAAAAAAATTCCGAGGTATTTGGATCGACAGTAGCTTTCGAACCAGGTGCCTTTTTTCCGGACCAGCAGCGCTATGCTCCGTACTATTTTAAAAATGGTGAGCAGGTAGTCGAATCGGATTTAAACGATCCCGCATACAATTATCACCTCCAGGATTGGTATCAGATTCCAAAAGAATTAGATAAACCAATCTGGTCCGAGCCTTATTTTGATGAGGGTGGCGGGGATGTTATCATGGCGACCTATTCAGTTCCTTTTTACTGGCCTGTTCTGGAAAACAGAGAAACCGAATTCCGTGGGATTATTACGATTGATATCTCCTTGGTTTGGCTTACTCAGGTATTTAATAATCTCTCGATTTACGAGACCGGCTATGGTTTTCTTCTTTCTCAAAGCGGGAAGTATTTAGTCCATCCGAATCCGGACGACATTATGAACACCAGTATATTCGATATTGCGGAATTGCATCGTGATCAAAAAATACGGGATTTAGGTCGCAAGATGGTGCGGGGTGAAACGGGTTTTATGACTATCGTTGATCCTTTTTCAGGCAAAGAAGTCTTTCTGCATTTTGCGCCATTTCCGTCCAGCGGCTACTCGATGGGAATTGTTATCCCGGTTGATGAACTCCTTGCCGATTTAAGTCATTTGAATCGGAATATCGGTATCATCGGCGTTCTCGGAATTCTGGCGTTGTTTGGGGTGATTTCACTTATTTCCGGGCGAATTACCGAACCAATCCGGCGCTTGTCCGGGGCAACGACCCTTATCGGACAGGGTGATTTTAATGCGGCATTGCCCAAAATTGATACCAATGATGAAATCGGGCAGTTGATGCATTCGTTTGAAAAGATGCAAATCGCCTTGGCGGAGTACATTGAAAATCTGAAAAGGACGACGGCCGACAAGGAAAAAATCGAAGGCGAATTACGTATTGCCCATGACATTCAGATGAGTATTATCCCGCGGACTTTTCCACCTTTTCCGGATCGGAGCGATGTGGATATTTATGGTATTCTGGAATCCGCCAAAGCCGTTGGTGGTGATCTCTATGACTTCTTTCTGCTGGATGAAGATCGTCTGGGTGCTGCGATTGGGGATGTTTCCGGAAAGGGTGTGCCGGCCTCATTATTCATGGCGGTGACCCGTACATTGTTACGAGCGAAGTCAATGAATATGAAGAATGCAAGCCCTGGGAAAATCGTAACCAGTATGGACATTGATTTATGCACTGAAAATGATGCTTCGATGTTCGTCACTTTTTTCTACTTTATATTAAATTTGAAAACCGGCGAGCTGGAGTACTGTAATGCCGGTCATAATCCGCCCTTTGTTTTGGATGAAAACAGCAAAATAACAGCGCTTGATACGGTACATGGATTTCCACTGGGTGTAATGGAGGCTGAACCCTATCAGACCGGTAAAATAATGATTAAACCGGGTACCAGAATTGTACTATATACTGATGGTGTTACGGAAGCGGAGAATGAAGCCCGAGAACTGTTTAAAGAAAAACGTCTGCTGGATACGTTAAAGTTGATGAAGGACGTGCAAGATCCAAAAGAAATTACTCTAGCCGTGAAAAGTGCGGTGAAGGGTTTTACGCTTGAGGCGGAACAGTCTGATGATCTGACGATGTTAGTGATTACTTATCTCGGGGGAAATTTCAATCAGGAATAATATTAGGGAGGTAATAGATGGAATTAAAATCCTATCAGGAAAATAAGGCGACTGTCATTGAAATTATCGGTAGCCTGGATACCATGACGGCACCGGAATTTGAAAAACAGGTAACAGAAATGATTGACAGTGGCAGTAACATAATTATAAGCGATTGTAATCATCTGGATTATATATCCAGCAGCGGGTTGCGGGTACTGTTGATGACCTTGAAAAATATCACAAATAAAGGCGGTAAATTTGTCCTGTTTGGTATGCAGGAATCGGTGTTCGAAGTATTTAAAATATGTCGATTTGATAACTTATTTACGATTGTAGCCGATAAAGCCGCAGCCATGCAAAGCATTGAGTAAATCATATCCCTGACAGGTATTTCCTGATTCGGCGGTTCGGATTACCAATCTCTAAAAGAAGAATTCATATCTAAAGAACAGAATAGTTTATTTTTATAATAAATTCAAAAAAAATACATGAAGGAGTCAAATTGTGAAACTAAGTAAAAAAAACCAGATACTGATACTTTCATTGTCAATTGTCGTGCTTGCCTTGATTGTTTTACGTATGACCGGTGTTTTTCCCCAGGTTGGAGATGATGTTGCCGGGACCATTGGAAATGTCGAGAAGGTTGACCGGTTTCGGGGCCAGCAGATGAAGATGGAAGACATTAAATGTGATGACCCGGAAGTTGCGAAATTTGTCCAGAGTGCCGGTTTCCAAAACATGATGAAGGATGACAATTTCCGGGCAATCCTGGCAAATCCTGCTCAACTTAAACTTGTTCCAATGGCTGTTGAAGTCTCTCAGCTTGTCGATCAGGCAGCGCAGGATTTTCATAGCTTCCTAGAAAAGGGTGATAACGCTAAATTTTGGTTTGGCAGTGCTGAATACCAGCAGTTCTATCAGAGTCATAGCGATGTATCGGGTGTTTTGTTTCCATTGCCAGGTACTATAATCCCACTCGCTATTCCGGATATTCAGAAATGTTTCACTAATTCTGATTTTCAGAAATTCGTGGCAAATTTCGATTTTAAAGCCATCTATAATCAGGATATCCAGGGAATTTTTGGTTCTGATATAGTAAAGTTCTTCAGCAACGATTTTCAGTCTATCGTACCGATGAATATTGATTTCAACAGTTCGGAATTTCAGAAACTTGTTTTTAGTCAGGACTTTCAGAAACTTGTTCTTAGTCAGGATTTTCAGAAATGGTGGAGCCAGGATTTTCAGCAAATGGTGGCGAATGAGGCGTTCAATACCCTTATATGCAGTCAAGAGTTTCAGAATGTGTTGAATTGGAGTTTCCGTTAGAGCGTTTATCCGTTTTAATATTATACACTTCTGTAAAATAGAATAGTTTGATTAGGTTATCTTGTTTAGAAAATTACTTTTTAGTGGTTTAATAGTTATATCCGGTCTGCATGCCCAGCAGCTGAATCAGCTTCGTACTGCTGATTTGAACCTGATCTATTACAGCTCAGCGCATCAGTATATCACGCCCCATCTCGCAAGATGTTATACAAATACACTGAATTTCTATCGTGAGTTCTGGCAGTGGGAACCCTATGAACCGATCAATATGTTTCTCGAAGATTTTGGGGACTGGTCCAATGGCGGCGCGACTGCTGTACCGCGGAATTTTATCTACATTTCCATGGCGCCTTATCTCTATATCTTTGAAGTTGCTTTTGCCAATGAACGCATGAGCCTGCTCATGAATCATGAACAGGTTCACGTTGTCGCTATGGATCAGTGCACACAACGTGAACGGATTTGGCGCAAGGTTTTCGGTGGTAAAATTCAGCAGATCGCTGACCATCCGATTTCCATGTTGTATGCTTATCAGACCGCACCGCGGAAGTTTTCGCCCCGTTGGTACCATGAAGGCATTGCCGTGTTTATGGAAACCTGGATGAGCGGTGGTGTCGGCCGGGCACTGGGTGCTTATGATGAAATGGTATTTCGTACCATGGTCCACGATTCCAGCTATATTTACCACATGGTTGGTCTGGAATCCGAAGGAACGGCGATCGATTTTCAGGTTGGGGCTAACTCTTATCTATACGGCGCCCGGTTCTTTAATTATCTCGCCAGTCAATACGGTCCGAAGAAGTTGATTGATTGGGTGAACTATCGCCCGAGCAGCAAGCGCTATTTTTCACGTCAGTTTAAACAGGTGTATCAAACGTCGCTGACAGATGAATGGACGAAATGGATTGGTTTTGAAAAGCAGTGGCAGCAGGAAAACCTGCAACGAATCCGTAAAAATCCGGTCACAGATTTTCGACCGATTATCCATGATAAAGTTTTAGGCAGTGTTTCCCGATCATATCTTGATAGTGAAAAAGGGCTGCTCTATATGGGTGTGAAATTTCCCGGCCAATTAGCGCATATCGCCGCCATTGATCTGAAAACAGGAAAGATGCAAAAAATCTGCAATGTCAAAGGCGCGTCCACTTACTATGTCACGAACCTGCTGTATGATAAAGAAAATGAATTATTGTTTTTTACAACGGATAATTTTAAGTACCGGGACCTTAATGTTGTCGATTTAAAAACGCATAAACAAAAACAGTTGATTACCGATGTTCGCACTGGTGATTTAACCATGAATAGGTCTAATAAGGTGATTTATGGGGTTCGTCATGAAAGTGGTATCTCTACAATTGTTCGCATCGATCCACCCTATAAAGATTATCAGGCCCTGTTTGCCTTTCAATACGGCACCGATCTTTACGATCTTGATGTTTCGCCGGATGGGCAATACATCACTGGTGCGCTGACATTTGTGGACGGCAATCAGAAACTTGTTCGGTTTAAAACCGCAGACTTGGAAAATTACCGTGCGGATTATGAAGAGCTATTTGATTTTCAGATGAATTCTCCGGCGAGTTTCGTCTATTCTCCCGATGGCCGTTACATTTACGGAACATCCTACTATTCCGGCGTATCCAATATTTACAAGTATGATTTCAGCATTAATGATATGTCTATTATCAGCAATGCGGAAACCGGGTACTTCCGACCACTGCCATTAAATGGCGATTCGCTGATCGTTTACCAATACACATTCAAAGGATTCGTCCCGGGCTGGATCGAAGATAAGACGATCGAAAATGTCGCTGCGATTCATTTCCTGGGTCAGTCGGTTTATGAGAAATACCCTTATGTTGCAGACTGGCATCCCGGTAATCCTTCAGATATAAACCTCGATAGTTTGACAATTTACAAAGGCACCTACCATAGTCTGAAAAACCAGCATCTTACCGCTGCGTATCCGGTCATTGAAGGATACAAAAATACCACTGCATTGGGATATTATTTTGAAATTAAAAACGACATCGGATATGATGCGATGACTGCAACAGTTTCGTATTCACCCTTGGGTGATTCTCTCGATAATAATGAACGACTGCATCTGGATATGAGTATCCGGCACTGGCACTGGGAACTGAACGCCAAATACAATGACGCCGATTTCTACGATCTGTTCGGCCCCACCAAAACCAGCCGCAAAGGCTACTACCTGGGACTGAATTACAAGCGGAACCTGATCTACGATACACCACGAACGATGGATTTGAACTGGCGGTTTGGTGGCTGGGGCGGATTAGAAACGCTGCCGGATTACCAGAATGTGGCTGCCAGTTTTGATCATTATTACTTCAATAATTTGACACTATCCTACAAATATATCGAGAGATCGCAGGGAGCAGTCGATGGTGAAAAGGGCTATGCACTGAAATTATTATCACTGAATAATCTGGTGAACAGGCAGCTTTTTCCACGCTTTGTTGCGACATTTGACTATGGTGTGCCATTACCGGTCAATCATGTTTCGGTTTGGCTGAGATCAGCTGCGGGCGTTTCACCTTCAGAACATAACGAGCCTTTCGCTAATTATTACTTCGGTGGGTTTGGAAATAATTGGATTGATCATCAATCGGAAAAACGGTATCGGGAATTTTATACGTTTCCCGGCGCTGATCTGAACAGTATCGACGGAACGAATTTTGCCAAATTAATGGCGGAGATCAACCTGCCACCGCTGCGATTTCGGCATATTGGCATTCCAGCAATGTATCCCCGCTGGCTGCGGAGTTCAGTTTTTGCCTCGGCAATTGTCACCAATCTCGATGATAAAACATTGACTCAACATATTCAGAACTTCGGGATTCAGGCGGATATGGAAATTGTCCTGTTCTCGCTGTTCACAACCACGATTTCCGCCGGCTACGGATACGCTCTCGAAGGAGGCAATAAACTCGGTAATGAGCTAATGCTATCCCTGAAAATTCTATGATGTTAGTTCTGAAAATATCCATCAGTTTGCTGCCGGTACTGATTTTTCTGTTCGTGCTGGTTTTTATGGACAGTTACAAATTATTGAAGCCATCGTTGCTTATAATAACGATTGGTTATGGAATATTTGCAGCGTTCTGTGCCTTATTAATTCAACGTCGAATGCTTGTTTCCCAACAGGGACTGACCCTGATCTGGGGGCCGCTAAACGAGGAATTTCTGAAAGCATTGCTGCCGGTTCTGTTGCTCAAAGGAAAACGGGTTGGTTTCATCGTTGACAGTGCAATTATCGGTTTTGCCAGTGGTGCCGGATTTGCGTTGCTGGAAAATATACTCTACCTGCATTCAATTCAGAGCACAAATCTATTGCTTTGGATTGTGCGGGGACTGGGAACAGCCGTGATGCATGGCGGTACAATCGCTATTCTGATGATATTTTCCGCGTATATATCTGAGCGGTTCAAATCTCAAAGGATTCTGATATTCCTGCCCGGATTTCTGATTGCGGTGATCATTCATTCGGCATTCAATAAAATCCTGGCTAGTCAGATATTTCCATCGGAATATGTGACCGCTGCCCAGCTGATTATCTTACCACTGTTGATCAGCGTCGCATTTACCCAAAGTGAAAAATCGCTGCGCGACTGGATGGAGCAGGGACTGGAATCCAGTGTACGCCTGCTGAATGCGATTCGCAAAGGCAAATTCAGTGAAACGAAAGCCGGCCGGTACATTTATTCTTTACGTGAACATTTTCCGGTGGAAGTAGTTGCGGATATATTTTGCTATTTGCAGATATACCTGGATTTGAGTGCCCGGGCAAAAGCCAATCTAATGCTGCAGGAACAGGGTTT
>Ga0265596_1001422_pt1 | contig 11324 bp, 16 predicted proteins | sample saktaG_FD_190143 | JGI IMG/M metagenome (GOLD analysis project Ga0265596, IMG submission 190143) | Saline water microbial communities from Sakinaw Lake, British Columbia, Canada - sak_2013_06_06_60m | ecosystem: Environmental > Aquatic > Non-marine Saline and Alkaline > Saline ...
GACCTGCTCTGATGAGTGCCACGCGGGGTAGAGCAGAAGGTCAGCTCGGGTGGCTCATAACCACCAGGTCGTGGGTTCGAATCCCACCCCCGCTACCAATAAAAAGTATTCCACAAAGAATACTTAACATGCTTATATCACGTGTTAAGAAGGAGTAAAAAGTGTTGCAGATAGTCCCAACAGCATTTGATGCCGAAGATTGGTTAAAGACAACTGACGCTAAATTTGTTCAGTTATGGATGGAAGTTCCAGGCGAAGTGGGATACTTTGACTGTGAGGTTCAGCAAGTAGAAATAGACAGTCCTGACGGCGCCTGGGAGAAGGTAGAGTATCCCCCATTCTTTTGGTGGCGTTTTGAGCAGGTATTTGGCGATTCTAATGCGTTTCTAATCATCACGCCCGATATGATGGATGAGTATTTCAAAGAACCTGATGACCCAATGACATCAAGGTGTCCCAGATGTTACTCAACTAATATCGGTTTTGGCTATCCTTATATCCAATGTTTTAACTGTGACTATAATGAACCCCTAATAGACTTCCCCATCTCGCATTATTATCACTTGGCGATGCTACAACAGCAGGAAAATAAGTGCAATAGCTTAACACTTCAATGACAGGAGTTAAATAAGTATTCCAAGGAAAACTAGAAAGGAGGTAAAAGATGGAACCAGAAGAAAAAATAAGGATACTGAAAAGCCTAGACACAAAAAACCTGATTGAGAAGCTACATAAATATGAGGACGAACTCGAAACAGCACTAAAGGAAGCAGCTTCTTTCAAAGACTTGAACCGGGGCTACCTCTCCTCAACTGGGGATTGTCAGGAGGTTAAAAAGCTTCTGGCAGAGCTCCGGGCTCAGACTCCAGCGACAAATGAAGCTGGTAAAAAACTTACCCTGGCAGATAAAGAGGACTGGCTCCAAGGGCAGCGGGCCCAGAACGAGGAGCTCGCAGCGGCCATCGCCAAGCAGAAAGACACCGCATTTCTGCTGGAGAACAATGAAATTAAAGCGGATATGGCTAGGCGCCGACTAACTGGCGCGATAGCAGTGCTGGGACTTAAGACCCAGCAGCTCGCGTTTCTGGCAGGGAGTTAGGAGGTGAAATTGTGCCTATAGAGACAGCACTAATCCAAATCAGACCAGACACAGACGAGAAGGTAGTTTCCCTTTACCAGGAGGCTGTCAAGCTCCAACAGTATGCCGAGGCGCGGGTCATCCAATCGGACGGCGATATCAAAGTAGCCACGGATGACCTTTCTATAATCGCCAAGCTCAAAAAGGCAATAGAGGAGAAGCGAAAAGAGTATGTCGGCCCGATAAATGAACACCTCAAAAGCGTCAATGATGCCTTCAAGAACTTTGCCGAGCCATTGAACCAAGCCGACTCAATCACCCGGCAGAAGATCCTTAACTACCGAAAGGAGCAGGAAAGAATCCGTCAGGAACAGGAACGGATAAACCAATTGAGGATGGAGGCGGCCCAGGCGGAGATGGAACTCAAGGGCGAACTCACGGAGTCGGTTAAAGTTATCGAAGTGACACCGGCGGCACCAACCCACTACCGAACCGAAGGCGGAACTCTGGGCAAGTTCATGGTGAGGAAGTGGGCACTGGTGGATTTCAACTTAGTACCTGGGGAATATAAGATGCTAAACGAGGTCTTGATAGGCAAACTCGTCAGGTCCGGCATCAAAACCATTTCTGGAATCAGGATATACGAAGAGGAAACCTTGCACATTACACCGAAATAAAAGAAAGGGAGGGAATAAAATGAGTGAACAACCAAGACGAAGTCTGGACGAATACGGCCCCGGAGAAATGGCCATTCCGGAATGGCGACTCTTGCAGAAAGTGGGCGGTGATTGGGCCAAGTCCCTGGGGGGAAACCCAGGGCAATTCTTCAACAAGACCACAGACGAGCTAGCCGATGAGCTCAATATTGTGGTCGTGGATATCCTCACCGGCAGGGCGAAATGGGGCAGCGAGATAAGCGACACCGGCCCAGTATGTGCCTCAATGGATGCCAAAACCAATCTCAGTATTTACAACGATGATTGTCTCCAATGCCCCGATAGGCTCGACGCTCCCTGGAGCGTTGATGCGACGGAGAGAAGAACAAAATGCTGCTTGAACTACTCGATATTAGGGATAGACCTTGACCACGACCTCATGCCGATTATACTCAGAGCACACGGGACTTCGGCTCTGGCATCGAGGCAGCTTATTACCCAGCTTAAGATGAACCGGGCTCTGCGCGGAGAATACTACCGGGCACTCGTAAACATCAAGTGCCAGGAGAAGAACACGCCGTTTGGCACGACCTATGTCATCCACCCAAAAATTGTCCAGCTCATCACCGATGAGTCCAGGGCTAAGGAACTACAAATTGAGTCTAACCGGTTGCTTGGTGCACCTATCCCATTGCCTGAAGGAAGGCCTGATGAGGAAGCTGGACCCGAACCTCTCGGCTATACCCCAACGGGTACCCCCTTCTATAGCGAAGAAGAACGGGATAGGTTGATGGCTAAAGAGGCAGCTCCGGTGGAATTATCACCACCCAAAATCCCGGCAGCTGAGGCCCCGGCCAAAACGCCGCCGTCAGCTGAAACCCCTGTGCCGAAAAAGGAGGAGAAGAAGGAACCAACTGAAAAAGCACCGCTGGAGTTAGATTTTTAAGGAGAGCTTTAGATGGTTATTCCTAAATTCAATTGGGAGGCATTGCAAAAGGCTCTTCAGTTCTATGAAAAAGAGCGGCTACGCTACTTCCCTTTACTGTGGGGACAAAAAAAAGGCACAGTTAAATGGGAACCATTACAAAGTAGAGCTCCTACTTTTGCTGAGTTAGCAGGATGGTTCCAGGATGGTAAACCAACCAATGTCGCCATAATTTGTGGGGGTGTTTCCAATGGGCTTGTCGCTCTTTGCTTCAATGCCTCAGATGGTGCCAGCGAGTTCTTCGGCCAAAAGCTGTGGGATAAGCTCTTAGCCTCTACCTTCGTTGTCAAAACTCCCAGAGGGGTGCATGTATATTTACGGTCAAACACTCTAATCCCGAGCCAAATCATTGCCAGGGGGGATAATAAGTCATGGCTTGAGATTCGCGCAGATGGCAACTATATCGCTGTCCCCCCTTCATTACACCCCTCTGGGGTGCTCTATAAAGCTATCGGCGTTGAGTCTATAGCCAGGCCAAAGAATCTGCCCGCTTTCATAGAGCAGCGCGTGGCTGAGCTTGGCCTGAAAGCACGGCTAGCCCAAGAAGCCCCCAAGAAACCTACCCCGGTCGAGGAATACCTGGAAGGAAAGCAGTCAGCCAAATTCAATGAAATAGCAGTAAGGAAGCTCTTAGAGAATTGCACTTTCATTCAGTATTGCCGTGACAATGCCGTCAGTTTAACCGAGCCATACTGGTGGGCAATGGTCCATAACTTAGCCGTTTTCGGCCAAGTAGGGGAGGAAACGGCCCATGAATTATCTAAGCCATACCCCCAGTACACGGAGGCAAAAACAGACCAAAAAATTGAGGAAGCCCATAAGCAGAGAACGCAGGGTAAAAGCCCTCATCTCTGCGACAATATAGGCTTTACCTGCCCAAAGGATTGCCTGGCGAAGAAATTGGGCCTCAAGTCCCCCGCCGGTTTAGCCTTTAGGCTAGCAACCAAAGAGGAATACGGCGTTTACCTCTATCATGATAAAACCGGTTGGCACCTTGACATAGCTAAGCTGGTCGATGATTTGCTCGCTGAGTACTCCCTCAAAACCATGCAGGATGATGAAGAATGTCTCATCTATGAGGATGGTATCTATATCTTACTGGGAGAGGCAAAAATCAAAGAGGAGTGTGAGAAACGAGTGCCCAAGAAGTTTATGACTACCCATAATGTTAACGAAGTCATCGGGCATATAAAGCGTAGCACCTACGTGAAGAGGGCAGAGTTCAACAGGAGGAAATGGATTCTGAATTTAAAGAATGGACTCTATAACATTCAGACTAGTGAGTTGAGCCCTCACACTCCGGAGTTTCTATCCACTATCAGGATCCCAGTGACCTGTGACCCCAAGGCTGATTGCCCACGGGTTCGACTATTCCTTTCTGAGGTCCTGATTGAAAAAGATACCCCAGTAATAGAGGAGCTCTTCGGCTACTGCCTGATTCCTGATTATAAAATACAGCGGGCTTTTCTCTTTACAGGTGATGGCGCCAACGGCAAGAGCACCCTCCTCGAGTTATTAAAACATTTTCTGGGTAAAGATAACTGCACCAATTTATCACTACAAGCTATTGTGGCCCAGCGATTTGCTGTAGCTAGCCTCTTTGGTAAGTTGGTCAACATATATGCCGATATTCCATCAACAAGGATGGAATCTGTAGGTTTGTTCAAGATGCTAACCGGAGGAGATACGGTACGAGCTGAAAAGAAGTTTAGGGACGATTTCTTTTTTACCAACTATGCGCGCCTTGTCTTTTCAACAAACAAACCACCCTGGGTGGATGAAGATACCCTCGCCTTCTGGAGACGGTGGATTATGATTAATTTCCCCAACAAGTTTGAGGAAGACAAAGCAGATATCGAGATTTTAGATAAGCTAATTACCGAAAGAGAACTCAGTGGTTTATTCAATATAGCCCTAAAGGGCTTAAAAAGGTTACTCAACCGGCACCGGTATAGTTATGAACCCTCTCCCGATGAAATTGCCGAAAAATACCGAAAATCTGCCGATGTTACCTATGCCTTCATTGAGGATGTGTGTGAATCTAACCCTGACACTTGGATATCAAAAGATGACTTATACGATGCTTTCACTAGTTACTGTAGCAAACAAAACCTTGCCCACCTGGGGAAGGAAGCCTTTGGCCGAAAACTAAAGGACGCTAGTAATGTACATGTCAAGAGTCGCCAGCGACGCGTTGATGGAGTAATAACTTGGGGATGGGAGGGAATCCAGGTGATAAAAAAGCAGGAACAGGACATAGATATGGAGGTGTAACTACTTTTGGGCAAATGTAACTACTTTTCTTTAGATATAATTCGTATCTACTGTCACTAGTATTACCCCCTTCCTAAGGCGTAGTAAGTAAAAGTTTGAAATAAGTATAGTAGTAATAAGATAAAGAGAAATACCCGTTACATTTGAAGCTAAATAGATACAAACCAAAAGTAGTTACAGTAAGGAAAAGTAGTTACGGGCAAAAAGTAGTTACAGATGCATAAATGTGAGTATTGTGGGTCTGATAGTGGGCAAATTGACTGGCATCACCCGGTGCCTCAAATTTACGATGTGGGCGTTCGCCTGTGCCAGAAGCATCACTCGTTGCTTTATGGAAGAGAGAAACTATACCCGGGGGAGACCAGCGAAACCATGGAGGCAGATAGGAAGAGGATTCAATTACTAGTGAAACGTCGGGTAGCCAGAGCAATCAACCGGCTCACTTATTACCTGGCTGAGGCTGAAGGTAAATTTAAGGGGTGAGATAAGATGGAAAGACATGCTCTTGAAGTCCTTGACCTGCGTGACAGGGTGATAAAGGGCAACGACAAACTTTTCGCTGCCTGGCAGCAGATCCGGGAGCTGGACGGTGAGGAAAAAGAGTATCAACTAGACCGGTGGAACGAGGCTCAGGAGAGGCTTCACTACCTTTGTTTAGAGCTTCAGGCCAAAGGCTACCACGATTGCCTTTATATCGAGAATGGCAAGAGGGCCAAGAGCTGCCTGAGCAATCCTGACGGGTTCTGGTGCCAGGTTTGCCCCAGCAGCGTGCCGTACTGGGCGCAGGAGCTGATGGATCTGCCCGGGCCAAACGCACCAAGAGTAAAGCAGCCTGAATTTGTGCCGGGGCAGACAGAGTTTTTAGAAAAACTGGGAGGTGACTGATGAAAGCTATCTATGAGACCAAAGGGAGAGCCCGGGAATACTGTGAGCTGGCAATCAACCTTTATACAGGCTGTTCCCATAACTGCATCTATTGTTACGGCGCCGCTGTTACCCATCAGGACAAAGAGCAGTGGGGTCAGAATCCGCAACCGAGAAAGGGCATTATAGACCAGATACAGAGGGATGCTGAGCGGTATTCTAAGCTAAATGAGAAGCGGCCTATCCTGATGTGCTTCGTAACGGATCCCTATCAGCCGGTTGATGACACTCACCGTCTGGCCAGAAAAGCCATCCTGATTCTCAAGGCCCATGATTTGAGGGTAGTTATCCTGACTAAGGCTGGAATTCGGGCGCACAGAGACTGGGACTTGCTTGACAAAAGAGATGCCTTTGCCACGACGCTTACCCTTCTTAGCCAGGAGGATAGTCAAATCTGGGAGCCGAATGCAGCCTTGCCCGTTGAGCGAATGGGGAATTTGCGACAAGCCCACGAACTCGGTTTGGAGACCTGGGTCAGCTGTGAGCCGGTCATCTACCCAGAGTCTACCCTGGAGCTAATCAAACTGACGGCACCCTTTGTGGACCATTATAAGGTGGGTACCCTGAATTATCACCCCCACGGCAAGACAATCGATTGGCCTAAGTTTGCTCGGGATGTGAAGCAGCTGCTAGAGGGGTTGGGGAAGCCCTATTACCTGAAGAAGGATCTGGTTAGATATCTTTAAGGAGGCAGGAAATGACTCAGCTTGAAGGGTGTATCAGGTTTTGGGAGTCTATGCTAAAGAATAACCGATTTGTTATGTCTATATCTACTATAAGCCAAATAGAGGCTACCATTAAATTTCTTAAAGAATTACAGAAGATGAAGGGGGAGGTAGCAAGATGAGCCCTCTGCTCGACTACACAACTAAGGTTCCGGTCTCCAGGACGATAGCCCAAATTCAGGCTAAGCTTGTAGAGCACGGAGCTCGGGCAGTGATGATGGAATATGGTGATGACGGCAGGATAAAGGCCCTGGCCTTCAATGTGAAGATGCCTAATGGAGATCTACCTATTCGGCTGCCGATTAATACTGCGTCCACCTTGAAAGTGCTACAGAGGCAGGTAGCTGACAGGGAGATACCAGCTGGGTATGCTAAGGATGAGCATGCTTACCGAGTAGCCTGGCGAAATATTTTCCATTGGGTATCAGCCCAGATGGCACTCCTCGAGACGGAGATGGTGAAGATGGAGGAGATATTCTTGGGTTATGTGATTACCCCGGGGGGACAAACTATCTACCAGGTCATGGCCGGGAAGGGCTTTTTGCTCGGGCCTGGAGAAAAGGAGGAATAGGTGAATAACTTTAAGCTTGAACCTGGGGATATTCTCGTCAATGTCAACGACCGTAATGACCCTTTCTCAAAGGTGAAGAGATGGGTTGCTGGATCCTATGAGCACGTTTTTGTTTATCTCGGCGCCATAGACTTTGCCCCTCTCGACAAGCCGCCGCTTAGGGTGCCGATGCTCTTTGAGTCGTATGGACGTGGTGTCTGTCTCCGCTCTCTGAGTGAGAGGTATGGCCAAGAGGTTGTAGTGATGAGGCTAAAGGCGGAAGCTGATAGGAAGAGGATTCCCCTGGTCCTGGAGGAGGCAATTAAACTGGCAAGCGACTCCCAGGCATTTTATGACTACCTGTGTATTGTGAGATTTGCCATTCCTAGACTCATCTGTGAGAAGCTGGGGCTGCCGATGCCGCTAAAGTATCAGAGGGACCCGTGGCATATATGTTCTGAAGCGGTTGATGAAGTATTTGTCCGGGGTGGCCTCGAACTGTTATACCTTGAGGATGTTCCCTTGCCTGGTGACTTTGCGACCGAGAGTCTCTTATTGGAGAAGGTTTGGGCTGGGAGCTTATCAGAGGGGCTCTTAGCGCCTTAGGCTCATACCGAAGATATTCCCCAAGGGGATAAAAACTAGAGCATCACCCACCCTGTCTAGCGCGGGTAGTTGGAAGCAGGCACCAGTAACACAGACTCCGACACCAACGCATATAATCGCCGCTGACCCCCACCAGGGGATAGGCGACTGCTCCTTGTGGTCCGGAGAGTGCTCAACCTTATCGCCACATTTAGGGCATTCCTTTGCTGAGTTAGGGAAACGGCAGCCACACTCGCAGACAAAATAAGATATCGGCGTCCTGGGATGCCTCAGTGCTTTTAGGACTGAGTAGACCATAAACTTAACCGGTGAGTTTAGTGTCTTCATTCTTCGCCTTTCGCCTCTCCTCTTCAAGCCTCATCGTTGTCTGGGCGGCGACAATGGATGCCAGTATCCCCATTAACTACCTCCTCAGTTGCGTGTAACTATAATTACACGCCAGCAAAATGTCGAGAAATTAGTACCCCAAGACCTCCATGAGGGCTGGATTTAGGCCAGGCATGCCTTCTGCTTTAACACCATATGACATCGATTCAGGAGCAGGACTCCTGGCATGGGCTATAATAATCAGTAGGTCATCGCTTATACCACAGTATTGGCCATACTCAGCATCCCTGTCTGTGTTCTCCTCGAACTGGTCATCATTAGCACTATTATCTGCTGTGTCAATATAACCTTGACGGCAATCATCCCCTGCTCCATAATACCACAGTTTGTCTCTATCATAAGCAAAACAGAATTTGTCATATACATAAATATCTGCGTGCCAGTATTCATCGTCTGCCACTATGTATCTACACCATCTCCTATCAGATGCGTGATATACTGTATAGCCAGGTGGATTAACGCCTCCCCCAGCAGCCCCGATATACACCTCACTCTTATCTGCTTTTATTGCGGCACATGATTGTGCTCCATATCGTGTCAGTCCAGTCCCAGTAAAGCGACCGATGGCTACATAGGAAGTAGTGTAAGGTGTCCAAGTGTCTATGCTTATAGTATACTTAACACATTTCCCCCAACCTATGTAGAGATTAGTTTGATAGGAAGTGGAGTAACGCTGACAGCACCACACCCAGAGAATATCATTATCTTCCCAGACTATTGCCCTAGTGCGAGCTTGTTGATCATTTATATTAAAGTCTACCTGCTTGGAGGCTGACCAAGAATTAGTAGCAATAGTATAAATCTCTATCCGCATCCCACCAATGTTTCTTGGCGTTGAGAATGAGCCACCAGTGTAATATACCCCTTCTGAACAGCAAGCCAGCTTCTTGCCATCTGGAGAAATAGCTAGAGTCCTATTAAATCCCCCGAATTTAGTAGGGTCATTATCCCAAGTTGCTGATGTCCCACCATAGTTAGGGGAAGTCAGCTCAGTCCATACTCTTGTTTTTAGATTATACTTATAGAAATGGTAGCCCTGGTCAATAACATAGACCTCATTGCCTATGATTGGAGAAAAGAATATCTGGCCATCTGGAGTGAACGGAAGTGGTGCTTCATCTCGCCAAACCACGGGTGGTGGGGTGCTTGTTCTAAAGGCCCTCTCGGCACCACTATATTCTGTGCGTTCCCCGTCCGTAGCGTAGGCTCTCACATAATGGATGGTGCTCGGTAACAAGTCAGTTAAGGTGGCCTCGAAGGTGTGGGGAGCAGAAGCTATCGCACCCAGCTCCGTCTTATCATCGGCTATAGTGGGAGTGCCAGTTGTATTCCAACAATGCCCATGCTGGGTAACCTCACCATCCCACCATATGGTGCCATGCGCCTTTGCGCTTGTGGTAAGTATGTCAGTCATAGTCTGGATGGTTACCCGGCCTTCAAGCTCATAGGTGGGGGTGTCTTCCACTAAAGTTAAGGTTCTGCGCCCTCCACCTGCTCCCTGAACATGTGTGGGGGTGTCTTCCACGCTAGTTAAGAGTCTACGCCCACCACCTGCTCCCGTAACATATGTGGGGGTGTCTTCCGTAAGGGTGAGGTTGACCTCAACCATCAGACTGTCACCCCAATCGTGTACGTTACAGTGATTGCTCCACCATCCGGCACGCCCAGGTCGCCCGGTAGCACATCTCGGATTCCGAGCATGTAATACGAAGACGCAAACCTGGTGTATAGTCCAATCTCCCTGATATTGGAAATAGTGTTTCCGCTATTGTTTATCATACTCCGTCTAAGCCAAAACGAGCATGTCGTACCGACGACCGCTGGCTTACCATAAGTGACCGCACCATGCTCAAATTGGTCCAGACCCGTTCCTTCTTCAAGAGGAGTCTCTAACGCATAATCCGAAATCGTTACCGCTGTTGTTCCTTTCCCGATTCGGTGACCATACGTAGTCACGCCTTGGATAGCCTTTGCATAAAAGCCATACTCGTGTGGTGAACCACCCCGGGCGACACCGCCAGTGTCCGTAACTGTCTTTGCCACATTGTCAGCGTGGGCAGACATATAGTCATACCACTGACGCACGAAGCTGCGAGCGGGACCAGAAATGCGTTGGAGAACTTTCCCATCCTTATCGGTAACCTCAACCAGATACTTTATTGTCATTACCGGCTTGAGCTTCTTCATGCTACTACCTCCAAAGTATAATTCACTGTGATTGATCCTGCGTCTAGAACATCTTGTGGGGCCCCCAGGACATCCCGGACTCCGCACATGTAGTACTGCGAGGTTGAGACATACGCGGAGGTGTATATCCCGACTTCTGCTACCGTGATAGTGTCCCCACTGTTATTTACGTTCGTCCGCGATACCACAAACTGGGCGTGTGAGCCGGCGAGACCGACAGCTCCAACGGTAGTGGCACCCCACGACATTTGTCCGGGGCCAACCCCATTCGCAATTACTGCCTCCAACATATAGTCATCGATAGCAACGGGCGTGGCTCCCGTCCCACAGATAATTCCTGTAGCAACCATGGGTTTCATTCTGAAATTGTTCGCGTGGGGGTCGCAGCTCCTACCTACCCCGTTAATGTCCAAAAGTAGGTCACCAGCCAGGCTGATGTCTGTCATCTGGACGAACATCAGCTGGTTCCACTGCTTGAGGAAGCTCCTTGAGCGGCGACGCTCCCGAGAGATAACCTTCCCATGGCGGTCTCTAACGACGACTGAATACCAGAGTCCGAACTTCATATTTAAGCTACCACTGCCAGAGTATAATCCACTGTGATTCCTCCTCCGTCTGGCACCGCTTGTGGGGTCTCCAGGACATCTCGGACTGCACACATGTACTTCTGCGAGGTTGAGACATACGCGGAGGTGTATATCCCGATTTCTTTTACCGTGATAGTGTCCCCACTGTTATTTACGGGCTTACGCGTTACCAAGAACTTGGCTTGCGGGCCGACGAGAGTGACATCTCCAATGACAGCCATTCCTTTATAGTCAAATTGTCCGGCACCAACCCCATACTCAATTACTGCCTCCAACATGTAGTCATCGATAGCAACGGGCGTGACTCCCGTCCCACAATAAATTCCTGTAAAAGAGGCGTGTGCTTCCATTCTGAAATTCCGCGC
>Ga0265596_1001423_pt1 | contig 11308 bp, 3 predicted proteins | sample saktaG_FD_190143 | JGI IMG/M metagenome (GOLD analysis project Ga0265596, IMG submission 190143) | Saline water microbial communities from Sakinaw Lake, British Columbia, Canada - sak_2013_06_06_60m | ecosystem: Environmental > Aquatic > Non-marine Saline and Alkaline > Saline ...
ACCTGCTTCGTTTTTGTCTTTCAATGGAGTTGCTTGCAGGGTCTGATATTGCCCTGATTAACTCCATTACACTGGTTAGAAAAATGATTAGTTTTTATCCCTTGCAGAATTCACTTGATGGTATTTACAATGATCTGTTATATGGTATGCCATTAAATGAAAGTATGAAAAAATTCAAAATATTTGATAACCGGATGACCTCTCTAATAAAAGTTGCAGAAGAAACTAATAAGTTTGAAAACACATTTTCAATCCTTAGAAACCAATACCAGTCGGATATTGATTACAAATCTTCAATTATCAGTTCGGTTATGGAACCTCTTTTAATTATTATGATAGGTATTGTTGTAGCAGTAATTTTGATATCAATGTATCTGCCGATATTTAAAATCAGCAGTGAGTTTAATTTTTAGTTATTGTTTGAAAAATTTTAGCAACTAATCAGTATTAAATTATCAATAAAAATTTCTTAATAAATATTATTGCTGAACTGGAAAATCAATACGCCCTGCGGTTGTGAGGGAAATAGGGGTTGAGCCTAAGATGTTAAAAATCAACAAATATTAAGAAAAAAGTTACCTCAGTTTTTGAATGCTTATGAATATCAAAGATTTGATAATGTATAAAAATATTAAAAAATTACTTCCCTAAACCTTACGACACGAAGTAAGTCCTTATGGATTACCTTATTTTCAATATGTTTAATAAGGTAATAAGGTTTGTAATTCCTCTGAATACTGCTTTATACTAAGGTTTATTGAAAAGAAATAAGGTTTTTATTATCATAAAAAATGTAAACCGAGAAATGAAAAATGCCAATATTTGAGTGAATCCAAAGGATTCAAATGTTTATAGAAAAACAAATAAAAATAAAATATTCGACCCCGTCGGGGTCGTATTAACAAATGATAAATTTAATGCTATAAACATGCAATCCCTTCGGGATTAAAAAAACAAAAAAATTGTATAATCGAATAATGCAATTAAACTAATATAATTCTAGACTCCCCCCTTTTTTTCCATTGATCCCTTTTCACTTTATTCTTTAGCTTTATACTCTTATTCCCCTTATACCTTTATACCCTTATTCCCTTACAACCAAAGGGCATCCGTATTGATACCATTTTTAAATTTTTTCCTCAATCCCGCTATCGTGAGAAAATAGGAATTGCTTAATAAACAGACTAATTATATTTATATTAATTCACAAATCCAAACTGCAATGAATCCATTTATTTATACCATTCCTAATTTCAGAATTGCAATAAATATTTATTTTTATTACTTTCTTAAAAAAAATATACAATAAATATTAATATTCATTCCATTTATTTTTTTCATCCCCTGATAAATATATTTATTTATTTAGTTTCCAATTTTAGATTGTATAAAATATATTTATTTATATGTAGTCGAAAATATTATTGCTGTAAATATTTATATTCATTACGAAATATTTTTTGATAAAATCTTAGAATATTGATTTAGAGCCGATTAACTGATGTTGACATTGGCTTTTTTAGTATTATATTAGCAGGAAAAATTTAAATGAAGAAATTATGAATAATTACAAAAAGATAATTAACTGCATAAAATTTGTAATATTATTAGTAACAATTATTTGTTACAATGTTTGTTTTTCTCAGTTTGAAGATATACCATTTGATGATATAATACCTCCTTCACCTGAAGCATCCTCATTAGGAAAATATGGAGAGTTTCCTGTTTCTCATTCTACAGGTACTCCTAATATTAATATACCACTTGGAGAAATATCAGGAAATATTTTAAAAGTGCCAATATCACTATCTTATCATTCTTCCGGAAATAAGGTAGAAGATATTCCCGGTTGGGTTGGATTGGGCTGGAGCTTAAATGCAGGTGGCGCTATTACAAGAAGTGTTAGAGGAATTGAAGATGAAAATGCAAACGGGTTTATAAATATATGTAAATATTTACCTGAATATGGATATGAAAATAATGAACATTTTAACCTTTTTAACAGTTTAGCTGAAGGTTATAAGGATGGAGAACCTGATATTTTTTGTTTTAATTTCCTAAATTACTCAGGACAATTTGTTATTGGTAATGATACTAATATCTATATAATCCCATATAAAAATATAAAAATTCAAAAGTTTATTAATGGAAATGATCTTTACAAATTTGTTATAATTACTGAAGATGGAACAAAATGCATTTTTGGTACATCATTAAATAATGATACAGCAATTGAAGAAACAAAAACTCATTACCATGAACCTACAACAACTTATAAAACAAGCTGGTATCTAACAGAAATTATTAGTGCTAATTCATCTGATACAATTTATTTGAATTATGTTGATAATGATTATAATTATTATTTAACTGCTAGTGAACGAAAACGTTGTCTTTTATCTAAATACAATGGTTGTGGTACAGTTGTAGGATGTGGAGATCCTATCTATAATAAAAGTACTATTTTTATATATAGTAAGCGTCTTAGTGAAATTATCAGCAAAAAAGGTAAACTAATATTTAGTAATAGTGGAAGAGGTGATATACTTGGTGCAAGAAAGTTAGATTCAATTAGTTTATATAGCAGAATTGGATCAGGTGATGAATTTGCTTTTGAAAAAAAATATTCGTTTAATTATTCATATATGAATCCTAATGGTGAGCCTGTAGAGAAAAGACTAATGTTGGATTCTATTGTTGAATTTGGAAAAAACACTATTAATAATCCACCATACCGGTTTACATACAATCAAACACCTTTACCAGAACGTGACTCCAAAGCTCAAGATCACTGGGGTTTCTATAATGGAGAAAATGACAATATTTCTTTGATCCCTCCTCTTGAATATGGTACATATAACTGGGGAGGTGGAACCCGTGATCCTGATAGTGATAATATGAAGGCAGGTATTATTGAAGCAATATATTACCCAACAGGTGGATATACAAAATTTGAGTTTGAACCACATTATTATTCAACATATATTCATCAAAATGACGCTACTGTAACGCACGTTGCAGTTGCTCATGGAACAGAAGGTACACCTTTATTGGAGGACCCGGCTGATATAAATCGTGATACTGTGACTTTTACTTATCCTGCTAATGAAATACGTGTCACTGCCAAAGTTGAAATATCTTTGTCAGGTAAAAAACTGATAGAGGATCTTCAGGGAACTCATCACTGCTATACTATGGTTTATATTAAAAACAAAAATACGCAAGATGAAATTTTAATCAATGCTCCTGAACATAATTATAATTCAATAAGAATATTCGACCTAATCCCCGGTCACGAATATGAATTATATGCACAGGCATATTGGACGGAAAATGCCAAAGCATATATTAGAATTACATATGAAGCTTTAGATCGAAGTTCAATCCCATCAAAGACTATTGCCGGTGGACTCAGAATTAAAAGAATACGCACTTTTGATGGTATGAATGAACAAATTAAAACTTATTCGTATGTAAAAGGTAATGATCCGGATATTTCTTCCGGGAAATTAATGTCAAGACCAAATTACTATTATAGGATGGGAACTGTAAGTAACGGAGCATACGCTCTTACAAATATATATTGTGATTATATAATTCGTCAATCCTCAAGTGTAGCACCTCTTGGTACTTCAGGTGGCAGTTCCGTTTTTTATCCGGAAATAACCGAATATATCGGTGAAAACGGAGAGAATGGTAAAATCTATTACAAATATTATTATACACAGGATATAGGAAATATTAATTATCCTTTTCCGCCACGCTTTAGTATGAATTGGGCAAGGGGAAAATTGTTAAATCAAAAAATTTACAGATATGATAAAACTTCAAAATCATATATTATTCAAAAAGAAATTATTAATGAATATAGTAATTTTATGGGAAATAATGAAAATAGTGCTGATATATACGGGATTAAAGTAGGTTTTGCTGCATCAGGTATTAATTATTTGTCAATAAATAGTAATGATGAATCTGCTTATGAAAAATATTTTAAATGGGAATATTTTCCTATGTACTCAAGATGGGTATTTCAAACTAAGCAAACTAATAAAACATTTGATTTAAACAATCCTGATTCTTATTCAACTGCTATTACAGAATATATATATGATAATCCCGAACATGCCCAATTAACTAAAACAGTCATTACACAAAGTGACGGTTCAAAAATTATAAACGAAAATCGTTATCTGGAAGATATTATTGATATATGTGATTGTGAGAAGAAATTTGCTGATTGTCAGTTAAATAATTTTCATTTTTCTAAGCAATGTCGTAACGGAGCATATATTCGTTCATCTAATTCAGGATTAAATAGTTGTAATGATGATTTTAGTGCGTGTTTTAGTCCTTGTTGGAGCAATTTTTGGAATTGCGAGCAAGAGCATCCGGAGTTTTTAGGTACATACTATACTGCTACAGCTCCTAATTGTTATGATCTCTTAGCACCATGCCAATATTGTTATGATAATTATGATAATTGCAAAAACACAGCAATATCAAACTATATTACCCAATGTGAGAATGATTCAATTTCAGGATACAATGATTGTGTTACTGAAAAAAACGAGTGTTATCAATATCAACCAATACAAACAAATATTTCTACACCTTATATTTTATTGTTTAACAGACATGCTATTAATACACCGGTTGAACAATTGGTTTGGAAGATTCCCCCCTCTTCAAATGATACTTTATTAATTTCCGGTAAAATAATTCAATATGATACTTTTAATAATCAACAGGTTTTACCTTATAAGATTCATAACTTGGAAATTAGTTCACCAATTTCAAAAAATAATTTTACATACTTTAAGATAAATCAGGATGGAACAATGAGTATTGATTCGCATTACAATCTGATTGCTACTATTGATAATTATGATAATTATGATAATATCATTTCTTATCATAAGAAGGAAGATTTAAGCCATGCACTGATTTGGGGTTATAATAATACACTTCCTGTCGCAGAAGCAATTAATGCAAGTCCGAATGAAACTTTTTATACCAGCTTTGAACCAGGTAAACAGAACTCGAATACTTACCAACCTTCTAATCCTATTAAGAACAAGGATTTGTCAATTACAGGGGATTACTATTATAATACATGGAGTGATGTTTTCAGGGTGGAAAATATTGAACCGGGTGAATACTTATTTTCATTCTGGTCAGATAATTCGGGAAATATTAACACCGGAACCAATATATCCATTTTAGATCAGGATGTTTCGGAACCAGATCAGAATGGGTTTAGATTATATACTTATAAGATAAATAGCTCCGGTGAATCCGGTAATTATGTGGAAATTACCTCATGGCAAAAAATTGATGAAGTTAGAATTTTCCCTGTAGATGCACAAATGATTACTTATTCTTATGATCAATTAATTGGTCGGAACTCTGTAAGTGATCTTAATAATATTACCGGATATTTTGAATACGACAATATGAACAGGTTAACTACTATTAGTGATCAAAACAGGGATATTAAAAATGTTTACCAGTATAATTTCTGTAACGGCCCATTAGCATCAATTGATCATAATCCTGCAATACCGGAAGTAAACCGTGATACTTATTTCAATGTTCTTAATGTTTTTAATCTAAATGATATTCAATCTTATTATTGGGAATTTGGCGATGGAAGTACTTCGTCCGATTCTTCACCATCCCATAAATACATGGAGGAAGGAAATTATTTAGCAACACTCACTATTACAGATATATCGGATATTACGGTTAAAGTAACCAAATATATAAAAGTTCAGCCATACAAATTAAAAGGTACAATAAACTTTTCACCGGATGATCCGATTGCTTCAAAAGATGAATTGTCTTTTACTGCAAATGTTGAATTGTTTAATCCCGACACCAACATTGAAAATTATAATTGGAATTTTGGTGATAATACTACAAGCACTTTAGCAAATCCCATTCATTTATACAGTATACCAGGTACATATAAAATTATTCTAAATGTTGAGGATATAGCAGGTAATACAGGACAATTAACCAAATATATTTATATTTCACCTTTTAATATTTATTTTAATATTTCTCAAGATCCGTCTAATCCTGTTAATAACGAAGCTGTTACTTTTACTGCCATTAACATTAATTGCCCTACAGAAATTCAATACTATATTTGGGAATATAATGATGGATCAGATCCTGACACAACATTCAACAACAGCACAACTCATATTTATAATAAACCTAATTGGGGTTATGATCTGGTTGTTACAATAGTAGAGGAGTATGGATTTAGCAGGACAAAAATGAAAACTGTTGGGATAGATGCTGATCCTATTACTTCAATTAATTATGAGATTTCCGGAAGTACAAATTATCATACGGGAGTATTTAATCCAACTGATACAGTAATAGGGGAAGTTACAAATATTAATGGTGGGTATAAACCATATAGAGTAGATTGGGAAGTTTTGTTAGAAGACACATATGGTACTGATACTATCACTATATATCATACTTATGAGGATACTCCATTTTTAGTATTCGATTTAGGAAACGCTGGAGACACACTTGAGGGCGCAATAATGACAATAAGTGTAAAAGTAAGTGATAATTTTAGTAATGAAATAACAGAACAAGAACTTTATATGATTGCAGTTCACTAATATCAAGATATTATGAAATCAAAATACACAATTTTTATTTTAATAACATTGATTATTTCAATCAATTTATTCTCACAAACCAGTGATAAAAATTATATTAATTCTATTATTATCAAAATTGATGGTATACGAGATTTATCCGAGATAAATGAATTAGATACAAAAGATAAACAAGAAAATATCGCATACTTTAATGATATTGGTAATATACTTCAGGAAGTTCAAAAAGGATTTTCACAAAACGAAAAGGATCTGATAAATTTCAAGGTATATAATGAATTTGGCATTGAACCAAAAGTATATTTATCATATGCCGATACATTACAAGGGGATGGAAGTTTCAAAGAAGCAGTTGTTGATGATCAGAAATATTTCTACAAATCAGCCATGAAAGTAGCTCATACCGATTTATCTTTTGCACAACAGGAATTTGATAATTCACCGCTTAACAGGATCATAAAACAGGGTGCTCCAGGTGGTGCCTGGCAGTTTAAAGGACAGGACGAACATGTTGTTAATTTTTATTTCAGAACAAACGATATAGGCGAAGTCAGGATTTGGAAATATTACCCTGCAACCAATACAAGTCAGAGCAATTCATATTACGAATCCGGTAAACTCACAGTAACCCGGCAACAGGACGAAAATAACAATACAACACGTGAATATAAAGACTTAGCCGGCCGTACTATCCTTAAAAAGGTGAATCACGAAAATACTTATTATTTTACGTTTTATGTTTATGACGATTTTGGTAACCTTGCATGTGTCATCCCGCCTAAAGCATATAAATTGATGCTGTCATCCGGTAACTATAATACCGGGCTTTTGAATGAAGACCTGTGTTTCCTGTATAAATACGACGAACGCCAACGCATGATAGAAAAGAAAATTCCGGGACAGGAAGTCATTTATTATGTTTATGACGAGCTTGACAGACTAGTCATAACACAGGACGGCAACCTGCGAAGCCAAGATAAATGGCTTTTTACTAAATATGATATTTTTAGCCGTCCTGTTATTACCGGTATCCATTACGACGGTAGCAGTAGCACGCTTATTATGAAGCAAAATTATGTAAGTAACTATGTTGACAATATAACCACTTTTTATTATGAAGAAAAAACCGCCGGTGCAAGCTATTATTCAAATCAGGCTGTACCACCCGTACAAGCTTCTGATATTATACTTACCGAAACCTATTATGATAATTACGATTTTATTGATGATTCTCATCTTAATTATCACTCTACAACAAATGATTATGATTTAAAAGATTTAGCTCCATTATACAGGGTTAAAGGAAAGCAAACCGGAAGCAGGATTATTACTATGAATCAGAATCCTGTGCAAAGAAAATCGCTTTATACTGCAATTTATTTTGATGAATACGGTAGAGTAATACAAACTGTTAACGACCATTACCTGAATGGTTATGATATTGAGTACAACAAATACGATTTTGAAGGTAAACTAATTGTGAAACGTAATGATCATATCATAAATGCAGGTGAACCGGATGAACAAACCATTACAATGAAATGGTGGTACGAATATGACCACGGCGGACGACTAACGCATATATTTCACAAGATCAAAGACCAATTAACCGAATTAATCGTTAGGAACAAATATAATGAATTGGGTGAACTGATAGAAAAAAACCTGCATGCCATTGAGCCCGGCGAGGAATACAGTGGATACTGGCAATCTACTGATTACAGGTACAATACCCGCGGCTGGCTTACACGTATCAATCAAAGCAATTTAACGAACGACAACCTGTTTATCAATACCGAACTTAATATCCTGGCAGATGAGCGCGTAGTGCAAATGATAATTGATAATGTTCAGCTTGATTTTACCGAAGAAGTAATTGACCCGGGTAGAAACATATTACACCTTTCATTTACCGATTTAAAGCGCCTTGTGCTACAGGAGATAGATAATCCATCAAATACAAGGGGAATAAATGCAAATGAAGTAGAGAATATTGAGATATACGAAGAAACCGATACTGCAACATACAACCTGTTACGCGACCTGAACAACAGGCAATTTTCATTTGATTTAAGTACTGTGATGATTGATGAATATTGCGAAATTTCGGCAGTAAGAGACAGTATTGCAAGTATTGTTAACAGCAAACTTCTTACCGAACAAGTGGAAGAAGAATCCACCAGGCAGCATGTGGTCAACAAGGTAAATGAATACGTAAACGGAAATGTTGGTATTGTTTACTTTAACGAAGACAACAGCGACCTGTTCGGTATGGAACTCCTCTATAACGAAGGCTTTACCGACCTCAACGGATCCGAACAATACAACGGCAACATATCAGGCATAAAATGGCAGGTAAAGGGCGAAGAAACCCACATCAGGGGCTACGGTTTCCAATATGATGATGTAAACCGTCTTATCAATTCCTTTTACGCCGAACTAAATGACTTTAACTGGAACCAGGGGATTGATAATTACACTGTTTCCGGACCTGACCAAGGCAATGGTATCGGCATTAAATACGATGAGAATGGAAATATTAAGAACCTCTTACGCATGGGTAGTATTTCAGATGACAAGAACAACCCTCTATTTGATATTATTGATAACCTTACCTATTCATACGACGGTAACAGGCTGTCTTCGGTTGAAGATGCCCGCGAAGATCTCAATTTTACAAGTAACGACTTTCGCGACAACAACAGTAACGGTATAGATGAATATGGCTATGACTATAATGGTAACATGCTCAGAGACGACAACAAGAACATAGAAAACATTGAATACAACTACCTGAACCTTCCTGTTGAAATTAATTTTGGAAATAACAATAAAATCCTTTACCTTTACGCCGCAAACGGATTAAAATTGAAAAAAGAAGTCTGGAATAGCGGTTCACTTGTAAATGAGAAATATTACGCAGGTAACTTTGTTTATAATAACGAAGGGATTGAGTATATTTTGTTTGATGAAGGCAGGTTAACACCCAAAGCAGACGGAACATACCAATACGAGTATTTCCTCAAAGATCACCTCGGTAATACAAGGGTGGTTTTTACCGGACAGGAAGAAGGATTAGCTGTTTTACAAGAATCACATTATTATCCGTTTGGCATGGAATTCATGGGAACACCAAGTACTACTATGAATGTAGAAAATTTCTACAAATACAACGGCAAAGAATTGCAAGACGATGGCTTTGACTTAGACGGAAACGGCGTTTATGAAAGCAGGTTGCTTTGGTATTATTATGGGGCAAGGTTCTATGATGTGCAGTTGGGGAGGTTCCACACACAAGATGCATTTGCTGAAAAGTACCACACCATAACTCCCTACCAATATGGAGCAAATAATCCAATTAAGAATATTGATATTAATGGAGATAGTATTTGGGTTACAGTTCACGCAAATATTACGAATCAGGATGGGTCTTCTGGAATTCAGACATCACGTTATTATTATGGTCAAGATAAAAATGGTAACTCTGGTTTCTTAGATGCAAGTGGTAACTTATATTCTGGTAGTAATACCTTTGTAAATCAAGTATCGTCTGCTTTGGAAGAACTAAGTTCGGAAAGTATAGGAAAAAGTTTAGTAGATGATTTAGCCAGTTCTTCAAACAATACTGAAATAGCTTACGGGTCAAGAAATTCAGCAGATGAACAAGATGGTTCTTTTATAAAATGGAATCCAACTAAGACAGCTGGAGGTCCTGACCAAAGTGGAACAAATACAAGAGATGCTTTTATTGGATTAAGTCATGAAATGGCTCATGTTCAGGATATTTGGAATGGTACAGTAGATAGAAGCGAATGGGTTCACGGGATACCAAGATCAGAAATCTATGCAACACATGTTGAGAACCAGATAAGATCTGAACATGGAGTTTCTTTGAGGACACATTATGCTTTTAATTCAAATGGAACTCCAAATGCAAGTACACGTATAATTAACAGTAAAGGAACTAGTTTATTCTATACTCAAACAAATACACTCAACCTAACTCCAAAATTGATTTTAGGAGCTACGCCTCCATCAGCGCCTCGAATTATAAGCATTACAAGTCCCTTTAAATATTAATCATGTAAATATGTTAAGAATGAGAATTATTTTATTAGGTTTTATAATATTTTTTGGTAGTAATACATACTCACAGGATATGTTTAAGACCATATCTAAAAAACTTTACAAATGCCAACTGAGAATAAAACCCAAAGAAAAAGATTTAAAAAGCTCTTTTTATGAGATAAGAATGAAAATGGATTCTTTAAATAAGTTTAATTCTTTTGAACATGAAGATACAATATATTTTTTAGAATCTTATGGCATTGAAGACGGAACTTATTATGGAAAAATTTGGAGTAAAAATAATGAGATAGAATACACTTACTACCAAGGGAATTTTGATTTCAATCAAGAAAAAGTTTTTACTCAATACACATGTAAGCTAATAGAGGCATGGAATATTGCAGCAATACATAATGAAGAAAATATAAACTCAACAATGACTAGTCCTCTTACAATTTTTGGGAGTAAAATAATTTTGAAAAAAAGTAAAATCAAAGTAAAGTGTGTTAAATTTAAGGAGTTTTATAACTTAGAAAGAGATAGATAAAAACATGCAAAGCCTTCCGCTTTAGATGATTTGTTATTATAACAAA
>Ga0265596_1001429_pt1 | contig 11300 bp, 16 predicted proteins | sample saktaG_FD_190143 | JGI IMG/M metagenome (GOLD analysis project Ga0265596, IMG submission 190143) | Saline water microbial communities from Sakinaw Lake, British Columbia, Canada - sak_2013_06_06_60m | ecosystem: Environmental > Aquatic > Non-marine Saline and Alkaline > Saline ...
ATGTTTCTAATCAAAAATCTTAAAAATAGGCAAGATGTAGTTTTTTTAGAGCCCTGTAGTTCAGTGGTCAAGAATTCAAGGTTTTGGACCTTGAGACCCAGGTTCGAATCCTGGCAGGGCTATTTTTAAATAAAACCTTTTTAAAAGTGCGTGGCAATTTCTAAATACCTCTTGTGAAATTGCAGATAATTGAAACCCTAAATTCTTTTAAATACAAATTTGGTTTGGGGTTTATGGAAGATGGCAATCAACTTAATCTTTTTTCAAAATGGGTTTTAAAATTAATTACTAAGAAATCTGAGAAAGAGTTCTTTAATGAAACACTTTTAGAGAGAGTTACTTTATCTGAAGATGAGAAAAGAAAATATGGTTTTTGTTTAAGAAAAGAAGATTTGTTAAGATATTTTAATAAAACAGAAATAAAACTTGGAGAAAGGCAATATATGAATAAAGGAGTTCCACAGATGCTTTTAACAACATTAATCAAATATTCTAAAAAACCACTGGGAAATCTTTTTGTTTCTGATTTAATTGTCTTGCAGAAATCAATTAATGAAATTTTTCCCGAGGGCGTAGGGTCTCTTGCCTATAGAAAATTCAGTAAAGCAAATAAGTTGCATTTTGGGTTTAGTCAGTACACTTTTATGGAAATGTATTTAAGAAGTTTAAATTAACCTTTATATCTCCCTCTTTTTTCAACAGCCTTTAATCTTTCAAGAATTGTTTTCGATTCTGGGAATTTTTTGTATTCTTTTAAAAATTCTTCAAAAAGGATTTTCCAGTTTTGAAAATGTTTTGCTTCAAGTGCTTGTTTAAGAAGATGAATGTCAACAGCTTTATCTTCGAACTTTCCGTTAAAATATCCGAGTCCGAAATCGATCAAAGAAATGCACTCGCCTTTGGTTCGTGAATTGATTGCTACGAAATCGGCTTTGCTAGATTTCTTCGCTAAGGATTTGTTAAAGTACAAAGGCATTTTAGAGTTAGGAGTTTTAGTAGAAGATGTTTTAAGTAAATTTTTTGAAGGAATTAAAATTATGTTTGAAGTTGTTAAATCTCCATGGATTATATTTGCTTCATGCAACTTTGCAATTGAATTTCCTATTTGTTTCATAATTAATTTTTGTTTTTGCAATGAAAATTCATTTAAGGTTTCAGAAAGTTTTTCTCCTTTGATGTAAGGCATTTTTAATTTTGTTGATTCTTTAATACAAGGTTGAAAAAAAGGTTTTGGGCAGTTGATTATTTTTGAAGCTTTGTCGAGAAGTTTTGCTTCTGAACGTGTTCTTCTCGAACGAATTTTTTCATCAAGTTCTGGAAGTCGGTAAGATTTTGGGGTTCTGTCTTTGATTATAAATTGCTCGCTGTCGCTCGTGATTGATTGCTCAGTTCCAGACTTTGTCAAGGAACTTTGCTGATTTGAATTAATTAATAATTTATTTTGAGAAGGGGGTGTTTTAGAAGAAAGTGAGGTGACTAAGTAGATTTTTGCTTCAGCACCTTGGGCTATAATTTTTATTTTGTTGGGTGCGCAAATCTTTGATTTTCCTGCTCCTTGTGCTATAATTTTTTGAGGGGTCATTTTAAATTATATTTTTATTTCAGGTCTTTTTGAAAGAATCTTTGCAAGTTTTGGATTCCAAATATATCCAAGAGTTCCGTTTCTGTCAAAAGCGATTTTATTTATTGTTTCGAGATAATCTAAAACTATTGAGTAAGTTTGCCACATAACTTTTTTTGGAAGTTTTTTCCAAAGCTGTGTTTTGTTAAGTTCTCCTGAATGTTCTTCTATTGCTTTTTCTATCATAAGAACTGTTTGAAGTGTCGGGCTTCTTACAAAAGGATTTTTTGATTTTAGCATATTTTACAATATATCAATTGATATATAAAGGTTTTGTTGGAAAATTATTTAAACCAAGAATCATATTTTTAATTATGCCTCAAGATAAAATAAAGGGTCTCAAGGAACAAATTAAAAAAGAAGAGAATAACAATTTGAAAGAAATGTGGAAACATATGAATTTTTGGAATAGAATTATTTATATTTTAGGTTGTTTTGTTATAATTTGGTTAGCTTATCAATTTGGGCAGATTCTTGTTGGTGGTTTAATTAAATAATTGGGATTTGTTTTCTTAAATATTGAGTTGAGGAACTCTTACTTGAAAATAATTGTTAATACCGATAAAATAATTGTTGTTATTGCTAAAAACCAAGTAGCCCACACTAATTTTTTATTTGATTGAATATTTTTATACCCAATCCAAAGAACAATATTTCTATCATCTGCCCGTTCAGAAATTAATCCATTAGATTTTTCTAAATCTTTTTGTTCTTTCTTTTTTATATCTTTTCCTGCCATATTTAAAAAATTTGCAAAATCCATTTTATCTCATCCTCCGCAACTTCTTCCCCCCAAACTTTTTCATCATCTTCTGCATTTGTTTTTGAGAAAATCCTTGTGACATGTCCATATCTTCTACTCCACCTTTCATCATTTCTTGAAGCATTTCATATTGTTTGAGCAAAGCACGAATATCTGAGCCATTTACACCAGCACCTTTTGCAATTCTTGAAATTCGTGAAGTTTGTTTTTTTAAAAGCTCAGGATTTTCTTTTTCTTCAACAGTCATTGATTTTAAAATGTGTTCCCATTTTTTCACTTTTTCTTCTTGAGCACCTAAAAGATTTTCGGGAATTTTTGCATTTCCTAAACCAGGAATCATTCCTTTAATTTTATCAAAACCCCCAAGAGAACTCATTGATTTAACTTGTTCAATAACATCTTCTAAACTTAGTTTTCCTTCTTGCAACTTTTTTTGAAGTTTTTCTTGTTCATCTTCTTTAGTGACTGATTTAATTTTCTCAATTAAAGTTTGCAAATCGCCCATTCCTAATAATCTTGATAAAAAAGATTGTGGATTAAATTCTTCTAAGTCATTTATTTTTTCACCTGTTGCAATAAAATAAACAGGTGCTTTAGTTTCTGCACATGCTGTCAAAGCCCCGCCAGCCTTTGCTGTTGAATCCATTCGTGTTATTATCACACCAGAGATTTTCAAAGCTTGTTGAAATTCTTGAGATTGTTTTTTAGCAGCTTGGCCAATATCTGCAGGCATAATTAAAATTGTTTCTGTTGGAGAAATTGTTTTTCCTAAGTCTTTTATTTCTTTTATTAATTCTTTATCTAAAGTATGACGCCCAGCAGTGTCTATTAAAACTAAGTCGTATTTTTTCAAATCTTTTTCATATTTTTTCCAAATTTTCAAAGCGTTTTTTTCTTTTGATTCTATAAAAATAGTTAAGTTGTTTTTTTCAGCTAATTGTTTAAGTTGTTCAGATGCAGCAGGTCGATGAACATCTAAGCCAACAAGTGCAACTTTTTTACCTCGCTTTGCAAAATAGTTTCCAAGTTTTGCAATTGTTGTTGTTTTTCCTGCCCCGTATAAACCTAAGAGCATTATTTTATTTTGTTTTGAATTTAATTTTAATTGTTTGTGTTCTCCAAGAATTTTTACAAGTTCGTCATGAAGTAATTTGATAACATGTTCTTTTTTTTCAATTTCTTTTATTCTTTCATCAAAAGCTGATTTTCGTATTTTGTCGCTTATTTCTTTGACAAGAGAAATATTTACATCTGCTTCAATCAATGCTCTTTGCAAGTCTCGAATAATTGAGTCAACAAGGTTTTTGTCAAGAAATATAGCATTTGCTATTTTATTTGTTGCTTTCCTAAGTACTTCGCCTAATCTTTCTAACATGTTTTATAAAGAAAAAGAAAGGTTATTAAATTTTGGGTTTTTTTAAAAAATTTAATCATTACCATAACTTTCTGAGTCTCTCTTTGGCAGCTTCTCTTACCACAAAAAAATCATCCTTTTTAATTATTTTGTTTAAAATTTCTTCTGAATTTAATTTCTCAGTGGCAATCGTTCTCACATCATAATCCTCAGCAGACATAGCCACATTTTCTAAGAGAGATTCAGAAGTGAGTTTTTGTGTAGAGACTATTCTAACATAACCGCTTTTATCATTCTTGGCGAGATATGCCAAAACTTTTTGAGTATCAGAATCTTTAGGATCGAGTTTTTCGATAGCTGCCCATCTTATGTATTGGTGTTCGGAGTTTTTAGCCATTTTTATTAAAATGCCTTTATTAAACTCAGGTGCTTGTTTATCCAATTTATCTTCAGGATAAACAGTACATGACTTAGCTTTAATTGCCCAATTAGTTTCCCAGCCAATTTTAGAAAGAGGGACAATGCCTTCTATTCTTTCTAAAGGAACAGAAAAGTATTTGAATCCATCTAAAATCATTTCTGGAAAAGCTGGTAAAGTATGTATAAGAAATGGATGACCCCAAACGAAAAGTAAATCATGTAATGAAAAATGTGATGGATTTTTGGAATAGTAATCATTATTGATCTGTTTTTTAGAATCGTTTTTAAAAAAGTAATTAAGATCGTTTTGGAAGGAGAAAAGGTAATACTTATGAAAAAGTTTGTCTGTTGGTAAGCCTATTTTTTTGGCAGATGATTTAATTATTCTTGTTTCTATATTTTCTAATTTCATAAAATAATTTAGAGAGCCCTATTTAAAAACTTTTCTCTTGTTACCTTTTTGTAGTTTATACAATTAAAGGATTTTTAAGAGTTAATAAGTTTTCGGGTTTATTATTTTTTGTTGATTTAAAAATAATTTTTCTTTATCAAAGAATTTGTAAATTTAATTAAATCTTCAGCGTAATATTTTGAATATGCTTCCCATTTGTCTCCAATTCCACTATAGATAGTGGCTATTCCATCATTGATTGTTAATCCACTTGCAAATACAGTTTCTTCAACATATCCATTTTCTGGAAGAAGCTCTCGATAATCTTTTCTTGTTTCTAATATGTCTGAATTTCTAAAATTTTTCCAAGGTTGTTCTGCATCCATCATCATTATTTTTGTTACATATTCATTTTTGTTTTTTTCAATCTTTCTTGTTTCATGGTATGCTGCCAACCATTTATTACCTATTTTTATTGGGGGAGTTCCAGATCCTGTTGTTGGGCCGTTTTCAGGAGTTAATCTGTGTTCTTGCCCCCAATGAATTAAATCAGGAGAATAGGAAATCCAGATTCCTGCCTCGCTTATTTCATGAAAAGCATTAGGTCTTATGAAAGCTGCATAAATTTTTCCCCCTTTTTTTATAATGCTTGTTTCTGAAGGACTAGAGATTTTTTCTGGAAAAAATATTACATCTTTAACACCTGTGATTATTGGGCGAGGAGTATTATTTTTTGAAAGTGTTTCATAATTTTTGAAATCCTTTGTCATTAATGCCATGGTTGAAACTCCAAATTTTCTGTGCGGAACAACATAAGTCAATAAAAAATTTCCATCTTCAAAAGGAGTAATCCTTACATCTTCTATACCAAATCTATCAAATTCATATGTAGGATAAATTGCTGGTTTTTGTTGCCTTTCAATTATATTCCCTTTTGAATCAAGTTTTAATAACATTGGGAGAGAAATGTGTTTCATTCTATATCTTGGTTCTTGGTTTTCCCCACCAGGGATAGTTACATCTTTTTCTGTTTCTTTTATTATTCTTTTTGGATAACTATCAAATTTTATTTCTAATTTTTTATTTTTTTTATCGGGAATTTTAAAATAAGGCAATTTGATTTTATTTGGGTTATCTTGAATTGGGGTTTGTGCAACCCTTACTAAAAGCCAATTTTCTAAAGTTCCATTTTTATTTTTTATTTCAATTGCTCCAGCATTAAAGGTTCCAACTATTTCAAGGTTTGGTGATGTTGGGAAATAGTCTTCAGGGCTGGCTATAACTTTTCTTTCAAGTGGTTTTGGTCGGTTGTCTTCCATTGCAAAATATAGTCTTTTCAAAGTTTTTAATAGTTTGTTATTGAGAAATTATACACTATTTTTGTTGTTAGAATTGAGGGAAGAGGGAAGGGGGTTATTGAGATTTGGTTTTTAGTTAGAAGAATTATAATTCCGAAAAGTTTAAATGAAATCAAATCTATATTTAATAAATGGTTTGTCAAATTTGTGGGGAGAAATCTGGATTTTTCCCAATATGCCGAGAATGTAATTCGTTAAAAGAAAAAGGAGAAGTTACAAAATGTGAAGAATGCGGTATTTGGAAAAAAGGAGATAAACCTTTGTGTCGTGAATGTTGGTTAAAAGAGAAAAAAGAAAAAGAAAAATCATTGCCTAATTACAAAGCTCCTGAAAGTGAAAAAGAAGAAACAAGTTTCAGATCAAAATTTAAAGCAAGTATTCGGGCTGAAGATGGACATATGGTTCGGTCAAGAGCTGAAAAAATAATTGATGATTGGTTATATAATAAAGGAATTGCGCATGCCTATGAAAGGCGTGTCCCAATTGAGGAAGAAGTATATTGTGATTTTTTCATTAAAATTGGTCAAAAAGTTTGGATTGAATTTTGGGGGCTTGAAGAAGAAAAGTATCTTAAAAGAAAAGAACTAAAAAAACAATTTTATAAAAAACATGATAAACATTTAATTGAATTAAATAGTAAAGATATTGATAATCTTGATGATATTTTGCCTATAAAATTAAGACCTTTTTTGCCACCAACATTTAGTTTTGATTAATCTTTACAACCCCAACTTCTCAATAAATTTCTCTTTATCAAAAGTTTCAATAGCATCATAAACTTGTCCTGTTCCAAGATAGAGAATTGGTTTTTTTGTAACATAGCCCACACTCAATGCTGTGCCACCTTTTTCATCTATGTCTGCTTTTGTTAAAATAATTCCGTCGATTCCAATTGCCCAGTCAAAACTTTTTATTTGTTCTATTGCGTCGTTTCCTGTTATGCTTTCTCCGATAAAAAGTTTTAAATCAGGTTTGCAAACTTTTGAAATTTTTTCAATTTCTTTTAAAAGGTTTTTCTCTGTGTGCATTCGTCCAGCAGTGTCTATTAAAACGCAGTTGATGAAATTCTTTTTTGCATATTTTATTGCATCAAATCCAACAGAAGCAGGATCTGAACCATATTCATGGGAAATAACTTTTATTCCTATTTTTTCTCCATGTTCTTTTATTTGTTCAATTGATGCTGCACGGAAAGTGTCTGCAGCTGCAAGAACACAAGACAATCCTTTTTTCTTCAATGAATCTGCAATTTTTGCAATTGTTGTTGTTTTTCCTGTTCCATTGATTCCACAGAATAAAATAACATAGGGCTCTTTGGATTGGTCTTGAATTTTTTCTTTAACTTTTTCAACAACATCAAAAGGTTCTATTAAAATTTCTTCAATAATTTCTTTGAAAGCATCTTTTATTTCTGATTCTACTTCTTTTTTTAAAAATTCTTTTCCAATTATTTTCTCTTTTAAATCTTGAACCATTTTTTCAGCAACTTCAAAAGCAACATTGTTTTCCAAAAGTAACATTTTTAATTCTTCTTCATAAACTTCAAATTCTTTTTCAGAAATTTTTATTGTTTTGAATTTTTTGAAAATGCCTTTTTTTTCTAATTCAAAATCTTCTTTTAATTTTTTTAAGTTGGGTTCAATCTTGTGTGTTGCAGTATTAAATTTTGTTGGCAAAAGTTTTTCTTTAACAGAACCTTCTGCTTTTTCAGAAACTTTTTTTGTCCAATTTCTTAATTTTTCTTTTAGTTTTGAGAACATGTTCTTTAGAGTATAATTAAATTTATAAATACTCTTTTATTCTTTTTTAATATGGTTCCTAGAACTGGTTATGTTTCTAATGAAAAAGAAGAGGGACAAGACATTTTAGCATATGCTTTAGAAGGTGCAAGAAAACTTTTAAAAGATAGGGGAATGACTGCACTTTATTTTAAAGGTATGAATAGTTTTTCTGGAGACAAGCCTCCTTCAAGCGAGCTTATTAAGATGATTAAAGAAGCAGGACTTTTTCAATAAAAAAGAAATTTTATAACATTTTTCTTTTAACAAAAGTATTTTAAATGTAAAAACTATTTTTTTATATAGTAAATAAAAAAAAGGAGGTAAAAATGGCTAAATGGACAGGATGGCTTGCTGCTGTTGGTGGATTGTTAGCAATAATCGCACAATGGGTGCCTGGTGAATGGTTACTTTGGGTAGGTGGTTTAGTAGCAATTGTATTTGGACTTTGGGGTGCTCTTGCAAAGAAATAAAACCCCTTTATTTTTCAATTCATTTTTTAGAGAACATAAATTCTTATAAATGGTTTTAGCTATATATTTTTATGAAACTAAATATAAAAGAGTTATTTGTTCGGAGATTTTTTAGAGGTTATTTTAAATGAAAGCAAAATCAAAGATTTTTCATTCATTCGTCTTTTTAATTAAATTAAAAAAGAAATTCAAATGAAAGGAGTATTTGTGATTCTTGATGGGATAGGAGATTTACCGTGTTCACAATTAAATGGAGGAACTCCATTAGAAGTTGCAAAAACACCTAACTTAAATTTTTTAGCTACAAGAGGGGATATGGGATATGTAGACCCGGTTCGTCCAGGTTTTATTCCAGAATCAGATGAAGCAATTGTTTCTTTATTTGGAAATGATTTAATTTCAAGTACACGAGGGCAATTAGAAGCAAGAGGGGTAAAAGGGTTGAAAGTTACACGCGGGGATTTAGCTTTAAGAGTAAATTTTGCAACTATTGATTCTTTGAAAAATAAAAACATTATTGATAGGCGGGCTGGAAGAACTTTAACAACAGAAGAAGCAGGAGTTTTAGCAAAAGCAGTTAATAAAATTAAAATGCCTTGTAAATTTGTGCTTGAGCCAACAATTCAACATAGGGCTGTTTTGATTTTCCGTGGAGGTTTTTCTGATAATTTTATTGGAAATGATTTAACATATATTCAAGGATTAAATAAATCTTCAGAAAAAGTTATTTTGTGCAAACCAATGGATGACGAGGAGAATACTCTTTATACTGTGAATTTAGTTAATGAATTTTTAGAAAAAGCCCACAAAGTTTTAGATTCTCATCCTGTGAATATTGAAAGAAAAAAGAGGGGTTTGCTCCCTGCAAATTATTTGCTTGTTCGTGGTGCAGGAATTGAAATCCCAAAATTAAAACTTTATAAAAAATGGTTGTCTGTGGCATATATGCCTTTGGAAAAAGGTTTTTCAGAATTATGTGGGATGAAAGTTTTTTCTTTTGATTATCCTAAACTGACTGGTTTAGATTCGTATGCAAATTTACATGAAGGTTTAAAAAAAGCTTGTAAGTTTGCTATTAGAACTTTGAAATGGAATTATAAAAATTTTGAATATGCATATATTCATTTAAAAGAAACAGATTTACCAGGTCATGATAATAAACCCCTTGAGAAAAAAGCAATGTTAGAATATATTGATAAAACTTTTTTTAAATTTTTGAGAAAGTTTGCACCTTCGAAAAAAATTCAGGTTCTTGTAACTGCCGACCATTCAACACCTTGCAAACTTAAAGCACATTCTGCAGACCCGGTTCCTGTTCTTTGGTATAATGATTTACCTCCGAAAGAACAAAAGTTTTGTGAGAAAACCGCACGAAAAGGAACTCTTGGTAGAATTGGAGGAAAGCAATTGTTGAAGAAAGTTAAGTTTGTAAAATAAATAATTTAAATTTACTTTTTTAATTTTTTAAGAAGTTTGTTATTGTTTTCTAATTTTTTTTCTAATCCTTCAAAATTATTATCTAATTGGTGAAAATATGCTGTGGAAAAATCATGGAATAATTTTCCTACACTATATAATGCTATTGATAATCCCAAAGCTCCAGCAGTTCTTTTAAAATTTCCTTGCTGTATTTCTTGTTGATGAAAAATTAAGTTTGTCATGACAAGATAAAAAGAACTCATTTTACACGCACTTCCTATTAAATTCATCATAGAATATCTAATGCTATCCATTTCTTTCTAAAGTTTTCTCTCTTTATAAAAATTTATGTAATTAATTGATTGTTTCTAACCCTTATCTTCTATTATAGTAATGATTAAAAATGGTTTTAGATTGGTTATTTTATGATAGTTTTAGATATTGAAACAAGCGGGCTCGATTTTGTTAAATGTGGGATTTGGCAAGTTGGGGCAGTAGATTTAATAACTGGGGAAGAGTTTTTAGAAGAAGCAAAATTAGATGATAATGAACAAATCTTGGATTCTAATTCTCCTAATGACAAACCTGTTTTAGAAGTTATAGGGAAGACTGAGAAAGAATTAAGAGATTTAAAAAAACAAACACAAAAAGAGTTGTTAATGAATTTTTTTAAATGGATTGAAACAAAAAAAATAAAAAATTTTATTTGCCAAAACCCTCAGTTTGATGTTTCTTTTATTTTAACAAAAGCAAGAAAATATAATTTAAAAGTTCCTTTTCATCACAGGTGCTTTGATACACATTCAATAGCACAAACTAAATTTTATGAATTAAATAAAAAGTTTTTGATTGGAAAAGAGCATAGCCAAATGAATCTGGCAAAGGTTTTGGAACTTTGTGGAATAGAAGATAATAGAAAGGTACATAATGCTCTTGAAGATGCTAAATTAACTGCAGAATGTTTTAGTCGGCTTGTTTATGGCAAGAGGCTATTTTCTGAATTTGATAAATTTGAAGTTCCAGATTATTTAAAATGATAACATACAATGAAATTTATGAAGCTGCCAGAAAAGAAAGATATGCTGATAAATTACAACCTTTGCCTAAAAATTTTGCAAAAGAAGTTGCAAGTTATTTAGATGAAAAAAAGCAAATGGCTTTGAAAAAAGATGATGATTTTTCAGATGTTATTATGAAAACTAAAAAGCAACTTGAAAATGCACAGACTTCTTTTAAGGAAATTATTCGTAGGAGAAGAAAAAAAATTTTGACATTGGTTTTAGTTGCAGCTGAAACAGGAATTTCTAAACAAGATTTTGAAAATATGCTTGAAATTGAAAAACAACTTTTTGAAAATCTTATGAAAAATATAGAAATTTCTGATAAACAATTAAATGAAGTTTTGAATGGTTCAAAACAAATAAAAGAAAATAAAAATTTAATGATTTGTTTTAAAGAAGATGTTGATTCTTTTGTTGGGTTAACTGGAGATTCTGTTGGTCCTTTTGAAAAAGGTCAAATCGCAAATCTTCCGAAGGAAATTGCACAAATTTTAATTGATGGAAACCAAGCTGAATTAATGGAAAAATAATTCTTTTTATTACAATAAAGTTTATAACTCGGGATTTATTTATTTTCTTTTTCTTATTTTTTATTGCATCTTGGAAAGCTTGTTTTTAACAAAAATATTATAAACTTGCTTTTTTTATTTGATTTATGGAAC
>Ga0265596_1001432_pt1 | contig 11292 bp, 9 predicted proteins | sample saktaG_FD_190143 | JGI IMG/M metagenome (GOLD analysis project Ga0265596, IMG submission 190143) | Saline water microbial communities from Sakinaw Lake, British Columbia, Canada - sak_2013_06_06_60m | ecosystem: Environmental > Aquatic > Non-marine Saline and Alkaline > Saline ...
CCCGAAGCGGAATTGGTGAAGCCAGGGAAATTGAAAAAGAAGATATTGAGCGGGTCATTGAACATACCCGTGCTGTTCCACTCCCTGTTGACCGTCAGATTCTGCATGTAATGCCCCAGGAATTTATTGTTGACGAGCAGTGTGGTATCAAAAATCCAATTAATCTCCTTGGACGTCGGCTTGAAGTTAAAGTCCATATCACGACTTACAGTACAACTGTTGCCTCAAACCTGACACGCTGTTTTAAAAATGCCGAATTGTCCGTCACCAATTTTATCCTTCATTCATTAGCTTCCTCAGAAAGCGTCTTGACACCCGATGAAAAAGAATCCGGCTCAATCCTGATTGATATTGGGAATGGGACTCTTGATGTAATCGTCTATTCAGAAGGCGGAATCCATCATACCGGTGTCGTGAATTTCGGTGATCAACTGGTCACCAGCGATATTGCCTATCTTCTGCGAATTCCCCAGGAGTATGCAGAGATAATTAAGAAAAATCACGGCTATAGCTTTACCCAAAATGTTGATAAAGAAGCCATTATTAAAATCGACAGTCTCGGCAACCGACCAGCCCGGGAAATTCCTCTTTTGAAACTGGCCGAATATATTGAGCCTAGAATGGAAGAAATCTTACGGGAAGCCTATATAGAATCGAAAAAAGCCGACATTCCGCTCACGTCAATTCAATCGGTGATTTTGACTGGCGGCGGAGCATTGATAAAAGGTTGTGAAGAACTGGCAGAATCGATTTTTAAAATACCTGCCCGAATTGGATTTCCCACCGGCTATACCGGATTTGAGGATGAATTAAACAATCCCAAATATGCGGCAGCCATTGGCATGCTGCGATTTGCCCTGAGAGATAAGACAAGCAATCATATTAAATCATCCGCTTCCGAAGCATGGCCAACAAAAGCCTGGAAGTGGATAAAAAATATCACTGAAAATATCTTATGAAAAATAAAATGTGGAGGATAGTATGTTATTTGAGTTTGACGATTTAGCGAACCAACAAGCAAAATTAAAAGTCATCGGTGTCGGCGGTGGCGGCGGCAACGCTATTAACCGGATGATTGAATCCGGCTTAACCGGAGTAGATTTCATTGCTGTAAACACTGATGCACAGGATTTGGACAATAATCTGTCCCCAACAAAAATCCAAATTGGAAAAGATTTGACCCGAGGCCTTGGTGCCGGTGCTGTAAAAGAGGTCGGGAAAATGGCCATGGAAGCCGATCGCCAGCCGGCATCGAATGCAATAAACGGTGCTGACATGGTATTTATCACCGCTGGTATGGGTGGGGGCACCGGAACGGGCGCTTCCCCTCTCATCGCCAAATTAGCCAAGGAGCAGGGTTGCCTGACCGTAGGAATTGTTACAAAGCCCTTTCATTTCGAGGGTCCAAAACGTATGCAACGTGCGGAAGAAGGTATTCGTGAACTACGGGAAAATGTGGATACGCTTATCACTATTCCCAATCAGCGCTTATTAAGTATTGTCGATAGAAAAACATCCATTCGTCAGGCCTTTCAAACGGCCGACAGCGTCCTGTATCAGGCCACAAAAGGTATTTCTGACTTGATTAACAGACATGGAATTATCAATCTTGATTTTGCCGATGTCAAGACGATTATGAAAAATATGGGTGATGCCATTATGGGAACCGGATTGGCTACCGGCGATGAACGGGCTGTACTTGCTGCCCAACAGGCAATTTCCAGTCCTCTTCTGAATGACATGAGTATCAGTGGAGCCAACGGATTATTAATCAATGTAACCGGTGGCCCTGATCTAAATCTGTTTGAAGTTGATGAAGCCTGCAAGATTATCACTGAAGAAGCCGGAAATGATGCGGATATAATTATTGGTGCGGTCATCGATGAAAATATGACAGACGAAATTATGATTACCGTTATTGCAACAGGATTTAATGGAGCTTCCAGGCCGCGTTGCCGGACATCGGAATCAGTGATCATTTCACCAAAGGATGAGCTTTTTGCTGAAGAGATTGCGTCTTCAACAGAAAATAGTGATAATGATCAGACATCCTATGAGTCTGATTACTATCCCGAATCAAAATTGAAAATCGCATTTCAGGATGATGAAAAAAGCCTTGTTGAAAATGTGACTGATATGAACGACAGAAACATCCCGGCGATCTTGCGAAAGATGATGAATAAGTAACTCTCTCTCCACATCTGATAAAAAAAGAGCCCCTGTTATACAGGGGCTCGTCTCTTTTCTTTTGAGAAAATCTTAAACTGCTTTTTTCACATGACCACTTTTAATACATGAAGTACAAACTTTAGCAGTTATGATAGAACCATTTTGATCAATTCTAATTTTTTTCAAGTTTGGCTCCCAACGACGTCGGGTTTTGTTATGAGCATGACTAACATTGTTTCCGTAGATTGGCTTTTTGCCACATATTTCACATATTTTCGACATGATTTTGAACTCCTTAAAAAAACCGGTGGAATTTGGTGATAATTCTTATGAATGTCAATTCTTTTTCACATATTCATCTTTCCTTAATGGACTGGTCGATCAACGGGAACTTTACTATATTTAATCTATGAAAATCGATAGCATATTAATAAAATCACCCGTTTTTCTTGCTCCAATGGCTGGCTATACAAATTCTCCCTTTCGTCAATTATGTAAAGAAATGGGCGCCGGTTTTATTTTTACTGAGTTTGTCAGTTCGGAAGGGATTATACGGGAATCCAAAAAGACCTTTGATTTTCTGCAATTTATTGAATCCGAACGTCCCATTGGAATACAGCTTTTCGGACACAACCCGGACTCCATGGCAGAAGCTGCAAAAATAATCGAAGATCGTTATAATCCCGATATAATCGATCTGAACTTTGGTTGTTCTGTCAGAAAGGTTGTGAAAAAAAATGCCGGGTCAGCGCTTTTAAAGGATTTGGACCTGCTTGAATCGGTCGCCCGAAGTGTCGTAAAGGCGGTTAAAACACCGGTGACGGCAAAAATACGTTCAGGTTGGAACCATCAGTCGATTGTGGCAATCGAAGTCGCACAAATCCTTGAAAATGCCGGGGTCAAAGCCCTGACGATTCATCCCAGAACCGCTTCGGATGGTTATCGTAATACTGCTGATTGGACCATGATTGCAGAAATTAAAAATATAATCTCCATCCCGGTAATTGGCAATGGTGATATCAAAGTTCCCGAAGATGCTTTGCGGATGAAAGAATCAACCGGTTGCGACGCTGTAATGATTGGCCGGGCAGCAATTGGTAATCCCTGGATTTTTGAACAGACGAATCATCTCTTTCAGGGAAACAGCAATTATCACGAACCGGATTTATCAGAAAAACTCGATATGTGTATCCAGCATATCACTCGTGAAAAACAATATGCGGATGACGATCACGTCAATCGCATTATGAAGAAATATTATCGCCATTATATCCATGGATTTCCGAATGCCTCCGAAATCCGGAATCATCTGGTCCACTCAAAATCGCTGGATAATACGATTAATATACTCCAGAGATTGAGGATAGGAAATCTATATTTGTTAGAGTAACTCCTGACTTCTGTAATTATTTAACCAGCAGGCACTTTCTAATTTCTCGAAAATCTCCTGCCTGGATTTTGTACAGATAAACTCCTGACGGCTGGTTTAAAGCATCCCAAACAACAGAATACCTGCCGGCATTTTGTTTTGAGTTTATCAATGTCTGTACCAGGTATCCGTTTAAATTATAGATTGATAATTGAACAGTCGACTCCCGTGGAAGATCATATCTGAGGGTTGTAGAAGGGTTAAATGGATTAGGGTAGTTCTGAAATAATGAAAACTCAGAGGGCAATTCTAACGATTCATCAATACTCACCTGTGGAATAACAATCTCAACCATTTCAGATAATTGACTCTCGTTACCATGAATATCGATTGCGGAAACTTTATAATAATAAGTCTGACCTGGTTCGACTTTTGTATCCTTACAGGTATTATTTACAATTTCCTCTACCAGTTCTGGATCAACCGGATCAAAACCCGGTTCCTGACTTCGGTATATTCTAAAAAAATTAAAATCCTCATCAATGGATTGATCCCAACTCAATACCACGTCAGTGCCTTCGGTTATACTAGCGATTAACCCCTCGGGAATATTTGGTATAATATTGTCGATTGAATATCCCGAATCAATTTCTGATGTATAGAAAATACTTGGGTCTATGGTATGTGCCGTAACCTTAAATTTGCTCCAATTAATTCCATCGATTGATAGATCATGAAAAGTATGAGCCAGGTATGTATAATACTCTTCCTGAATTGCCGGAACATCCCCAAGAGAGATCCATTCCCCTTCAGGATTTTCCTCCCAGATTCCATATTGTGTAATCTTTCCGGTATCAAGAGGGCTGGCATACCAATTCAAATAGACCCATGCTCCTTGATCCTCTGGCACATCTATTATTGAAGAAATTTGAAACCTGTTTTGCCAATCTCCAATATGGAATAAGGAATCGATCTGCTCGACATTTAATGCATTGCTCCAAATTCCAATATCATCAATTTTGCCATTAAAATAATCTTCAGGATATATGTCACGCTTATCCCATCGTCCTACACACGCACTCCCATTACTATATACTAAATTAGATGCATTCCCATCATAGTATGCATCTACTTTCACTCCATTAATAAATAAATCCATTTCCATCTCATTGTAAATAACTCCAGTTAAATGCTGCCATTTACAAACATCTATTGTCTCATAGCTGACTTTGGATCTGCGTCCATCTGGTTCAATCTCACCACCATTACCATAGGCAATACCGAATTCCCCATTATCTCTTATATAAAGGGTTACTCCATAATACCGATTATCCGCATAATTATTTGTAAAAAATCCTGCTCCTAGGGAATCTTCATGATATACCCATGCCATCATTGTTAATGGGAATTGCACTTTCATTGATGTATCATTTCCACAATCAATATAATCATCAACTCCATCAAAATAATACGCACTATTCCCGTTTCCAAATCTATCAGCCGTCAGTGTCGCTCCAATTACTTCACCATGATTCTGATTACCACTCTCATCATTAGCATTACCATTAAATGGATAATAAGCGATAAGTTCAGGTTCCTCTGTTTGATCTCCCACCCAACCACCGAGATGATAGAGGGAATCAATTTCTGATTCTGACAATGGATAGTCAAATAAAAGGATATCATCAATTTTGCCATTAAAATAATCTTCAGGATATATGTCCCGCTTATCCCATCGTCCTACACACGCATTCCCATCACTATAAACTAAATTAGACGCGTTCCCGTCATAGTATGCATCTACTTTCACTCCATTAATAAATAAATCCATTTCCATCTCATTGGAAATGCAACTAGTTTATCTGAAATGAAAAACAATATTTTGTGAAATTATATTTTCGCAAATACTTTTAACAGCATCCTTGTCTGAAATGATCAACAATAAATGTTAATATTTTGAATACTACTTCTTTGCATCAAACCGTTGTACGTCTTCAAAGGTCAGCGGTTTTTCCTCACGTTTAACATTCAATATATGGGATACTGTTTTTCCAATATAGAGGGCTTTTTTGGTTTGGACATCGGTTTTCATTTTAACCGGCTCAACCCGCCAAAAATCAACATTGAGTGCATTGACTGTTTCGATTTTAGACGTAAATGATCGTTTTAATGTGATCGGCTTGTCAAGAAAATCAATTTCCAGGTTCACTAAATAAGTACCTTCGGGTATCGGATACAGGTTCCATTTTCCGGCATCCACATCATCAGAAATGATGCTTTTCCCCTCCTGGACAATATTTACCGCGATTGACGTTGGCTTAATCGATTCTGATTGTTCCGAATCCGTCGAATATAGCTCATTATAAAACAATAAAAAATGTCCCGATTCTATCTCTGCATCTGCTGGCGGCATGTACGTAAAATGCTGACTACAGGAAAACAGCATCAGAATAAAAATAAACGTCATACTCATTAAATAAACATTTTTCATCAAAGACTCCCTTATTTAAAGAAGAATTAATTTCTCCTGTTCATCTCCTGCAACGACAACTTCCCTGTCATGGGTAATAAAAACATCAATTTCCGATCGGACTGCCATCTCACCGGGCAAATAAATTCCCGGCTCAATTGAAAAGCAAATCCCGGGAACTAATTCCCGCTCATCCTTGGTTTCAAGATTATCAATATGAACACCATTTCCGTGCACTTCTCGTCCGATTGAATGACCCGTGCGGTGCACAAAATAATCGCCATAACCGGCATCGATCACAACCTGCCGGCAAACATCATCGACTTCGTACCCAAAGCAAGGTTCATTTTTCCCGAACCTTTCACGAATAAAATCCCGGGCAGCATTTCGGGCATCCCGGACGGTATTAAAAATCTCAGTATATTTTGCTGGCGGATCATTACCGATATAACCACACCAGGTAATGTCATAATAAATGCCGGTATCGTCATTTTTCCGGGCCCAAAGATCAATTAACAGCGTATCACCTTTTTTAATTGTATAAGTATTTTCCTCGGTCGGTTCAAAGTGCGGATCCGACGGATGATCGTTGACACCAACGATCGGATGATCACCATCATCAGTCAGCCCCTCCTCTTCGAAACGCTTCACAATATATTGCTGAATCTCATACTCTGTGATTTTTTCATTTTTCCGGATTTTTTCACCGATCAGTTCGAAGGCTTCGTCTTTAATTTGCTGAACATTGACACCCGCTTCCAGATGGGCACTGTAACCTTCCTCATCAATAACCGCTTCAAAGGTCTGAACCAAATCAGCTGAAGATACTACCGAAACACCGAATGACCGGATCAGTTCAATAGTTCCGGCATCAACAACCGATACATAGGGAATATTATTATTGGGAGAATACTGCATCGCGATTTCTCGGGCATTCGTCAACGTTTCCCGGATAATCTGGTGCAACTCCTCCCACGAGCGATACACTTTTTTCTCACCGGTCAGGGAGTCCAGCTTCTTGGTTTCCACTGCCGATACAATTCTGACCGGATCACCCTTTGCCGGAATATAATAAAACCAGCGTCGTGTTGTGAATTTTGAGAAATCCAGACCCAGAATCCGGTATGCCATCGCATCCCGGTGATGGAAATCATAAAACAGCCAGCCATCAATTCCTTTTTCCGATATCGCTTTTTGAATTCGATCCAAGTCCATAAAAATCCTCTCTTATTTTATTATTGTTGATAATTCTTTAAACTGTTTATGCTGAGATGTTTTGATGAGTTCAAAGAGTGCCATTTCAACACTGCGAAGTTGTACACCTTCCTTCTCAAGAACCCGGACTGCCAAGTCTTTATCGTCCTGCTTCCGACTGGATACAGCGTCCACTATCAGGAAAACATCAAACCCTTCTTCCAGCAGATCAATACAGGTCTGATACACACAGACATGCGTTTCAATCCCACTTACCAGCACCTGTTTTCGGTTTAATTGATTCAGAACCGACATAAATTTTTCATTAATACAACAGGAAAAAGAACGTTTTTCAACCGCTTCGATATCGGGAATTAATTTACGTATTTCTGAAACAGTCGCACCAAGTCCCCGTGAATATTGCTCCGTTACTATGATCGGGATTTCAAGGATTTGCATTCCCTGAACCAATTTGGTTATCGACATTAGCAGCCCGCTAACTTCGCTCATAACGGGCAGAAGTTTCTCCTGAACATCAATGATCAGCAGTACCGATTGCTTAGTGTCGAGTTTCATGGTCGGGATTCCTGATTCATTTCGGTTGTTTTGGGATGAAACATCTCGCGTTGGACTTTTCGAAAGTGTAGAAAAAACAGTATACCGATGATTATAAACAAAAGCAGAAGGTTTATTTTGGCGGAATGTTTCGGTTTCATTTATCAAATCTTAATCACTGGCCGGCGCTATCATTCATTCACCTGAATATCCACTCTTTTTACCATAATTTCAATAAAAATTATCTGAAATGTTTGACATTCAGTCTGTATTCTCTAAGTTTTAGACAATCTGAACCAGTTGGAGTGAACAATGCATAAGACCATCAATTTTATCCGGAAAATTCCCCTAACTGCCTGGATATTTATCGGGATTATCCTCGGTGTACTGTCCGGAGTGTTTCTGAAAGAATCCATCGTTCCCGTCGCCTCGATCTTTGGTGACCTCTTTTTAAGGTTGTTAAAAATGATCATCGTGCCCTTGATTGTCACATCAATTACATCGGGCGTTCTGGGCATCGGTAACTCAAAAAACCTCGGACGGCTCGGCCTGAAAACCATGGCCTACTACATTACTTCAAGTCTGATTGCGATTCTGACCGGCCTGATACTGGTCAATTTAATCCAACCCGGTGTCGGGACCGACATTACTCTTTCGGCGAATGTCAACGCGGCCAATTTGTCCTCCGGCAGTTTGAAAGACCTGCTTTACCGCATCATCCCGGTCAATCCCCTGTCGTCGATGGTCAACAGTGAAATCCTGCCCATCATCTTCTTTTGTATCATCGTGGGAATATTCATTTCCAAACTCAACGATAAGCACCGATTTATGCTCACCGATTTATTTAATGCCGGTTTTGATGTCATGATGAATATCACGCATTTTATCATTCTGTTTGCTCCGATCGGTGTTTTCGGACTCGTGGCTAAGATTACCGCCACTACCGGCATCGAAATATTCAAATCTCTGGGGCTTTACTTCATCACTGTATTGATTGGCCTTTTATGGCATTATTCTGTCAACCTTCCATTCCTGGTTGTCGTATTATCGAGAGAAAACCCGGTCCGGCATTTGAAGAATATGGGCGCTGCATTATTGACCGCTTTTACCACGTCTTCCAGTTCGGCCACCCTGCCCCTGACAATGGAATGCGCCGAGAATAACGCCGGGATATCCAACAAAATCTCCAGCTTCGTCCTGCCCCTTGGCGCAACGGTCAATATGGACGGCACTGCTCTTTATGAATGTGTGGCCGCTATGTTTATTGCCCAGGTCTATGGCATCGAACTGAATTTCGTGGCCCAGTTCACCGTGGTCATTACGGCGCTGCTGGCATCCATCGGCGCCGCCGGTATTCCTATGGCTGGACTGGTCATGATGTCAATCGTGTTGAAAGCCGTCGGCCTGCCATTGGAAGGCATAGGCTTGATTCTGGCCGTTGACCGAATCCTGGATATGATTCGCACCTCTACCAATGTCTGGAGCGACAGCTGCGGTGCGTTGATCATCGCCAAATCTGAAAAGGAACTGAACTCAAATTCACAATAACGCGTCTTCGCGAGCGATCCCGACACTTCGGGAGAGCGCGGCGAACTGTACTAAGCGAAGTAATCGGGCATTGGAGTACTGTTACTGCATTCTGATGGACTAGTTCACGTTGTCTAGTGGACTAGACGTCGCACTCCGAGGGTGTGGAGCTTGCAATACAAGGGTGTTGTCCCTGCGAACTGTTACCATTGTTCCGGTAATCGAGGGAATATGTAAGGGCAATTCTCCGCTGAAGCGGAATCTCTGACGTGAATTGCCTCTACTCTCAAGCAGGATTTGATTTATTCAGTACCGTAGAATTATTATTAGAAAATCGATTACCGGGATCCAGAAATTAAAAGGCCGCTCGAAAGGAATGAACCAAAATAATGACCAACAATATATATCACATTATCAGAAATATCAATTACACCAAATTCACTATCATTATCATATATATCCATATAACGATGCCATGTCAGTCCATTGTAGTGATATAGAGAACTATATCCTCCGGTAATAAAAATATCGTATGGATTGATACCAAGAATTTTATGCGGACGCGAAAAATAACCGATTTCACCCAGTACATCAATTTCGGTATATTTGGTCGGAGAAAATTTACTATCCAGTGTAAACAGACCGTAACCGCCGCCAACCCATAACTTATCAGAACTAGGATGAGTCCAGATGGTACTACAATGAGGATTGTACCGGACAACGTCATCCAGGCTGTTCGTATTATCAGCATAGCGTTCATAGATTTTCTGCCATTCACCATCTTTAAGATAGAGAATGACTGAAGCCAGACTGTTATCGGCATTGCCACACACCCAGATATGTACGTCACCGGTTTCGTAGTCTATCTCACCCCAGATGTCCGTCAGGTCAACGTCTGTGCCTGCATCCATCTTTTCAAATGTCTGCCCATCGGAATGTACAATCAATCCATTTGCTCCAATGAAATAAATATTGGTTGGACCTGTCGCCCAAATGTCTCCAGAAAGACCATGTGGGACAATTCCCATATCTTGAATTTGATAAAAGGCCCATTCTGAACCATTCCAGTGAAATGGAAAACTTCCCAGTGCCCAGATATCATTTTCATCGAAGTAGAATATGGAATTTAACTCGGGCTGGATATAGCGGCCGCAATACCAACCGGTTATATGAACATAATTCCACTTCTCACCATCCCAGTGAATTGCATTATAACTGCTGTCACCGGTGTCGATCTTACCCACTGCCCAGACATTGTTCTCGTCCACGATAAAGACATCATTCAGGTAACTGTTATTATTACCTAAAGTATTGATATCCCAGTTATAGACATAGTGCTCACTTAATTCCGGTGTTAAAACCGGAAATGGCTCACTGGTATCGATGGTTTTGCCTTTATTTCGGATCAGTATACGGTATTGATATGTTGTCGATGGTTCCAGTTCATTGTCAATGAGGATTGTGTCTTTTCCAAACAGGGTATCCGACACCACTACCACACTGTCCCGTTGCAAGGCAAACTGACGAACGCTCCCGGAGTCTGATATAGATACTGATAAGCGGACATATGTTGGTGCTAATTCGATTACCGACAATTGAATGTCATAATCGGGATTCTCAGGAGATTCCGTCGGGCATTCCTTACATGAGAAAGCCAGAAGCACAATAAGGATAGAGAGAAATATGAAGCTAATGATTGGCATTTGCCGGTTACTATCAGAGAACATCGCAGTTCCTTTTTACTTCACTGGAATCTACTATCGGAAAACAGGAATTTCAAGTATAGACTAACACGTCTTCGTGAATGAGTACAGCGAACGTGGCAAACTGTACTAAGCAAAGTTTGAGAGTACACTGGTTATTACAAATGACTTCGTCCTGATCAATCGGGACTCGTAATGACGGGTAGTAGGAAAACTGATTCGATTTAATTGTGGTCGTCTGTTGACATTATTCTAAAAATCACTTATAATGTCAGGGGGAATGGAAATCAAACAACAATAGGAGG
>Ga0265596_1001436_pt1 | contig 11275 bp, 10 predicted proteins | sample saktaG_FD_190143 | JGI IMG/M metagenome (GOLD analysis project Ga0265596, IMG submission 190143) | Saline water microbial communities from Sakinaw Lake, British Columbia, Canada - sak_2013_06_06_60m | ecosystem: Environmental > Aquatic > Non-marine Saline and Alkaline > Saline ...
CATAGCAGTTTGCAAGGACCTTTGAGCCAACGGCTTGTGCGTTCTTAAGATATTCAAGAATGATTGCCCGAAGCAGTTTTTTCTGCCGGTCTGTCAATAAGTTATTATCAATCTGATCTGTATTATTTAGCATGATTATTTTTCCAATTTTAGCACTTCTTTTATGAGAGTGCTAATTTTAGTTAAAATGTAGGTTTGTCCCATATTATGTCAAAATATTAATTGGCTTTCTCATACATATAAATAATCTAACCACGAAAAAAATTTAACCATCCGACTACGCTGCGCTTCAGTCTTCACTACGTTACGCCCCGACAAGACGCCGTGACAGGCGAAAGACACCCCAGTTGAATAAAAAGAGATTCAACGGGGCAGGCGAAAAAAAAGAAAGAAAATGGATAATAAAATGTTATGCACTTCAGGGAGCAAAGAAATTTTCACTTGTGGTAAGGTAATTCTACATAAAAAAGGCATGTCATTCCCTCGAAAGAGGGAATCCAGTATTGTTATTAAATAAAGGAATAAAAAATTAATTTAACATGTAAGTTTTGACATTATATTTGTAATTAGAAATTAGGGTTTAGAAATTAAATTAATTCTAACTCATCTTTCGAAGAATATATAAAGGTAAAATATGTTTATTTTAGTAATTTCTACTCCTGCAAAACTTTATTTTGTTAATTACGATTATTTTTGGGTTCATAATCTAATTCTATTAACAACTTGAACTTATTTTATTATATACTTCAAAAATTGTATCCTGAAGTGCGTAACTTTATTTTATGAAAAAATTATTTCGTGTCTTTCGCCTGCCCTCCTTACCCCAGTGAAGTGCTGTACCTACTTCACTGGGGTAAGGAGGTTTACCCTGTGAAATGCTTGCCCTGTGTAATCCACGAAGTGGTGCAAAGAAATTACACAGGACGGGCATTATTTCATAGGGAACGACCCCAGTTGTTAAAAAAAATCCAACGGGGTAAACTGTATCAGGGTGCTTTTCGTGGTTTATGATACTCTAAATAAATAATTATAAAAATTTGACAAGAATTTATGAATGATTTTAAAATTCACACAGTTATTATGAATAAAAAAATTATAGTACGTATAATCGCAGGCAGCAAATCCGATATGGAATATGTTGAGCAGACCCAAAAGGTGCTCGAAGATTTTAGCGTACCTTACGATATGCACATTTCTTCTGCGCATAGAAATCCGGAAAGAACAGAAAAACTCGCCAAAGAAGCTGAGGAGAATGGTGTGCAGGTTATTATTGCTCTTGCAGGTATGGCTGCTGCACTTCCTGGAATTATTGCTGCAATGGTAACTATTCCTGTTATTGGTGTTCCCCTTCCCGGCTCCGCACTTAATGGTATCGACTCTCTTTACTCGATTGTGCAGATGCCAACAGGTATTCCGGTTGCAGGAGTAGGCATTGGCGATTCCGGCGCAAAGAATGCTGCTTACCTCGCAGTTTCGATTTTGAGCTTGAATGATGAAAAATATAAAGAAAAAATAGAAAAATACAGATCTAGTTGGAACAACTGAGTAAGTTGTACAACTGGAAAGGAGAAAGATGAAAAGACTTGTGTTTATTTGTGTATTTGTAATTTTCACCCTGCTTATAAATTTTACATTATGGGGTGCATTATTATTAAATGAGAACTTTGACTATACTGCAGGTGAAAATTTAACTGCTCATAATTGGACGTCTTTTTACTCGGGGGGAACAAATCCCATTACTGTTTCTTCTGGTAGTCTTTCTTTTCCTAATTATATCTCTTCTGGAATTGGGAATTCAGCTCTCGTTGATAATACAGGAGAGGATGATAGAAGATCATTTGCTGAATCAAGCTCTGGCTCAATATATGCTTCTGCTCTAGTAAAAGTCTCAACTGCATACTCAGGTTATTTTTTTCATTTTAGATCAGGCACTTCAAATATTGGAAGAGTTTTCATCAAATCAGGAGCTAATTTTTACTTTGGTTTGACAAAGAACGGCGATACAGGAAATTACACAACTTCAAATTATACTTATGAGCAGACCTATTTAATAGTACTCAAATATGAATTCAAAGCTGGTTTAGATGATGATGAAGTTAGTTTATATATTTTTAGTAGTGGTGATAATCACAGCACTGAACCAGAGACAACTACTTTAGGTCCATTTTCTGATGGCTCAGACGTGTCCGACATTGATAATATAGCGCTTAGGCAGTATAATGAAGGTCAGGATATTACTGTAGATGGAATTAGAATAGCAACAACATGGTCAGAAGCAACCCTCCCCGTCACTCTCTCAACCTTCACCGCGCAATATCTCAATAGCACACCAACACTTTACTGGCAAACACAATCTGAGTTAGATAATATGGGCTGGTTCCTCTACAGAAACAACGTAGAAGATTTCACATCAGCAGAGAAGATCACAGGCATGATCCAAGGACATGGTACAACCACAGAACCGCAATCCTACATTTATGAAGATGCAGAAGAACTTCAGATCGAGCAGACATATTATTACTGGTTAGAGAGTGTGGATTACAGCGGAACAATTCATCATTACGATAAAGTTGCACAGGTCACTATTCCTCATCCGGATGATCTCGGACAGAATGTTACTCCTCCTATTGCTTATGATATTTCAGCAGATCCGAATCCTTTTTCTTATACAACAAATATCAGCTTTGTGATGGATCAACCCAGTTTGGTCGATGTGGCAATTTATAATGTAAAGGGTCAGCTTGTGAAATCCTTTAATTCTGTAATGACATCTCAAGAAAATGAAACAGTGGCTTTTTCGTGGAATGGTAAAAATGATGCAGGCAAATCACTTTCTAATGGAGTTTATTTATACTTAGTAAAAGTCAATGGAAAAGACCATGCCACTAAGCAGCTTATTTTAATGAAATAATTTCCTTAAAATAATACTCGTTCCCAACGCCTTCGTTGGGGACGCAACTATCGGGGCTGAATCTTCAGCCCCTTTTTTTGATTATCCTTGCGAATGGTTTCTGTCCTTCGCAAGGTTTTGTATTATAATATTTTTTGGAGTGCATCGAGTCTGTCGATGCTAAGTTTAATCAGTAAAAGCCGACGGAGTCGGCTACTCCAAATAGAATGACAAACATCGTTTAGGTTCTATCAAAATCGGGGTGTGTGCTATTAAAGTAAAGAATGGAACACAGATTTACCCTGTGAAATCCTGCAAAGCAGGAACAGTCCCGATACGATATATCGGGATTATTTCACAGGGTGAACGCTGATGATACGGATTAACACTGATCCAGAAAATATAATAAAGAAGAGAATATATAGAATTCTTAATCTGCGAGAATCAGTTCAATCTGCGTGCTATAAAGAAAAGAAAATGGCACACGGATTAACACGGATTAACACTGATTCAGAAAATATAAAAAAGAGTAAATAATTGGGTCTATCCATTCCCCTCAAATGGTTTCTCCTTATCAAAATCCGGAGCAAAATCGGTTTTGTCTTTCTTCGATCTGAAATTCTGAGGGAACTGCACGAGCATATTACGAAATCCCAAACTCATAGCGTGTTCGTAAACTTCTTTAAATTCGGATATTGTAATGCGTCTTTTCATATATGTAAGTTTTGCAAATTTATCATTCTTCATGAGCATTGAAGTAGGGTAGTACTGCGACATCAAACTAATCGGAAGCCCTTTCCCAAATTCTATAAAAAGAGTAGAAAGCACATCCTTTGAGTTCTGTACCTGTCCCGGCAGAATCAAATGTCTTACCAGCACTCCTTTTGTTGCGATCTGTTTTTTCTTGGTAAAGGAATCTAAAAATCCCTTTTGTCGAACCATTTCTGTAAGGGTTTCAAGTGCTCTGTCGGGATAATCTTCTGCATTTGAGAGTTGTTTAGCTAATTTTTTATCAGCATATTTAAAATCCGGCATGTAGATATCTGCATATTTGTCGAGAGCTTTGACAGACTCAATTTTCTGATATCCGGACATATTGTATAAGATGGGTATTGAAATGTTTTTCTTTCGCAGTAATTCAACTATTTTTATTGTATGAGGGAAGAAATGATCGGGAGTGACAAAATTCACATTATGAATGCCATGAGAATTAACAAGTTTCTTGAGCTCGTCAACGACCTGTTCACAGGTGTAGAAAATACCCATTCCATTAAAAGAGATTTGATAATTCTGGCAGAAGCAGCACTTAAGAGAACACCCTGTAAAGAAAACCGTTCCTGAGCCATTCGTTCCTGAAATCGGAGGTTCTTCACCAAAATGGGCGCCTATGCTGGAAATTATGAGTTTGTCAGTTTCCCCGCAATATCCTGTATGCCCTTTAGTTCTATTTACGTTGCATTTGCGAGGACAAAGGGAGCAGTTTTGATAATTTTCAAACGAAAGCTCTGAATAAATATTGGTCACCATTTCTTAAATCCTAATCTGGACGAACCAGAACAAAAAAAATAAAATCATCCGGTTTTATTCTATTACACCGAGACAAACATAAGGAGATTTTCTCTAACTTCCAGAGCATATCCCTTAGTTCAAAGAAAAAACTGGATTCCCTCTTTCGAGGGAATGACATGCCCTTTGTAGGGAATTACATTTTCTCAAGTTAATATTCCTCTGCCTGCCAGGGCATAGTGAAACGGAGACTGTCTTGTCACGGCGTCTTGTCGGGGCGTAACGTAGTAAAGACTGAAGCAAAACGAAGCCGGATGTTCTCTGCCTGCCAAGGCGTAGTGTAACGGAGACTGGTGGTGCAAATTATCTTTATTGTCATTATATCAGAGTTATGAATTTCTGATCTTTTCTATAATATCGGTCGTTGATTTTCCTTCAATAAAATGCAGACTTTTTACTTCTCCGCCAAGTGCAAGCACAATATCGCTTCCGACAATATCCTGGACAGCCCAATCACCACCCTTTACAAGGATATCCGGCTGCACGATCTTGATGAGTTCGTAAGGAGTGTCTTCATCAAAAATGCATACATAATCCACAGATTTCAGGTTGTCGAGCACTATTGCTCTGTCCTGCTCATAGTTAATAGGACGATTAACTCCCTTGAGTCTTCGCACAGAATCATCGCTGTTCAACCCGATTATTAGAATGTCTCCAAGCTTTTTTGCTTTATTCAAATATTCGATATGTCCTCTGTGAATTATATCAAAGCAACCGTTGGTGAATACTATCTTTCTCTCTGCATTATGAAGGTTTTTCGTAATTCCGGTTATCTCTTTTCTTGTAACGATCATTTGTTATTCCATTTTTTAAAGGAGCATAAAATTTCTTCAGGAGATGCAGTTGCAGCACCTACTTTTCCACAGACCACTCCTGCGGCATGATTTGCGATTATGGATGCGGTTTTGATGTCACAACCTGCTGTGAGGGCAAGCATGAGTGTACTGATAACCGTGTCGCCAGCACCTGAGACATCATAAACTTCTTGAGAAAAGGTTGGGATCTGCCAGCTATTATTCTGGTTTTCATAAACGAACATGCCCTTTGAGCCGAGAGTGATCACAACGTATGAGCAATTAAGTTTATTCATGAGCTTCTGTGCAACGATCTTCAGGTCTTCCTCAGATTTGATTTCATATTGAAGATTCTTCTCAGCTTCGTGCTTGTTTGGTTTGAAAAAAGTTACATTTTTGTATTCAAAGAAATTCTTCGCTTTTGGGTCAACACCGATGAATTTATTGTGCTTTTGTGCCAGAGATGTGAAAAGATTGATAAGCTCTTTTGTCAGCAGACCTTTATTGTAGTCCTGCAGAACGATACCATCGATTTCAGGAACGATCTTTTCTGCATATTTTTCGATTTCTTTCAATACTTCTTCTTCGATTTCATCGTCTTTCTCAAAATCAATACGCACGAGCTGTTGGTTACGAGCAATGATGCGCATTTTCTGTGTTGTCGGGTGGCGAGTGCCGGAAAATATTCCTTCATCAGAAATATTATTTTTTCGGAATATCTGTTTGAGTTTTTCTCCACTCTGGTCTTTCCCAACTGTTCCAATAATGATTGGTTCTGCACCGAGAGCTTTAATATTCTGAGCAACATTTGCAGCACCGCCGGGACCAAATTTTTCTTTCTCCACCTTCACGACCTGCACAGGCGCTTCCGGTGAAATCCGGTCAACATCACCTATGATGTAATGATCAAGCATAAGATCGCCGACGACAAGGATTTTTTTCGAGGTTATCGATTCAAATATTTTCTTAAGAATAGATTCTTCAATATTCATATTACTCCTACAAACAAATACTTTTAACCACGAAATTCACGAAAAGCACTAAAATGGATTGTAAGAAAATTATTCCATACAACATCATTTTAGCAATTTCATGTATTCTTTGGTTCATAATACAATTCTTACATATAAAATCTGCTCTATATGTTTGGCTCAAGGGGATATCTTTATAATATAATCTTATCTCAACCTGGCTTCTAAAAGGAATATTTCTTAAAGCTAACTCTTTTTCTAAACATTCTTGATATACTGCTTCCAAAAATCCGGGTCCTAAAATTTTATACACTTCAAATATCGCGTCCTGAAGTGCATATCCTTCTTTTTTATAAATAATTTTTTCGTGGTTCATATTACTCCGCCAGCTGGCGGATGGGATAGTTCCCATCAAAGCATGCAAAGCAAAAATCATTCTCATCCTTAATTAGACTTTTCAGCTCTGGTACAGTAAGATAACGAAGAGAATCAGCTTGAAGAAAGGCAGCGATGTCTTCAACAGTTTTTTGATTTGCAATAAGTTCTTCCATGGTGGGTGTGTCTATTCCGTAATAACAGGAATATTTCACCATTGGGGAGCCGATGCGAACGTGAATTTCCTTTGCACCATTATTTCGCACCATTTTAACTATTTTTTTTAAAGTTGTACCACGGACAATTGAATCATCGATCAGTGTAACTTTTTTCCCTTCCAGAAAACCGGGTAGAGTATTGAATTTCTGGTCCACATTCTCGTCCCGAATTGTCTGTTCCGGTGCAATAAATGTACGTCCTACATAGTGATTTCTGATGAGACCAAAATTGAAATCAATACCAAGCTCCTTAGCATACCCCAGCGCAATAAAATTGCTCGAATCGGGCACAGGTATAACAACATCTGTAATGATATCTTCTTTTTCTGCAAGTTTTTTTCCAAGATTTTCTCGAAATGCATAGACTGCATGGTCATAAACAACACTATCTGGACGTGAGAAATATATAAGTTCAAATACGCAGTGGGCAAGATGTTTTCTGTCTCTCCGCCAGCTGGCGGATGGGTTCAGTCCAGTCACGGCGTAATGAAATGAAGACGGATGGATGGATCGCATTCCCTTTTCACTTACATGAATGATCTCGGAAGGCGATACTTCTTTTTTGAATTCAGCTCGGATTATATCTATACAGCATGATTCTGATGCGAACACATAAGTACCATCGCCGATCTCACCAAAGATGAAAGGACGGTTCCCGAATGGATCACGAAAGGCATACAGTTCGTCTTTGACAATCAACACTGTAGAGTAAGAGCCCTGAAAATGCTGCATGACATTTTTGATCGAATCGATGATCGAGAGTCCTTGCTTTTCATGATAATAGGCAATATATTTCAGAATAAGCTCGCCGTCATTCTCTGATTCAAAAAAGACATCCTTTGATTCGAGATCTTCACGCAATTCTTTATAATTTACTATATCGCCGTTACTTGCTAGCGCGATCATCGGTCCGGAAAGATTGCTAAATATATGGGGTTGTGCATTCCCAATGTCTGAAGACCCTTTTGTGGGATAGCGAACATGACCAATGGCAACATGCGAGTGCATATTCTCAAGGATTTTTTCATTAAAGACTTCTTTAACAAGTCCCATCTTTTTTATGAGTTGAATTTTTTGTCCGTCAAAGTAAGCGATACCGCAGCTTTCCTGACCACGATGCTGTTCTGCAAAAAGACCAAGAACTGCAAGCCGTGAAGCAGATTCACTTTTCTTGTCTTTCTGGTATATTCCGATTATTCCGCACATAGTTTTTGCGTTACTTTTTCTTTCTAAATGACTGAAGTTTTGCAGAAGCGGAAATTACTAAAATAAACATATTTTACCTTTATATATATTCTTTGAAATAGATGAGTTAGACTTAATTTAATTTCTAAACCCTAATTTCTAATTACAAATATAATGTCAAAACTTACATGTTAAATTAATTTTTTATTCCTTGATTTAATAACAATACTGGATTTCCTCTTTCGAGGTAATGACATGCCTTTTTTATGTAGAATTAACTTACCACAAGTGATAATTTCTATGCTCGCTGAAGCGCATAACATTTTATTTTTAATTTTCTTTCTTTTTTTCGCCTGCCCCGTTGAATCTCTTTTTATTCAACTGGGGTGTTTTCCTGGGTTAATATTTTTTAGCAAATTTGATAATATTCTCACCACATTTTGCAGTTCGCTCCTTCAAATTGAATTTCTTTTTACTTGTCATTTGTCATTTGAAATTTTATTAGAAATTAGATATTTGTTATTAGAAATTCAAATTTAACAGGATGAAAATTATTTAACGAAATCATACTTTAACCTTGTTAGTATCTAATGCGAAGCATGTCTAAATGAAATTTTTGATTCCTCGCCTTTACGCAGACGAACGATATTTTCTTTATGACGATATATTATCAGAATTGCCGTACAGGTTGTCAAAATAAGGAGAGGAATTTCATCAAAATTGGGAATGTTACGAATGATCTCAACGATCCAAAAAGTGAGTACTGCAACGAGCGACGCAAGAGATATGTAACGGAAAAACGCAGCTATGATGAGGAACACACCAAGGGCAATTAAAAAGGGAATAGGAAGCAAATTAAAATATACACCTGCACCTGTTGCCATACCTTTTCCACCTTTGAATTTCAGGAAAACCGGATAAATATGCCCGATAATTGCAGCGAGTCCTATTGCTACGATAGCGATCTGATAGGTTTGAGGATTTGTATAGTCAAGGCATGGCTTGATACCGAAAATGGTTTGTTCGCAGGATTGTGCAAGTAGAAGCCGTCCGATCTCGACTGCAAAGAATCCCTTGAAGAAATCAAAAATAAGTGAAATTATACCGGGTACTACTCCGAGAGTCCTCAAAACATTTGTTGCCCCGATATTCTTACTTCCATGTTCCCGTATATCAATTTTTTTGAGGATCTTACCCAAAATAAATCCGCTGGGTATCGCACCAAGAAAATAGGAGATTAGCAGGGTAACAAAAAGGATCATGATTTATCCTTAAATTTTAATTTGATCGTGACGCCTTCAAAACCGAATTCTTGTCGGATCTGATTTTGTATGTATCTTTTATAATTTTCTGTAATGAGCGTGGCATTATTCATAACAAATAGGAAAAGTGGGGGGTTGGTATCGACCTGGGATGCATAATAGAATTTAACTCGTTTGTGTGAAGTATGAGTTGGAGGATTTTGCCCAACGATTTTTTGTAGAAAGGCATTCATGTAGTGCGTAGGAATTCTTTTCTCTCGTTGTTTGTTCACAAAGAGTACAAGATCGAGAAGTTTTCTTACACGTTGACCGCTTTTCGCAGAGATAAAAATTAGAGGTGCATAGCTTGCATAATTCAAACTGTAGCGAATTTCATCTTCATATTTTTTAGCTGTTTTATGATCCTTTTCGATCACATCCCATTTATTGACAACCAGAATGAGCGCTTTGAACTGGGATTGAGCATATTCAATGATCCGCTTATCCTGAACAGAGATTTCTTCCTGGGCATCCAGAAGAACAAGTACTATGTCTGCATCATTAATACTACGGAGACTTCGCAAGTTGCTGAAATATTCAATTCCGAACTTCACCCTGCTCTTTCTGCGCAGTCCGGCTGTATCTATGATGGTCATATTGCAGCCGTTATATTCAAAATTCAGATGTATAGAATCCCGTGTGGTGCCCGGAATATCATCTACAATAACAGAATTCTGTCCAATGATCTTATTTACTAATGAGGATTTTCCTACATTCGGTTTGCCTACCACGGCTATTTTGATAGTATTTTCTCTGAATTGTTCTTCTATTTCAGAGCGAGAAGGTAATTTATTCACGATCTGATTCTGAAATTCTGAGAAATTTCTTCCACTAATAGCAGAAATACCGATAGGATTACCAAACCCAAGAGCCATGAATTCATAAACTTCCAATTCCTCTTTATCATTATCAACCTTATTGACCGTGAAGATCACTTTGTCCTGAACAGGGAAGAGCATTTTTGAGATTTGCTGGTCATAATCTGTGATACCAATTTTGCAATCTGCTACAAATACGATCAAATCAGCTTCTTCAATAGCAAGTTCAGCTTGTGCTTTGATGGATTGCGTCATTGTATCTTTTGTACTCGGTACGATCCCACCTGTGTCCACAATGATGAAAGGATAGCCGTTCCATTCGGTTTGATAATATTTTCTATCTCTGGTAACTCCGGATTCCTTATCAACGATCGCAAGTCTTCTCTTCACCATTCTGTTAAAAATGGTTGATTTGCCCACATTTGGGCGTCCTACTATTGCAACGATCGGTATAGCCATAATTTAAGATTACAGTGGGATTTTCGTGGAAAAGGTTGTCAAATATTTTGTGGAATGAGCGGGCATGTACTCAAAGATTTTCTATGAATAAAAACAAGAGGAGAAAAATTAGGACAAGACAAACACTGATTCAGAAAATATAATGAAGAAAAATAAATTTAATTCTTAATCTGCGAGAATCAGTCCGCCAGCTGGCGGAGAAGACTGAAGCGCAGCGAAGTCGCATGGTTGTATATTTGTAAAATTTCCTTATTTCAGATTGGTAACGCAATTATCACACTCATGTTGAGCGCAGAACTGGTAGTAGAGCTGGATCATTCCCTGCTGCATTTGTAAGTTTATACGGAAATGTATGCCATCCTTAAGAAGGGTGTGCATATAATGAGTAATATAATTCTCGGATAATTTTGGTAAATCACCATACACCTTAAAGATCATATTTTGCAATGTATCATAACGCAGTGTTTGAGCATATACATAACATACTGGTTGAATAATATTTGAGAAAATATCCCTGCACCGAGATGAGCCGATTGAAGGATGATCCTCTTGGCTTAATAGGTTTGAAAAGTCTGCTTCAATTTTCCTTGCGTCAATTGTTTGGGTATCACCATAACTAAAAAGTGCAATGATCGAGTTAATCAAGTTTCCCTGCTTGAGAGCGGAGCAGATAAAAGGTGCGATCTGCCAGAGTCTGT
>Ga0265596_1001439_pt1 | contig 11271 bp, 9 predicted proteins | sample saktaG_FD_190143 | JGI IMG/M metagenome (GOLD analysis project Ga0265596, IMG submission 190143) | Saline water microbial communities from Sakinaw Lake, British Columbia, Canada - sak_2013_06_06_60m | ecosystem: Environmental > Aquatic > Non-marine Saline and Alkaline > Saline ...
ATCCCCAAGACTGCCTTATTAAATCATTATTATTTAAATCATCCCCTTGCTTAGCAAAAACATAATGAATATCATGTTTTAAAATATCCTTTGGGTCTTCATCTGAAGCTGGTGACCAAGAAAAAATCAAATTATTACAATTTTCATTATCGCATTCCACCTCAAAATTTTCTATATTAGTTGGTTTATGGTAATAATTTGAAGAATTAAAATAGAATTTGGTATTATCATAGGCAATTAATCTCTGATAGCTATTTATATAGCCATAATATCCAATAGTTACATATTGATCAGGAGTAAAATTTAAACTCTGGCCATTAGTAGTTCCTGTAACATCAACAATAAAATGATTATCATTGGGTAATTTATCAATTCTATAGGAGAGTTTTCTTGGCGGGGTAGAATTAGCCGCCGCATTTTTATCAGTACTAAAAATTATACTTCCTATCTTTTGAAAATCATTAACATAATTAGGATAGGATAATAATAATCCAGAAGTATTGCTATGTAATTCCCAGTCATTTTTTTCACCTAAACCTAAATATTTTGTTGGGATACCAAAATTTACTGAAGGATCATCAAGGTCTGAGTGAAAATAAAATGCCATCGCCGTAAAAGTATTATTCGTATTGTCTGTTGGAGGAATAAAAGGATAAGAATTAATTCTAAAATCAATTACTATTTTAGTGGAATCCTTCTCAAAAGGATGCCAAAAAAATTCAGTAATATAAGGTATCGTCGGCGATGAGGGAGCGGGAGTAGTTGTCGTTGTGGTTGTTGTTGGAACCAAGCAGTCGTTAGAAGAAAAGCTTTTGGGGCTAGTGCAATTTTGAATTTCAAAATCACTGGCATTATTATCAGAATCCAAAAAATTACCATCTGCGTAGTTCCTTTGAATACTTTGACCTGATCCAGGATTTATCGCACAATCACCTTCACAATCATTTGCACTTCCAAATCCTATTTTATCAACAATTTCTCCGTTAGGATTTTTTAAAATGATAGTGTTATTATCTGTGACAGAATAGTTAGAAATTAAAATATCAGCAATTGAAGTATAAGTACTTGAGGCATGAGCAATCAAAAGATAATCCAAAGCATTAATTTTTTTATTTTCTAACAAATCGGCTGGCACCAAAGAGGAGAACTGTTCCCCTTCACTGGTTTTCTTGTGTAAATACCAATTTGTCAAATTAATTTCAAATTCATTTGGATTAAAAAGCTCTATAAATTCATCATAGGCAAGAACTTCTTCTTCAGAATTCAAGCCGGCAATTTTTATTTCATTTATTAAAATTTTAGGATAAACAATAGGAGGTAAAGTGGTTGTGGTTATAGTTGTAATACTAGTAGCAACAGTGGTTGTAGTAGAGGAAGATGATGTGTCTGATGAAGAAGTAGAAGTACTGCCACTACTGCCGTGGGATTCAATATAACCACTGCTGTTTTCTGCCTTAGGAGTTCCATTAATGGAAGCGCTAGTTTGCCAAGAAAAATCATTCTTTCTTTCCATTGTTCGCTTGGAAGAATTATCTCCAGCTGGCCAATCTAAACCAGCTACAATTGTATCCTGAAGCTGACAATTATCATTAAATAAACGAAGTTCTTCATCAGCGTTATTGAGAATTCCTGTATAAATACCATCTGCAAGAACAAAAGGAACTGAAAAATCATCTGTTCTTTCTAAAAGATAAAAGCCTTGAGCAGAAATTTTACTTCCTTTTTCAAAAACAATTTTAATTTGTTCCTTTTTATCTATTAATTGCCAATTAGAAATATCTACTTCTTGTGACGAAATATTTTTTAATTCTATCCATTCATCATTAGCGCTATTTTGAGTCCCAGCCCAAGCGACTTCATTAATAATTACTTTATTTCTAAGTGAGGCTTGATTGGTGTTAAAAGAACATATTTCACTATTAAGAGTAGTTGTTGTAACTTTCGTAGTTGTTGTAGCAGTAGGCTTAGTGGTTGTGGTAGATAATCTGGTAGTTGTTGTAAACGACTTAATAGTAGTCGTAGTTTGTTTGGTAGTAGTTGTATTATCAAAAGGTTTAATTGTTGTTGTACTATTAAAATATTTTGTTGTAGTAGTCACAGAAGAGTCTGGAACATCATCAATTATTATAAAGTCCGAATCTTTTTGAAAGATATCATTAATAAAACCAGAAAGGCCGCCTACCATAGCAGTCAACACGTTTTTTTCATTTTTTGATATAAAACCAGGTTTAGATTTTGCATTTTCTACTTCTTGAAAAAATAAATCAATTACACCTGCACCATTCAAAACCGCTTTTTTAGACAATCTCTGCCAATAATCCTGAAGAACTTGCTCATCTTCTAAAGAATAAACTGTCGGACCAGAAGTTAAACGCCACCCAATATCATTTTTTAAAACAAGAGCCAAGTGAAAAATATTATCATTTTCATCTTCTCCTAATACATAAAAAAATGTTTTTCCATTTTCTATTTCAGGCACTTCATAAAAAGCAGGTTCGGGCAAATGATATTTCTGATTTAAAATTGTATCAGGGCTATAAAAATAATTATTAGAATAAAGAGCAATTTCATTAAAATACTCGTCAAGCGTAGCTTTTTTAACAAATTCCAAATTTTCGATATTCTTTCGTGTTTGTTCGTAAAAATCTTTATTATTCTTAGCCGAATATACTTCATAAGAACTATCAATACTTTTTATAAAAGATATGTGGACATTTTGTCTTGTGTGTTCTGGCACACTCATATCCTGTATTAAATGTAAAATATGACCGAGAGCATTAAAAGCTTCAACTCGATCCCCTTTTACATACTTATAAATAGCCTGCTGCCATGTAAAATTAGCCTTGGAAAAAACTGGACTTTTAGCTATCGGACCAATAAAAACTGAATAAATAGGGTCATAAATAGCTTGAGCGAAAGGATTCTGCGCCCACTCTTTGGCAGTTAAAGCTGGAAACAAATATTCTGCTCCGCCAAATTGCCAAGTTTTATTATAAACAGGATCATAGAAATGGTTGACACTTCTGATGCCATTATCTTCATCAATACTGCCCTGCATTAAAAGTTGTTTTTCAGTCTCGTTCAAAACTTGATTAGAAAAATGTTGATTATAAAAATCAACAGTAATTTCTGTTAAATTTGGATGCGTAGTCTTAGCATCATAGGCAACAACGAAAAAATTAGGTGAAAAGAATAAGCACACAAATAAACATACAACTAAAAAACTGGTGGGGCTTTTTTTCATCAAATACAATGGGGCTTAAAAGTTTAAATATTTAAAGTTTAAAACTATTAAAATTCTGTTATCTTCCAAATATTAGAGAGCGGCTCTTTTTCTGTTGCAACAAGATTCAATGGTATTTTTAAAACAACCTGAGCAATTAAATAATTCTCAATGCTATAAACACGAATAACATAAGTATCATTATCTTTCATTTCCCCTTTCTGGTTTTCAGGATTAAATAAATCTTCAATCATTTCATCCCATTTATTATTATTTTTAATGTCAGTAAAAAATTGCTTGTATTCTTCTTGCTTGTCTAAAATAAAATACTTACTCGTCAAGTCAATATCTTCCATTTTTAAAGCCTGTAAAAACATTTCGTATGTTTCTTCTGGTGTCTCTCCGCCATAAGTATCGGCTGCATATTTCTTCGCTTGATCTTGAATTTTCCTACTCAAAATCTCTACGTCTTTTTTATACTGTCGAGCTTGTTGCACCTCTTCACTAAAATACCAAGTTGACCAAATTGTAATCAATCCTAAAATTAAAAGAGCAACAAAAATAATAAAATATCGTGATTTAAAAGATTTTATATTCTTTTTCCTATGTTTCATTTTTTTATTTTTAAAATTTAAAGACCCTTTTATAGAGCCCTGAAAAGAAAAAACGGTGGGGCTAAAACTCTTCAGAGCTCTGTAAAAAGATCCTTAGAACTATCCCCACCGTTTTATTTTTATTTTATGTTTTAAAAGATCAATGATGATAAGTTATTGAAGTTCTTCTCTGAATATTCAATATATAAATAAACCTTTGTTTAGAGAATATCTCGTAAAGTATTCTATATGATCCAACTCGTCTACGCCAAATATTCTTTTCTCCTTCTATTTTCTCTATGTCCCCTTGATAAGGATTCCCTGCTATCTGTTCCAAAAAAGTTATAGTGCGATTTGTATCCTTTTTAGGAAATGATTTTATTTGTTTTTGAACTTTCTTCGCAATTTTAACATCCCAATTCATTTTTCAAATGGTTAATACTAATGTATTCACCATTTTTTATTTCTTTCTTGCTTTGTTTTATCGCTTTTTTCTCAAATCTATTAAGTTTTACAAGTGGTACTATCTTTTCCAGTTCTAAATACTCCCTATATTTAGAACGGGAAACTAAGACTAATTCACCTTCTTCAGCTAATTTTTTTGGAATAGTAATAACTTTTACCATATGCTATTGATTTTATCACAATAAAATTAAAAATCAATTCTTTTAAGAATCTTTTTACAGGATCCTGAAAAGAAAAAACGGTGGGGCTAAAACTCTTCAGAACCCTGTAAAAAGATCCTTAGAACTACCCCCACCGTTTTAATTTTATTTTCTATAATATACTCTACTAATAAAAATTACTTAAGTCAAGTAAAATTGTGGATAATTCAATCCAAGTAATTTTTATCTATTTTATAGCAAAAAGTTCTTTTAATTCTTTCATTTCATTCTCTAATCTTTCTATTCTTCTCTTATGGTCAGCAAGAATTAGTTTCTCAATTTTGTCTAGTCGATTTTCTACTATATCAAATCGTGAGTTTACTTCGTCTCTTTTCGCCGTTTCTTCAAAACCATTTTTAACCATTCTTGTTAAATCTTCAATTGTAATATTTTCTTTTATCATCACTTCCTATTATATTCCAATGTTTAAATGATTGTCAAATTGTACTTCGTAAGTAAAATTCAAATTTCTTAAGTTAATAACTAAAAATAACTATATTATCCTGTTTCTAAATTAATTTTCTTCTTCTGAATAAAACATATTTAATATTAGATTAATTTTCATTTTCTTTAGAAAAAACATAAGGGCTTCCTACTCCTGTCCCTGTGCCCCCTCCTGAAGATATTTTCAACATAATTTTTATTTTTAATAATATTATTATATTTTTACGATATTACCTTTATTTGCGATCTATAAATTTAAATACCAAAATTTTTACCAAAGAATAGAAAGTCTATTGTTTTAATAGCACCTAAATTGATACATTACTTAGTTAACATTCATTTTCTGATGATACCATATTAATTGATAATTTTTTATTGACTTTATCTTCTGTAATGTATTTTATAAACAAAATTTATTTAAGTCAATACTCAATTCTATCGAATCTATGATGCTGAAGCCTATTTAAAATAGTGAAGGCTCTCTTAAAATGAATTTAAGAGAGCCTTGATTGTGTTGTTTTCTTTTATTCTTCTAGCGTTTCGTCTTTAAAAGACAATCTTTTCACCATATCTAATCCGGATTCCATGCTTTCTACCTCCTTTCATTTATTTTCTATACTTGATATCCCTATAATATTTGGTAATTTCACCAGCCCAACAATAAAAATTATTAAGGATATTAACCCAAAAAGATAACTAGGGGACGATTTCGAAGACACCAATAAAACCAAGAGCAAAATTAACATGAGCATAAATGTCAAAATTCCGAAAATCCAAATTCCTTCTTTCTCTCTTTTGACTATACACATCAGCATAAGAAATAAACCTACTACTGATGTAATAGTTGCTCCGATAACGTCTAAAGAATATAATATCATTTCTATATTGTTCATTTCTTTTACCTCCTTTCAATAAATCTTTTTTATTAATATATTAAACTATCTGCCATATAACCAACCACTAATGATATTTAATGATCAGTTATATAGCAGATAGTAGAAATATTATTTTTCAAAGAACAAAAAATATCCTATTACAGGATATTATAAATATACCATATTTAATCGTAGTGGTCAATAGTAGAGAATGTACCACTCTGGAGACTGAGCAATGATAAAGTCTACGAAACCAACTTCTTATAGATTTCATAAGCAGTCATTGCTCCATTGATGCCACGATGAGGCATTGGCTCTTCAGGAACTCCAAGGCGCTTTGCCGCTTCATTCAAACTGAATTTCTCACAGTTTGAATTTCGAAGTTTCATCCATATCATAGTAAAAAGATCAATACGATGATGATCCATTTGATTCTTAACGCCAGTTTTCCTAAATGCTTCAAAAATAAACGACCAATCAAAAGTCATATTATGAGCACAAAATATCGCGTCCTTTGTCTTTTCGCCATAAATAGACATAGCTTCTTTAAGCGTTATAGCATTTTTCCAATTAGTTTCATTATATCCATTTAGATTTAGCGCAAATTCATTTGCTGTTTCAATATGTTCAGGCTTTACCTTAACATCAAGAGTATCCAGAATTTTGAGCGTTTTCTGATCAACTACTACCAATCCAATTTCAACAATTTCTTGAATTGCAAAATCAAGGCCAGTAGTTTCAACATCAGTAATCGCAATCGGCTTTTCAAAAATATGCGTTGTATGTTCCTGTTTCATTTTATTTATATTAATTTAGAAAATAAACTATAGATCTAATCTCATTTTTAATCTAAAATCAAAAAAACCAAATTTTCTCCAGGCTTTAAGCCCTATTTTATTTCTAGCATCAACAGTAAGTTCAATGTGTTTAACCTTCTTCTTTTTAAACCATTTCAATAATTCTTTAAATATCTTCTTACCAACACCTTGATTTCTATATTCCTTTTCAATAAAAGCATCAAGAATTACCCCAATTTCTTTTGAGAGAACATATTGGGGAGCTTTTTCTATTACTCCCATAAAATATCCAATAACTTTTTCGTTTTCCTCAGCAATAATAATCTTTGTGTCTCTATTTTTCATTAATCGCTCAAAATAATCCCTGATTTCTTTACTATTATAACCAGAATAAGCTTTATAATATTTATCAATAACTTGATGATAATCTACTATCTCTCTTACTAATTTAACTATGAATTGAATATCTTGTTTTGTAGCATTCCTAATTAACATATTTATAAATTATATATCTATTTTACCAAAAAATCACCTATAAGGCGATTTTAAAATACTCTCCATAAACTTAATAATATTAAAATCTTTTTTTAATTTCTTCTTTCTAGAAATTTTATGTAGTATTCTTTGGGTTTAGAATATTTTTCTTTTAGTTTAAAAAATTCGGAGTCTATTTCAGATACTCTCTTTAACTTTTTGTTTTCTAAAAATAAAGGGTCTACTACCCGAGATTTACATAAAGAGTATAAATCATAATTGTTTTTATCGTAAGACTTGAATTTAAATTTATTATTAGCTCTATCAACTAATAATTTTAAATTATCATCTTTGTCTGTTGCTAGCCTTATTTTCACCCAAACCTCTTCATCTGTGGTAAACAAGTCGTCTTTAGTAAGTACCTTTTTCGCAAGAGCGTATTTTAATAAATCCCCTGAGGTTTTAAACATCACTGCTGATTCTAATCCTGACCAAAACCAGTTATTTATTTCCAAAAATAAATACGCATATTTTTTAGCTAAATTTCTATCTTTAAAGACCCAGAGATTATCAATAATTGCAAGATTTTCTACAAATTCATCAATTTCTTCTTGACTGGCTTTATTAGTTACTTTTAACTCTCTAAAGAAATAATCAATTCTATCTGCGCATAAATCAGGTAACTCCCTTTCCTTCAAGGGAAAATTTTCCTCATTTACAATATATTTGTAATCTATTCCATATTTTTTTAAAATTTCAGGAATTTCCGAACTTTTAACAAACTCTTCAAAACAATCATCTTGAAAATTCTGTTTTTCTCCAGAACCATTACTAAAAACATAATCTGCTACATGAGAAAATACAGTATGAGAAACATCGTGAAGTAATCCTGCTATTTGTTCTAATAATGGAGCTCCAAATTTTCTAAGTAAAATAAAAACCCCAAGCGAATGTTCAAATCTACTATACCTTGTGCCAGGAAAATATGGCTCAAAATAACCATGCTGATCTATACCTTTCATTCTTTGCAAACTTGGAGATTTTATCAAATCTAAAATAACTGGTTCATTTATTTCAATTGTTCCATAAACCCTGTCTTGATATTTCATATATTCTCATTCTATCAAAAAATCGCCTTAAAGGCGATTTTTGTTTTGATTATAAATAATTTAAAACAATTATTTTTCTATCTTTTCTTCAGGCGCTTTTTCTTTTTCAACCTTCTCTTTTTTATCTTTTTTAGGTCCCACATTTACTTCTTCTTTAACTTGCTCAATTTTCGGTTCTTCTTTGACTTCCTCGGTTTTTGGTTCTTTCTTGATTTTCTCTTTAACTTCCTCTTTCTTTTGTTCTTTTTTTTCTTCAACTTTTTCTTCAACCTTCTCTTCTGGCTTTACTTCGTCTTTTGTTTCTTCAACAGGTTTTTCTTCTACTTTTTCTTCAGATTTCTCCTCAATCTTATCTTCAGTTGGTTTCTCTTCAGTTATTGGTGTCTGCTCTGTTTTTTCTGTAACCTCACCTCCACCTTTTACCTCTTTCACTTTCTTTTTTCTAATGTTAATAGGTCTTTTTTTACCTTCAATAATTTTTGCTCGTACTAAAAGATTATAGCAAGAATCTGAAGGTTGAGCCCCTTGACTAATCCAATAAAGAATTCTTTCTTTTTTTAATTCAAATTTATTTATTCTTGGATCCCACCATCCTAAAATCTCTTTTGATTTACCACTATTAACGGTAATCTTAGAATCTACGGCTATTATCCGAAAAATAAAGTCTCTTTTTTTGCCTTGTCTTTGAAATCGTAAAGTTAACATAGTTTTTATATCCTAATTGAAAATACTTAAAAAGTCAATCTCATACATCCAAATTCTTTACTTTTTGGGCATAAGCCTGGATGAATTTTTTCCGCGGTAAAACTTCTTTACCCATTAAAATATCAAATAATCTATCTGCCTCTTCTGCGTCTTCAATGGTAACTTGCTTCAAAACTCTTTTCTCAGGATCCATTGTTGTATCCCATAATTGATCGGGATTCATTTCTCCCAATCCTTTATATCGTTGAATGGAAATTCCTTTCATTAATTCCTCATGAGTGCTTTCAGAAAATTCTTCTTTTTCTACAGCTAAAGTGGCTTCATTTTTTCCTTCTTCAACTAATTTTAGTTTCCGTACTTTTGATTTTGAAGGTTCTTCCTTTTTCTCCATCATTTTGCCTTGTATTTTTTCTAATACTTTCTGTTTTTCTGCCTCTGTATAAGCATAATGAAATTCTTTACCTTTTTGGATTCGATACAAAGGAGGTTGGGCAATATAAAGATAACCAGCATCAATAATTGGTCTAAAGTAACGGAAAAACAATGTTAAAAGCAAACTCGTAATATGAGCACCATCAGTATTATGAAGTAAAAATCCACCAGTACCGGCAACAAAATTTTCATCTTTTTTAACGGCAAAATCATAGACAAAAGAAGTCTTCGCTTTAATTTTTTTTATTGAAGTTATTGGTAAAAGAACTGAATCACCAATGCAAATCTTTTTATAACTACTCTTTCTTTTGTCAGCCCTAGCAAGATAATTTTCTAATGCTTTGCTCCTCTTGTGATTTTTCCAAACATCTTTCAATTTCTCCAATTGACTAATTCCTTTAACCGAGATAAGGCGTCCTGGATAATTACTTCTTATCATTACCCCGTCTTTACGTAGATGGTCTTTTGAAAATCTCATAGTGCTTTCAGGAAAAATACCAAGTTGGCGGAATAGCAAAACAATACCATCTGATAACTTTTCTGAAGCAGTGGTAAAAGTTAATTTTACGTCTAATTTCTCTTTACAAGATTTTACAACAATACTTCCATCGCTTTCTAAATAACCACGTAGGAAAGCTTGTTGGATTTTTGGATTAACACTAAAAATTTCCTCAGGAACAAACTTTTCATACGATTTATTTCCCAAAAGCCCAAAAGATTGAAGAATTAATTTAAACTCATATGAGTGAAATACCAATTCATTGTTATTATCATTCCGCTTATCAATAAATGCTTTTGCTCCTAAAACATTATCTATGGCTTTCATCAGTGCTGGACTATACAATTTCTTATCTCTTCCCAAAGATAAAATAAAACGATTAGGATCCTTTTTTTGAGACGCAAAACAACCATCACCCATATAAAAACCTAAGAGATAGGCAAAATCTTCATTAATATCAAATGTAACTTTTAGTTTTCGTGTGTGATTTTTGAAATAATACTCAACAGCATCGCTAGTTTCCACAAACGAAGATAAAGGAATGTATGCCGAAGCGTTTTTTAAAACTTTTTTTTCTTCTAAATCCAGTCCCGAAAGATATTCCTTAAAGATTTTATAACGAGGCATAACATTATCAATTTTCAACTCCCATTGTTCTAATACTGTAGTATAAACTCCAATAGCTGCCCCCAATCTTTTTCTCGATATGCCTTTTTCCTGACGCCTTAATTGAAGTGTCTGCCAGTATTTAGGACTAAAATCAATCCAAGCATCACTAGGAATAGACTTCATCTTTGAAGCCAGAACTTTTATTTGAATATTTTTTGTTTCTTCAGAATGTTTTAAAAGAGGACTAATATCTATCTTTATCTTTTGATTTAATTGAGGCATTGAAGCAGGGAAAATAATTTTGTCACCGACCTTTAATTCTGTAGTCGGTACAGTAATAAAATTTCCATAACGATGAATAAACACATTGTGACATGCAGTTATTTTCATCTTGTATCCATAACGAGTTTTTATCTCATAAAGGCTGCCTCTCAATGGATGACGTATTGTTTTTTCAATGTCTCTTAAGGAAAAAGTTTTTTTGTCTAAATCACAAGCAAAAACCTGATATCTTTCTGTATCTTGACATTGGTTTTCTATAAATTCACCTGTTTTTACTAATTTTAACCTTTGTTGTTGTTTATCAAAAACAAAAATTGGCGTATCATAAGCCACACTATCTGCATCAGTCATTATAACAACTTTATGGTAACGCAGCTTATCAATATTAAAATCTTCACTTATTGCTGTTCCCAAAGCCACAATTAAAGCTTTTATTTCTTCAGAAGTCATCATTCTATCAAAACGACTTTTTTCTACATTCAAAATTTTACCTTTTAAAGGAAGGATTGCTTGCGTATTTCTATTCCTTCCCATCTTGCTCGAACCGCCGGCGGAATCGCCCTC
>Ga0265596_1001440_pt1 | contig 11268 bp, 10 predicted proteins | sample saktaG_FD_190143 | JGI IMG/M metagenome (GOLD analysis project Ga0265596, IMG submission 190143) | Saline water microbial communities from Sakinaw Lake, British Columbia, Canada - sak_2013_06_06_60m | ecosystem: Environmental > Aquatic > Non-marine Saline and Alkaline > Saline ...
TCATCAAGAGGTTCTACAAAAACATGATCAGACAATGGATTAATTTGCATATTTTTAATATTTAATGTTTAAGAAATTATATTTAGCAATTACTCGACCTGACTGCTAAATCATATCCCATTTTACTCAAGAATAAATTTTTGTCAAGAAAAAGGGAATTTTTATCCCTTTTTCTTCCAATCTTATATATTTTCTAATATTAGCTACTCCTCTTCTATCTCTTCATCCTGGGAAGGGTTTTGCAAAACTATAGGTTCTGCCCCAATTTTTTCCCCTGATATCTTGTAAACATCCTTATCTATTTTCTTGAATTCCCGGGAGGCAGAATTATACATATTCACCGTTGTTCCTAAATGACTACCTAATTTCTGAAGATAGATCTGGTAGCTGGAAAGATGACGCCCTAACTCCTCCACTCTTTTCTTTATCTCCTGCGCTGATTTTTCTATTTGTAATGCTTTTAATCCCTGCAGTACGGTTTGTAAATAGGCCAAGAAGGAAGTAGGAGAAACGATAATGACTTTTTTCTGGCGGATGGCATACTCCACCAGGCTTGAAGTGTTAGACTTAATTGTTCCTACTTTATTAACTAGCAGATCGTAATAAATTGCTTCTGAAGGAATGAACATAAAGGCAAAATCCATTGTTCCCTCTGAGGGTTTAATATACTTTGATGTTTCCTCTATTCTAGTTTTCAAATCATTGCGGAATAAATCTTCTAATCGTTTCTTTTCACCCATATCAGAAGTCTCTATAAGACGATTGTAATTCTCCAAGCTAAACTTTGAATCAATAGGAATAATTTTATCCTTAATAAATATCACGGCATCTACTTTTGTGCCATCCTTAAATTCGTACTGAGTCTGATAAGAATCAGGGGGAAGAATATTCTTTAAAACTGTTTCTAAATAATATTCCCCCAGTACCCCTCTTTGTTTAGGGTTCTTAAGAATGTCTTGGAGTCCTTTCAACTGATCGGCAAAATTTACTACCTGCTTATTGGTTTCATCTAATTTTGTTAATCTTTCTGTAACCTCCCGAATAATTTTTGCACTTTCTTCAAACTGATGCTCCACTACCCGATTGGATTCTTTTTTAGAATCAGCTATCGTTCTATTTAATTCTTGAATTTGATTCTGTAATAAAAGTAAAGACTGGTCATCTCCTCTTTCTACTTTCTTGTTTCTAAACAGTACAATAAAAACAAGCCTGATAACAAAACCAACAATAGCGCCGAGAATAATATATGCATATAAAGTATTCATATATTTTATTCTATCTCTTTTTGAAGTTTTTCCAAAAGTTCTTTTGCTTTGGCTGACACTCTACGAGGAGTGGCAATCTTCACTCTGACATATAAATCTCCCTGCCCCATAGCATTAAAATGTCTAACTCCTTTACTGCGCAGACGGAAGAGCTCCCCTGAGGCTGTTCCGGGAGGAACCTTAAGGACTACGGTCTTTTTATCCAAGGTCTCTATTTCTTTCTTGATGCCCAATACCGCCTCAGGATAAGAAATAAGCAGAGTCATATATAAATCATCAGCTTTTCTTTCAAAGCGGGGATGAGACTTGATAATGATTCTTACGTAAAGATCACCACTGGAGGCACCTAAAATCCCTGCCTCTCCTCCCTGACGAATCCTTATTGTTTCCCCATCTCTAATGCCGGGAGGAACTTCCACCTCTATTTCTTTTTTTCCATAATAGCGGCCGTCCCCACCACAAACCTTGCAGGGTTTTTCTGGAATCTTTCCCCTCCCTTTACATTTAGGGCATTCTACAATTTGGGTGAAATTACCGAGAAAAGTACGTTTTTCCTCCCTTATTACCCCTTCTCCCTGACAAAAACTACAGGTTTTTAGCTTAGAGCCGGGTTCATAACCCTTACCCTGACAGTGTTCACAGGAAATGTAGGTACGAAAAGAAATATCCTTCTTCACTCCCAAGGCAGCTTCTTCCAGAGAAATCTCCAGGTTGATTTCCACACCTCTCCCCTGGGCTTTTTCTTTCCTTCTGCTTGGCTGAGAAGTAGCTCCACCAAAAAAATCGGAAAAAATATCATTCAAATCAATCCCTCCGAAAGAGGAACCAAAATTGCTTTCTTGCCATTGAGTGCCAAATCCGCCAGGAAATCCTTGGAATCCCTGTCCATTTCCAGGAACACTCCCAAATTTGTCATATTGGTCTCTTTTCTCTTTGTTGGACAGAACTTGATAGGCCTCGCTAACTTCTTTAAACTTTTCGCTATCCCCTCCCTTGTCAGGATGATATTTATGAGCAAGTTTGTAAAAAGCTTTTTTTATATCAGCTGTAGAGGCGTCTCGAGATACGCCCAAAATTTCATAATAGTCTCTCATATTTCTAATATCTCTTTCTCTATATTCCGATGTTTAATTTGAATCACTTTCGAAGATATTAATATTTGCAATAAAAGACTGCTTCCCAATATTATTACAATAGAAAACACAGAATTGATAAGATTTAATAAGCTTAGTGACGTTAACAAAACAAGGAAGCCAATACTAAGCTTAAGGGCAAGAGGAAAGGTTTGCCAACCTGTCTTTAACCAATTGCCTATTAAACCGGGAATCGTCTCGTTCCCCTGAATAGGAAAGTGGAACATCTGAGACAGACTATCCTTCATATTCTGAAGAATAGACCCTGTCATTATTGATCCCATTCCTTCCATTCCTAACTGGGATGATTGTCCTTGAACATAATTATTCAAAACATCATCTACTGTTCCCGACAAGTTAACAGAAGGGACCACCCCCTGTGGTATCCCTTGAGTAGTACGGCTTATCAAAAAATCCCAAATCTTAACGCCTGACTGCTGAATTTCAGATTGTTTCACTTGCAAAATAATTAAGGTAGACAATATTAATACCAGGGCCACAGTAAGAAAGAAGGCTCCTCGACGAACTATCCGCCATAAATTAAGACGGATTAATATCTGGTATTCTCTTGTTATCATCATTCGAGCCACAAAAAACAGAATAAAAAGAACAGCAATTTCAATAAGAAGAAACTTATTGATTTGATGACTAAGGAATAAAGGAAGAAAACCGCTGGCACTAAGAGCAATATTCCATAAAGAAAACTCCTTGAGATGACTAGTCAAAGCAAAGATCACCCAGAGGGAGAAACCTAAACCCCAGCAAATAATTGCTCCAGTCAAAATCCCCCAACTAAAATTCTGAAGGAGCCCTAAAGTAAAAAGGGACCCCAAAGCAAAACAGGCAACAATCCCCAATGCAAAAATAGAAGATTTCAATGCCTGATCCTTATCTTTACTAGCTAGTTTATAGAGGCGATAAAAATTAGTTTCTAGAGCCATAAAAGAATTATAGCACAAATTTTCCTACAATGGTGTAATTATACAATTATTTCTCTTCAAAATCGGCTTCCTTGGCATCAGAAGATGGCGTTTCGTCTTTCTTTTCTTTAGTTCCTTCCTCTTTTTTATCTTTCTCTTCTTTCTCTGAAGAAGCTGCTGGCTTCTGTTTATAAAGCTCTGTTCCCACTTCAGACAAGGTTTTAGTCAATTGCTCTAATCTTTCCTTAACTTCCTCTTTCTCTCCTTTCTCCTTGGCTTCTTTGAGTTCTTTGATCTGACTTTCTAACTTTTCCTTAGCATCAGCAGGAATCTTAGCTTCATTTTCTTTAATTGTTTTTTCCGCTGTATAAATCAAAGAGTCAGCCTGAATATCTAATTCCACTGATTCTTTTTTCTTGCTGTCCTCCTCTTGATGAAGTTCTGCCTCTTTCTTTAATTTTTCTATTTCTTCTTTTGATAATCCGGATGATCCCTCAATACGAATGGATTGTTCTTTTCCGGAAGCCCTGTCTTGAGCTTTAACGCTCAAAATTCCATCAGCATCAATATCAAAAGAAACTTCAACCTGGGGAATACCCCGGGGGGCAGGGGGAATACCGTCTAAGATAAACTTTCCTAAGCTTTTACAATCATCAGCCATTGCTCTTTCCCCTTGTAAAACATGAATTTCTACAGAAGTCTGACTATCAGCTGCTGTTGAGAAAGTCTGTGATTTAGAAATAGGAATTGTTGAGTTTTTAGAAATGAGAATAGTATTAACCTTACCGAGTGTTTCTATTCCCAAAGACAAGGGAGCAATATCTAAAAGAAGAACATCTTTCATCTCCCCAGACAAAATTCCTGCTTCCACTGCTGCTCCAATCGCCACCACTTCATCAGGATTAATACTTTTGTTAGGTTCCTTACCAAAAAACTTCTTCACCTCTTCCTGAATTTTAGGCATTCTGGTCTGTCCCCCCACTAATATTACTTCATCAATATCAGCAATTTTAAATCCTGATTCCTCTACAGTTTTCTTTGTTAACTCAATGCTTTTCTTTATGTACTCATCAACAAATTCTTCTAACTGAGAACGCTTCAAGGAATAGGAAAGATGCTTAGGACCAGAGGCATCAGAAGTGATAAAGGGCAAATTAATTTCTACTTTGGCGGTAGAGGACAATTCTCTTTTAGCCTTCTCGGCTGCTTCTTTAATTCTTTGCAAAGCAAGAGGGTCCTTACGCAGGTCAATGCCCTCATCTCTTTTAAAGCTGTCAATGATCCAATCCATCACCTTTTGGTCAAAATCATCCCCCCCTAGATGAGTGTCGCCTCCGGTTCCCTTTACTTCAATGGTATCAGGAGCAATATTTAAAACAGAAACATCAAAAGTTCCTCCTCCTAAATCAAAGACTACAATTTGTTGATCTTTCTTTTTGTCTAAACCATAAGCTAACGCTGCTGCGGTGGGTTCATTAATAACTCTTTTTACCTTCAAACCGGCTATTTCTCCAGCATCGCGGGTAGCTTTCCTCTGACTGTCGTCAAAGTAAGCCGGACAGGTAATAACAACATCTGTAATTTTTTCTCCTAATTTTGCTTCAGCATCAGTCTTTAATTTTTCTAGAATCATGGCTGAAATTTCCTGAGAGGTATACCAACGCTCACTCATTTTTATCTCCACATCATTATTCTTCCCCTCTCTAATTTCGTAAGAAAGTAATTTCTTGTCTTTTTGCACTTCCGGATCAGAAAATCTTCTTCCAATCAGTCTTTTTACAGAATAGATGGTATTTTGGGGATTGGTAATTGCTTGACGACGAGCCAGGGTACCAACTAGACGCTCATTTGATTTGGAGACTGCCACTACCGAGGCGGTAGTTCTTTCTCCTTCTGTATTTTCAATAATCTTACCCTGGCCACCTTCTATGGTAGCCATAGCAGAAAAAGTTGTTCCTAGATCGATTCCTAATACTTTTGACATAATTGTAATTTATTAATTTTTAATTTTTACTCATTTTTGGCGACTATTACCCGGGCAGGGCGAATAACTTTATTGTGTAAGATATAACCCTTGTTTAAAACCTTAATAATAGATTGAGTGGGTACATTTTTATTCTTTTCTTCTCCTACGATTTCATGATAAGCAGGATTAAATATTTCACCATCCGTCTTGATCTCTTCTAATCCAGCATTCTTCAAAATATTTAGAGCCTGACTACGAATAAGATAAATCCCTTCCAGGTACTTATCCTGCTCTTTGGAATCGCCCTTTTTAGGCAGACTTTGCAGAGCCAAGTCAAAACTGTCTAATACTAAGATGAATTCTTTAAGTAGGTTCTCGTTCGCAAAATTAATCACCGTCTGAACCCTCTTGTCCTCATCTTTTTTGTAATTGGCAAACTGGGCTCTTTCTCTCTTCCATCCCTTAAGATACTCTTCCCTTTCTTGCAGAGCCTTAATAAGCTCTTTCTGTAACTCCTTTATTTTTTTATTAGAATCTTTTTCTTCTTTTTTCATATTTAAGAAAAAACATCATTAAGATTTTTTAAAAGCATAATATTTTCCCGATAGGGCATTCTTTTAGGCCCCAATATGCCAAGAACGGCAGGAAAAGAAGGTAAGGAAGTAATTAAAGCGCTAAACTGATCAGAATCTATGAAGGGGTTCTCTTCTCCTACAAAAACAGAGGGAATACGGGTAATTTTAACATCTCTTAACTTTTCCCCCAATTTATCCAGGGATTCCAAAACAGAACGGATAAAATCAACAGAGAGAAAATCCTCCTCATTCATTCCCTGAAACATATATTGTAACCCCTCTTCTACTAATTCTTCTTCTTTTAATAGATAACAGAAGTAAAAAGAATGATTTTCCTGAACCAACTGTTTAAGCAATTCTTTAATCTTTGTTTTCAATTGTTCTTTTTCTTTAAATATTCTTTTATGACGCAATAACCAATTCTTTAACTCATCCTTCATAAGAGAAGAAATGTCCCCTTCTTGAAAAATTTCATCAACAAAAAATTGCCAAGCTTTATCAGTAGGCATCCGCCCACTAGAGATATGGGACTTATAAAGATAACCTTCTTCAGTTAATTTCTTAAAGTCGTTTCTAATTGTTGCAGAACTTATTCCTAACTTGTATTTTTTATTCAAACATAAAGAAGAGACGGCCTTACCTTTAACAAGATATTCGTCTATTAATTTATCTAAAATAGAATATTGACGAGAGGAAAATATAGCAATCATTATAACACTGACAAAATAACCTTTTCCTTGACTATTATACTCTTTAGCAATCATAAGTCAAGACTGCTAACAGTGTTAGCGCCCTTCTTTAGATAAAATCAACCTCTTATCCCCTATCTTTCCCCTTAATATTTGCTCCCCCTCTCTGGGCATGTTAAAATGAAACTGCAATTAACTTAACTACAAAAACATGCGCCAAATAATGAAAGGAAAAATCACTTGGATAGATATCTCCTCCCCCACCAAAGAAGATATCGAATATCTTCGTAAGAACTATCATTTCCATCCCTTAATTTGCAAGGAGCTGGAGGAACCTTCCCAAAGAAGTCGGGCAGAAACATACGATCAATATATATTTCTTATCACTCATTTCCCTAGTTGGAATCCAGAAAAACAAGTTTCTTACCCCTGGGAATTGGATGTCATTTTAAGCAAGGATGTTTTGGTAACCGTTTGTTATCAAAAGGACAGCCAAATGCACCAAGAGCTAATGGAAAAGATTTATAGCAAGGATTTTGAAAAGAAATATCTCAATAACACAGTAATGCTTTTCCATTTTATCATTGATGACTTAATTGAATTCGCTTTAAGGGAAATAACACATATTCAGTCAAAAGTTGATCAAGTAGAAGAAGAAATTTTTCGGGGTGGTTATCAAGAAGTTATTCCCAAAATTTCCTATGTTAAAAGAGATATTCTGAACTTCCGTCGGATCAGCCGTTATCTAAAAGAAAATCTTAATTCTCTCGCCCGACGGGGTCCACTTGTCTTTGGCAAAAACAGCACTATTTATTTCAATGACTTAGCGGGAGACATTCTTAAATTGGATAATTTAATAGAAAACTTCAAAGACACTATAGAATCCTTAGAAAGCACCAATAATTCCTTTATTTCTTACAAAATCAATAACCTTACCAAGGTATTTACCGTAATTTCCTTTATTACTTGGCCTGCTTTATTAATTATCAGTAGTTATCAAATGAATGTATCTCATATACCGTTAACAAATCTAGACAATGGATTCTGGATCGTACTATTCATAGCTGCTATTCCATCTATTCTCATATTCCTCTTCTTGAAGAAAAGAAAATTCCTTTAATAAAACAACATGCTTCGGGTATACAATACTCTTAATCGAAAAAAAGAAGTCTTCCAGCCAAAGACAGATAAAAAAGTGGGGCTTTACACCTGTGGTCCCACCGTATACTCCTATGCCCATATTGGAAACTTAAGAACATATATCTTTGAGGACATCTTAAAACGGGTTCTTCTCCTAGACGGCTATAAAGTTAAACATGTTATGAACATTACCGATGTGGGACATCTTACCTCTGACGCTGATGCCGGAGAAGACAAAATAGAAAAAGCAGCAAAAAAAGAAAAGAAGTCTGCACAGACAATAGCAGAATTCTACGCTAAGGCCTTTTTTCAAGACTGCCAGAAACTCAATATCATTCCTCCCGATATAAAAGCCCGGGCTACTGATCATATCAAAGAAGATATTGCTTTAATTAAAGAGTTAGAAAAAAAAGGATTTACCTATCACACCAAGGATGGTATTTATTTTGACACCTCTAAATTAAAAGATTACGGAAAATTAACTGGAATGAATTTCCAGAAATTAAACAAAACTCTCCGAGCGGGCTCTAGAATAAAATTTTCCTCAGAAAAAAGAAATATTACCGACTTCGCTTTATGGAAATTCTCTCCTCTAAAAAGCAAAAGGCAAATGGAATGGTCTTCTCCTTGGGGAATTGGTTTTCCCGGCTGGCATATAGAATGCTCGGTAATTAATTTAAAATATTTAGGAAATGCTTTTCAGAATCATTCCTTTCGTCCTCAGAAAACACAGACAATTGATATTCATACTGGTGGCATTGACCATATCCCCATCCATCACACTAATGAAATAGCTCAGGTAGAAGCAGCAACAGGAAAAAGATTTGTTAATTATTGGCTTCATGGTGCCTTTCTGACAATGAAAAAGGGGCGCATGGGAAAATCAGAAGGAAATACTATTCTTCTTAAAACCATTGAAGAAAAGAAATACAATCCCCTTGCCTTTCGTTATTTAATTCTTAATACCAGTTATCGCTCTCCTTTGGCATTCTCCTGGGAATCTTTAGCTAATGCTCAAAGCAGTCTTGATAACATATACAATTTTGCTTGGGACTGCTTATGGGATAAGAAGCATAATACCAACAAAAAAAATACTGCCTTTCCCCTCAATCCCCTTAAAAAGAAATTCCAAAAAGTTCTTAACGATGATTTGAACACTCCCCAGGCTCTAGCAATTCTTTGGACATTAATAAAACAATATTATCAAGCCAGAAAAGATCAGAAAGAAGCCAATAAGCTATCCCCTCTCCAGGTTTATAATCTCCTCCTGGAATTTGATAAAGTATTGGGATTAGAAATTGAAAAACTGAAATTAACCCCCATCCCACTTTCTATTGAGAAGTTATCTCAAAAAAGAGAACAATTACGACAAAAGCAACAGTGGTCTCAGTCAGACAAGATAAGAGAGCAAATAAATCAAGCCGGATACATAATAAAAGATACTCCTTGGGGAACAGTAATAAAACCAAATACCTATGGCAAACAATAAACAATTTCAAAATATCAAAGACAAACTACCTCCTCAGAGCCAGGAAGCTGAAGAATCTGTTTTAGGAGCAATAATTATAGACAATAATGCCATTATTAAGGTGGCGGACGTTCTTTATTCCAATGATTTCTATCAAACCAAGAATAAATACATTTACGAAGCTGTCTTAGATCTATATAAAAAGAACGAACCAATAGACACCCTCTCTTTGACTAATCGTCTCCAGGAAAAGAAATTACTGAAGGAAGTAGGTGGTATTAGCTATATCACTTCTCTAGTAAACCAAACACCTAGCAGTGCCCACGTCTCACACTATGCTAAAATTGTTCACCAAAAGAGAGTACTCCGTGACCTGATCTCTGCCTCTTACCATATAGCAGAATTAGGTTGGACAGAATCAGAAGATGTTAATAGCCTTCTAGATCAAGCTGAACAAACTATTTTTGCAATCTCTCAACAATCTATTGCTCATGATTTTGTTCCCTTAAAAGAAGAATTAGCAGAGGCTTTTAATAGAATAGATCAATTACAAAAAGGAGGAAATAAATTACGGGGGTTACCCACCGGATTCATAGGTTTAGACAATAAGCTTTCTGGTTTTCAGAAATCCGATATGATTATATTAGGAGCACGTCCTTCTTTAGGAAAAACATCCTTAGCTTTGGATATTGCCCGTCATGTAGCCTTGAAAGAGAAAGTCCCTGTAGGATTATTCAGTTTAGAAATGTCCCGAGATCAGGTGGTAGATAGATTAATTGCTGCCGAATCTACAGTAGCTTTATGGAAAATTAGAACGGGTCATCTTTCTACCCAGGGTGATGTTAATGATTTTACTCTTATTCAAAATGCTCTTTCTCATCTGGCAGAAGCCCCTATCTATATTGATGATGCTGCTTCTCCAACAGTTATGCAGATGAGAACCATGGCCCGGCGTCTCCAGGCAGAGAGCGGACTGGGTCTTCTTATCGTAGACTATCTCCAATTAATTAGTCCTACTTCTGAACGAGAAAGTTCTGTCCAGCAGTACACCCAAATTTCTCGCTCTCTTAAGGCACTGGGCCGAGAATTAAAGGTACCTATTTTAGCTATCTCTCAGTTATCCCGAGCGGTAGAACAAAGATCACCAGCTATTCCTCGCCTCTTTGACCTGAGAGAAACCGGAGGATTAGAGCAAGATGCTGATGTAGTAATGTTCATCTACCGAGAAGATCGTTATAAACCTGAATCAGAAAGAAAAAATATCGCTGATATCATTATTGCCAAACACCGTAACGGACCATTAGGACATGTACCTCTCTATTTCAATGAATCTCTGGTAAGTTTTCGGACATTAGAGAAAGATGAAAATGCTTACGGTTTAGAAGAATTGCAGGGAGAATAGAAAAACAAAAATTCTAATTATGGAATTGCCAAAATCTATTCAAAATTTCATTAAAATTTTCTCCCAGATTCCCAGTATTGGTCCCCGTCAAGCAACCCGGATATCTTTTTGGCTATTACATCAAAACAAAGACTCTCAGGACAAATTTCAAAACGCTTTAAATGACCTTCTGAAAAAAACGAGTTTATGTCCAGAATGTTTTTTCACCTTTGATAATAGTCAAGGGGAAAAACTCTGTGAAATCTGCCGTAATCTCCGACGTAATCATTCCCTTCTCTGCATTGTAGAAAAAGAAACTGATCTCATCTCCTTAGAAAAAACTAATCAATACCACGGTATCTACCATATCCTGGGAGGTTTATTATCGGCTTTAGAGGAAAAGAAAAAAGACCAGATTACTGTCAATGCTCTCTTGAATCGTATTAAGAAAAACGAGAAAACATCTCATCCCATAAAGGAGATTATTCTAGCTTTGAGTTCCACTTCTGACGGCAATCTTACCACCTACTATTTGGAAAAAGAAATCAAGAAGCTTAATCCTAAAATAAGAATAACTAAACTGGGACGAGGATTACCCCATGGTGGCGAGGTAGAATTTGCTGACGCCGAAACCTTAACTAACGCCTTAGAAGGAAGACACTAAAAAAGTGATGCCGAAGCATCACTTTTTAATTGAGGAAACTTTTACCTTTAAATAGGGTTGTCGATGC
>Ga0265596_1001443_pt1 | contig 11260 bp, 9 predicted proteins | sample saktaG_FD_190143 | JGI IMG/M metagenome (GOLD analysis project Ga0265596, IMG submission 190143) | Saline water microbial communities from Sakinaw Lake, British Columbia, Canada - sak_2013_06_06_60m | ecosystem: Environmental > Aquatic > Non-marine Saline and Alkaline > Saline ...
TGCTCACATACTCATCAAGCCACTCTTTGGTAGTAACCCAATCCCTTCCAAGTTTTACTGCTTTTATTTTTCCTTGTCTTGCTCTCAAGCTTAAATAGTCCTGAGAATAATCAGAAAAATCTGACGCCTGTTTTAACGATATATATTGGGAATTATCTTTATGCATTAATCAATTATCGCTTATCCGATAGACTTGTCAATGGCGAGTTATCCACAGCCCTATTAAAGGTTTTGGCCATACCTAAATATGGCTTTTTTAATTAAAAATCGCTTAATTAAATTAAGCAATTTTAACGAAGGACATAATGCTCTTCTTGATCAGAATGTTTTTAAAGCAAAATGGAACAGTTGCGTTTTTTATTTTAACAAATCGTCAAGCTCGCAAAAGAGCAGAGCAGATTTATTGAGTATAATCTGTTCTTTCTGATCCAAATTATTGGCCGTCATTCGAATAACTTTAGTAGCCATGTTATTGCCAAGCATTATCCTATTTGTTTTTTTGAAATACGCTTCTGTTTTTTTATAAAACAACGTTACATACTGCTTTAATTTATCGCTCAACTGATTTTTCATATCGCTCTCAACAAACTGAATTATTTTATCGTTTGTTTTCGTTGGTAAATTGCCATCACAAAAATTAATCCAGTAATCGCTGATTGTATAAATAATCCGCGCTATCTTCCCTTCTTCTGTTCTATATAAATACACAAAAGAAAAATTGTCAGTATGAAAATCCTGATGCACTTTTATCCTCTCCAGCACTGTTACATTATTGATTTTGTATTCATCGAGAAATCGCAAATAACTTTCCCGCCAGTTTTTAAGCCAATTTTTAATAAAAGTTCGATCCACAAACAGAGGCAAAATGTCCTGTTTGAGATTTTCATCGCTCACTTTGTTCATCTGAAGCGTGAGATTATTAAAAAGCACGTACGGGTCTTTTATATTAATATCCTTGGCTACAAGGTAATCAAAATCCGGTACCACCTTTTTGCCCATGTACCAAAGGAGGTCATAAATATCACGCCCTTTTTCTTCATAGACGACTTCTCCCACACCACGAGTGCCACGCAGAAAGATAGCAGCAATCTTGCTCGCCATAAGTGTAGCCATATTGTAGGTAACGATGACAAAAGAGAGCTGGCCACTGTTTATCGGCCAGCGTTCGGTAACGGTTTTCGGAGCAACAAAGTGATTAAGATCAATTTTTACATGCACCTGTTTTGAGGGATGTCCAATGTTTATTTCCTCACCGACATGAAATTTCAGAATCAATTCTCTATTTGTGGTTATTTTTACAGTAAGAAAATCATCTCCAGCACCATATGTATTTATGAAATGATATTCAATTTCTCTTTTTAGCTCTTCCAAGAACTTTTTTGTTATCGCGTGAGAAACTTCAAAATCCAGATCAACCGACATGCGATTGAGTCCGTGGATAATATGAAGAGCGGAACCACCGTACATAATCCACTTGTTATACTCTGAGTGGTGATAAATAAAATTGAGAACATAAAACTGCAGTTCTTCTTTAAGGGTGTTACGACGCGTTTCCGCGTCAATCACCCCGCCAAGAATAGCAATATCATCAATTTTTCTTTTCAGAATTGTTAAAATCTGTTTACTCATGTTTTTTTATCATTGCATAAAATTTTATCTGTTCTTCCTTGTCCATTTCATCAATGTCTATCCGTAATTCTTCAACCAATACTTTAATCTTTTCTAATGAAAAACCGCGGAACTGGCGAGTCCTAAAATACAGCAAATCAAACAATGCTTTTGAGGGAGAAGCTATAAAAAAATCGAACTTTTCTTTTACCAGAATGAAGCCAGAAAAAAATTCTTTGTTAATCGACTGATATTCAAAGTTGCCTGCCTTTGTCTGATAGCCTCTCGTGATCTTGGGCGTGACCGAAGTGACAGAATGTATTACTTCTGTGGTGAGATTATAATACTGAAGAGCCGTCCACGAGCTGACATACGACGGCGTGCGAATTATATTGGCAAGATAAAACGAATAAGAAATATCATTTCTGTTTTTATCAAAAAAATCCGCAGATATGTATAACCCATTTTTGAGCCTGTAAATTTCTCTGTACTTCAAGAAGCGACTGATATATGTGTCAACCGTAGAGTCTTTAATCTCCAACTGTTTACCAAGCTGATAAACAGTATTTTTGTCGAAATAGAATAAAGATTTTAGTTGTTCTAAAAGATTCTTTTTACTTTTCATAATTATGACATTAGTGTATCATATATGAAACAGGGTGTCAATGGCAAACAAGAATACAAATTCTATCGGCTTCTTGATCGTGGTCCTTACAACCCGCAATTATGGAAACTCATAGAAATAAAGCAGATACCTGTTCGGGTGATAGCGAACCGAGGCATTTCATGCTCAATGATGCTGCGGGACTAGGATTCGAACCTAGATTAATGGAGCCAGAATCCATCGTCCGACCATTAGACGATCCCGCAATTTTATACTTTCAAATGCTTATTCAATGCCAGAAGAGTTGAAACGATACTAACAATTCCTACAAAAGTTATCTGAACTAAAAATAAAGAACCATATTGTGTCTGAAAGTAATTAAGTAAGTTAAACCCAGAGAAAAATATTTGAAGTTTTGGACTAAAAAACATAAGAAAAATAAAGAATAAGACATCAACGACCAATACAGAAATAACTCCATATAAAATTCCCTGGATAACAAAAGGTCCTTTAATAAACCAATTAGAAGCCCCAACTAAGCGCATTGTTGAAATTTCATCCTTTGATGCAAAAATAGTTAGCTTAATTGTATTAAAAGTAATCAAAACAGCTAATAAACCTAGTATTAAACCCAATACGATAGTGATTGTTTTGATAGTATCGGTTATCGCAGATAGCCTATCAATCACCCTTTTATTATCATAATAAGGAATCTTGTTTATAACATCCTTAAAAGAATCCTGGCTTAAGAAGTTTGAAATCTCAGTATAGTATATCGGATCGTGTGCTTTGATGACCAAAGAAGGTAAAAAAGGATTATCCCCTACTTGTTCTAATGCTTCTAAAGAATCAGGATCATTTTTATGAGTTTCCGTAAATATTTGAAGAGCCTTCTCTTGAGAAATATATTCAACACTTTCTATTTCATTTGAAAACTGATAAAGCGCTTCTTCTACTTTTATAATTTCTTGTTCTGATGTATTTTGTTCAAAATAGACTGAAATATCAGCTTTATCCTGTAAATAATTAATTAAAAATTCACTTATGCCTTGAGATAAAAAAAGACAAGTTATTAGAGAAATTGAAATTGTTATAACAAAAATTGCTTCAACTACAAGAGCTTTATTTCTTAAAAATCCAACCCAAGAAAATTTTAAAATACGTTTTAAAGATGTAAGCATAATATTTTATAAAATAAATTTACCTAATTGTTCGTCACGAAGTATCTTGCCATCTTCTAATGTTATTACTCTTTTATTTAAATTATCAATAACTCTTCTGTCGTGAGTTGCTAAAATAATAGTTGTCCCGGATTCATTAACCTTTTTAAAAAGATTTATTATTTCAAATGTATTATAAGGATCTAAGTTCCCAGTTGGTTCATCTGCTATAACAAGTTCTGGCTTGTGAACTAATGCCCTTGCTACTGCCAATCTTTGTTGTTCTCCCCCAGAAAGTTCTTTGGGAAAATTACGATACTTATCTTGAAGTCCTACTATTTCTAAAACTTGTGAAGTATTTTTATGAATTTCTTTATCTGAAAAACCCATTACTTCCATAATATAACTTATATTTTCATAAACAGTTTTGGAAAACAAAAGCCGATAATCTTGATAAACTACACCAATCTTTCTTCTAATTTTTTGAAGTTCGTTAAACCCTGTTTTTTTGATATTCTTATCTCCATAAAGAATATCACCACTAGTTATACTCTCCTCCCCTATTAAAAGTTTAATCAATGTTGTTTTCCCTGCTCCAGAACGACCAACAATAGAAAGAAACTCTTTGGACTCAATTTTAAAAGAGATATCTTTTAAAGCCGGGATTTGGTTAGGGCTTAATTCTGATTGATAAATTTTTGTAACGTTTTGAAATAAAATCATAATTTAATTTCCGCTTGAATAAATTCGTCTATATCACCATCTAAAACTTTTTCAACATTTGTTGTCTCAACTTTGGTCTGAGCATCTTTGCAGAGTTTATAAGGATGTAAAACATATGAACGACGCTGATTTCCCCAACTAGCAGAAATATCTTCCCCTCTAACTTTTTCAATTTCTTTTTCTTTTAATTCTTCTGAAAGATGTAATAATTTTGTTTTTAAAACTTGCATGGCTTTTTCTTTATTCAGCCCCTGCAATCTTTCTTCTTGTGAACTTGCCTTAAGACCTGTTGGGATATGAGTAATTCTAACTGCTGAATCTCTTTTATTTACATGCTGTCCTCCAGGGCCAGAAGCCCTATAAGTTTCAATTCTTAAATCCTCTGGTTTAATTTCTATTTTTGACATATCAGATTCTGGAATTTTTGGCAAGACCTCCACTTTAGCGAATGATGTATGACGAAGTGATTGAGAAGAAAAAGGAGATATCCTCACTAGCCTATGAATACCTTGTTCATTTTTCAAAAATCCATAAGCATAATTTTCTTTAATTTCAATAGATGCTTCTTTAATCCCAATCCTTCCTTCTGGGCCACCTCCTTCGCCGAAACTTTGAGATAATATTTTAATTTTAAATCCTTTAATGTCGCAATATTTTTTATACATCCTTAAAAGCATTGTAGCCCAATCCTCAGCATCTCTACCCCCTGCTCCTGCCTCAATACTAAGTATAGCAGGTAATCTATCATATTGACCAGAAAGAAAAATCTTATTTTCTTGTTGTTTAATCTTTTTTTCTAAGGAACTATAACTTTTTTCTAATTCTTTAAACTCTTGTGTCCCCTGTTCTACAATTTTTGATATTTCTTCTATATCTTGAATTTCTTTTTTCAGATTTTTAAAATCCTCAACCGAACTTTTTAATTCTGCAACTTTCTGAGAAACATCAGATGCATTTCTCTGATTATCCCAAAAATTTGGGTTATTCATTTCTTTTTCAAAAGTTTTTATTTCTTTTTCTTTTTGCAATAAATTAAAATGAACACTTATTTCTTTAAACTTGTTTTCCAGATATTCAATTTTTTCTTTAATTTCTTTCATATGCTTATTATGGAGCCAGTGGCCGGAATTGGACCGACGTCTACTCTTTACGAAAGAGTTGTTCTACCACTAAACTACACTGGCTAAAAGTAAGCGAGTGAGGGGAATCGAACCCCCGTCTCAACCTTGGGAAGGTTACATAATGCCACTATACCACACTCGCAGATATATTTATTTTGTTAATCTTTTTCTGGTATAATAAAAGTTTTTTCATCTGGTTTTCGAAAGTCAAGAAGATCTCTCAGTTGTTGTTCCAACCATTCTTCTCCTTCCATTTCTAAAATTTGGGATTTAAGAAATTCTTCTTTTTCCTGAAATTCTTGAATTTGCTTCTCCAAAAGATCAACTTTTGTATTTAATTCATTCCTTTTTTCATTAACTCTCATATTCCCTATAATCAACAATGCCATAATTAATAGAACTACTGCTCCTGAAAATATAAAAATAATAATTGAAACAAGATTCTTTGCCTTTTTATTTCTTTTAATTTTTGTTAACATAAGACAATAAAATAAAATAAAATAATATGAAGATAAAAGGAAAATCTGTTATTAGAGGAATTTGGATTATGTTAATATCAATGGTGATTTTAAGTATGCTTGGGTTATCAGTAGCTGCTCTTTTTTAATTTATCACAACTATTTACTTACTTCAACATTTCCAAGAACACTTTAGATGGTATGTTAATTTTGGATCTGCCTTTTAATTTCTCCTTACCTTTTTTCTGTATTTCAAGCAGTTTTTTCTTTCTAGTAACATCTCCGCCATATAATGAGCCTGTAACATCTTTTCTCCGTGCTTTTATTGTTTCTCTGGCAATTATCTTTCCTTCTATAGCTGCTTGGATAGCTACAGAAAATTGTTGAGCAGGTAAAACTTTCTTTAATTTACAAACCAATGCTTTCCCTTCTGGGAAGGCATTTTTTGAAAAAACAATTTTTGAAAATGCCTCTTGTTTTTCACCATTAATCAGAATATCAAGTTTTATCAAGTCTGTTTTTCTAAAACCAATCTGGCGAAAACTAAAAGATGCATATCCTTGAGTAATACTTTTTAATTTGTCATAAAAATTTCCAGTAATTATCTCTCTTAAAGAAGTATGGATAAAAACAAGCGATTTTTGGGTAGTTATAAATTTTGTGCGTTCAACTGAAGAATCAAAATCTCTTAGAATTTTAAAAATAGAATTAAGATAAGAGTTTGGACTTATTATTTCAACTTCTACCCATGGTTCTTGAATTTCTTTTATCAAAGAGGTATTTGGCCACGACGAAGGAGAAGAAACTATAATTTCTTTATCATTTTTTGTAAGAATTTTAAAAACGACCTGAGGAGAGGTTAAAATTAAATCTAAGCCAAACTCCTGTTTTAGTCGTCTAGCAGTAATCTCAGCGTGTAGAGAGCCCAAAAAACCACATCTAAATCCCCTGCCCAATGCCATTTTTGATTCTATTTCAAAATCTAAAGTTGGATCATTTAATTTTAATTTGTTTAAAGCATCCTTCAGAATTTCAAAATTGTCTGAATCCTCTGGATATAAACTTAAAAATAAAACTAATTGCGGTTCTTTATACCCTGGTAAAGCAATTGTTTGTGATGAATTAGAAATAGTATCCCCAGCATGAACTTTTGATGGTTCTTTTACTCCTGTTTTTATATAACCGATTTCTCCTGTTCTCAAAACTGAACAAGGATTTAATGCTGGAGAAAAATAACCAACTTCTTTTACTTCACTTTGTGTTTTTGTTGCTAAAAGATTAATTTTATCATTCTTTTGAACTTGTCCTTCAAATACTCTTACATAAACTGTAACTCCGGAAAATAAATCATATTTTGAGTCAAATATAAGTGCTTTTAAATTTTGTTTATCTGTTGCTGATTCCTTTGGACAAGGAATTTTTTCAATAATAATCTCTAATAATTCTTTTACATTTGTTCCTTCTTTCGCTGAAATAGAAAAGATTTCTTCCTCATCAACTTCTAGAATAGAAGCAAGTTCTTTTTTTGTTTCAGAAACTTGCGCTTGTGGTAAATCAATTTTATTAACCACTCCAATAATAGTTAAATTTTGTTTTCGGGCCTGTTCTAAATTAAAAAGTGTTTGCGCTTGAATTCCTTGGCTCGCATCAACCAATAAAACAGCTCCTTCAACCGCTGCTAATGCCCGAGAGGTTTCATAAGAAAAATCAATGTGTCCTGGAGTATCTATTAAGTTTAAAATATATTCTTGTCCTGTTTTTTCACTTTTCCAAAGCATACGACAAGGATGCATTTTAATAGTAATCCCCTTTTCTTTTTCTAAGTCCATGGCATCTAAAAAACAAGAATGCATTTTACTACTATCAACAGTACCTGTTAATTCTAAAAAGCGGTCAGCTAAAGTTGATTTACCGTGATCAATGTGAGAAATTATGACAAAGTTTCTAATATAAGATAAATCCATTATTTTTTAAATTGAGTTAAGATAGATGACCAAATTCTTCTTGGTTCCTCGCATTTTAAAAGAAACGAGAAAAAACCATAACTTAAAATACCAAGAATTGTAGCAATAAAGATTTGTGAAAGAATTCCTAAAACTTTATCCATAGGAAGAAAAGCAGAAGAAATATATAAGCCAATATAAACAATAATTCCCATTAATAAAGTAGAAATTAAAATTTTTAAAATAGATTTATAAGTTTTTTTAAAATCTAATATTTTTACTTTCTTCCTTAAAAAAACAAATAATAAAATAAATTGAATAATAGAAGAAAAAGAAAGAGCTAAGGGCAAACCAATTATAGAAATATCTTGAATCCCTCTTAATTTTAAGAAATCAATCATTCTTTCTTGAATAAAACTTGATGATCCTAAAAGATTTACAAAAGAATAACAAAGAAATACATTTAGAATAACTGAAAAAATCGCAATTTTAACCGGGATTCTAGTATTATGAAAAGAATAGAATGTGCGAGTTAAAAGAGGGATTAAACAATTAGCAAAAAGCGCAATACAAAAAATACCAAGACAAGCAGCTGTTAAACGAGTTAACCACCACCCAAAAAGACCATTGCCAACAATAGATGTTCCTAAAACCAATCTAACTATCTGTGCCCTTAAAAGAAAAATTAAAAGACTTAGAGGAGTTATTAGAAATAATATTTGAGAAAAAATTGCCAGAAACTTTCTGGAAAATTTCTCTTTTTCTTCTTGAACAAAATGACGCGAAAAAACAGGAAAAGCAGCTGTGGCAAAAGATATTCCTATCAGGCCAATAGGCAAACCTTGTAAATTACTAGAATAACTAAAAACACTGATTGAACCAGGAGACAGGGTTGAAGCGATTGAAGTTATTATGATTAAATTAAGATGAAATGCGCCAGATCCAATTGTTCTGGGAAGCATTAATTTAAAAATCCTTTGAAGTCCAGGATGGCGAAAATTAAAAGAAAAACGAGGATGAAAACCAGATTTTATACAAGGAAAAATCTGAATTGATAAATGTAGAAAAGCGCCTAGAATAACTCCATAGGCCAGCGCTCTTAAATCAAAGTTAAACAACGGCAGGAAAAATACAATTCCAATAATAATTCCAATATTGTAAAAAATCGGAGTTAAAGAATAAGCAAAAAATAAATTAGAATATTGGAGAACACCAGAAAATATTGCTGAAATACCCAAGAGAATAGGGCTTAGAAACATTATTCTGGTTAAGGCAATGGTTTGGGCTTTTTGAGCGATATCAAACCCAGGTACAAGCAGATTAATAAGTTGAGGGGTAAATATTGCTAATATAAAGGAAATAATAATTAAGAAAATAAGAAAAAAAGTAAGAACATTATTGGCAAGTTCCCACGCATGCTCTTTGCTTTTTTTAAATTCAGCTGAAAAAACAGGTAAAAAAGCAGCTATTATTCCCCCACTGATTAAAATGCCATAAACAAAATCAGGAATTCTAAAAGCGGCAAAATAAATATCAGTCTGTGTTTTAGGAAGAAGATTGCCTAAAAGATTATCTCTTAACATCCCCAAAATACGGCTTAAAAGAGCAGAACTTGCTAAAACAGCTGCCGCAAAAGTAATTGTTTTTGTTTTAAAATTTAATAATTTAGCAATCATTATTTTAAATAAAAAGCCCAAGCAGACAATAAGCCGAATTCTGTTCCACCAACTGGCGGATGACAATCATTTATCTAAGCCCAAAGATTACTCTTTGGGTCAAGCGAACTACCTTTGTTTGTTCTTGCACCCAGATAAGGGTTTAGCCGTTTCACCTCTCCAATTACTTGGAGAGCTCACCCTTTTTAGTTTAAAACTATCAAGGGTGCCTCAACTCTTTCGAGTTTAGGCGTCTCTGATCGCACCTCTAATCTCACGATTGACGGGCGTTACCCGCTATCCTTGTTTTCTGTCTTTTTTAGACAGCTTTTCTAAAAACAACGGAAAACTGAGTGTTCGGACTTTCCTCGCGACATCTTTTATATAAAGTGGCGCGCGATTGTCTTGTCTGCTTGGACCCTTTTAGAATACCTAAAAAAATCTTAGTTGTCAACTATAGCTAAAAAAGCTTTTGTTTCTTAGTTTCAGCATCTAAAGTCTGATTAACTAATCCATCTGCTTGTTTATTTTTTTCACGAGCAATAAAAGAAATTCTTATATTCTTATAACCAACTTTTAAATTCCAAGCTGTTAAGAAAAGCGGTTGGATTTTAGAATCTAAAATCTTATATTCACCATTCATTTGCTTTACTAAAAGTTGGGAATCAGAAAACAATTCTATTCCCATTTTTTTAATCTTCTCTTTCCCAAAATATGCCTTGGCTTTTTTAAAAGCAAAAATTAATCCTTGATACTCTGCTTCATTGTTAGTTGCTTTACCAATATATTCAGAGTATTTTTTTAGAATATCTCCCTTGCCATTACAAAGAATCACGCCAAACGCAGACGGACCTGGATTGCCGCGAGATCCTCCATCAATATAAATAATAATTTTTTCCATAATTTTAATTGCTTAATTTTGAAAAATACTTAGATAAACAATCCTGAAATTTTTTCAAATTCTTATTCTTTATTGTAAATCCTGATGCCTGGGCATGCCCTCCAAAGACTTCAAGCAAATCAGAACATTGCTTCATGGCTTTTACGCTGTCTATGCCTTTTGGAGTCCTAACTGAACCTTTTGAAATCTTATCCCCTTTCTCAAAAATAAAACATGGTTTTTTAAATTTGTTGCAGACTCTTGATGATAAAGCGCCTGTTGTGCTAAGGGGATAATCTTTACTCCCTTCAAAAATGACTGAAACTGGCCATTGTTCATCAATCTTCTCTCCTATAATTTCAGTTATATCTTTAACTCTTAACCTGCGTTCTTTATTTTGTTCACAAAGTTCCTCAATTGTTTTTTTGCATAAAGATTTATCAGGACAAATTAAAAAAGAATAACTTTGAGGAATATGATTTTTAATTTCTGTAATATTTAAAATACTAATAATTTTTCTTATAATTTCATTCGGAGAATACTCATCTTTACCAATTTTATTTAATAATGCCTGAAAAGCCGGTCTATGACTATTTATTAAAGACGGAACTCCTTGTTTTATAAATACTTCATTATCGTCGGATATTTTCATCATATCTGCTAATGTTCCTAAGGCTGTGAGCTCCATAATACTTTTTTTAATTCCTGTATCCCATTTATTTTTGAAAAGAAGTTCTGAAAGATGACAAACAATTCCTACTGCTGCTAATTCTTTAAAAGGATATTTATCTTTTTCCTGTTTAGGGTCAACAATGATTGAAGCATTTGGTAATTTATCTAAAACCTGATGGTGGTCAATAATTATTGTTTCAAATCCTAATTTATTAGCTATTTCTATTTCTTTGAAACTAGTTATTCCACAATCTAAAGTAATTAACAAACCTGGAGCAGATTTTTTAAAATATTTCAAAGCATCTTTATTTAGTCCAAACATTTCTCCTAAAGTTCTCCCGAAAAAATAAAAATCTTGAATTTTTCCGCCCAAACTCTTGATGGTTTCCTCTAAAACAATAAAAGATGTTACTCCATCTAAATCTGAGTCAGCAAA
>Ga0265596_1001447_pt1 | contig 11252 bp, 5 predicted proteins | sample saktaG_FD_190143 | JGI IMG/M metagenome (GOLD analysis project Ga0265596, IMG submission 190143) | Saline water microbial communities from Sakinaw Lake, British Columbia, Canada - sak_2013_06_06_60m | ecosystem: Environmental > Aquatic > Non-marine Saline and Alkaline > Saline ...
AAAAGCAATCTAAACCTGAAATGAGTGCATCAGTGGAAATATTAGAAAAGGTAGAAAAGATGACCGTATTAGAATTAGCTGATTTAGTTAAAGCTTTAGAGGAAAAATTCGGAGTAACTGCTGCTATGCCGGTTGCCATACCTGGTAATGCTGGCGGTGCAGCTGCATCAGACGAGGTCAAAGAAGAAAAGACCGATTTTGAAGTAGTGTTAAAAGAAATAGGACCAAATAAGATTAAAGTAATAAAAGAAATAAGAACCATCACTGCTTTAGGTTTAAAAGAATCTAAAGACTTAGTGGATGGTGCGCCGAACACAGTAAAAGAACATGTAGACAAAAAAGAGGCCGAAGGAATAAAAGAAAAATTAGAAGCGGTTGGAGCAGTTGTAGAAATAAAATAGAAGATAGTTTTTGGCAATATCGAAGATACTCTTTAAATATTTTTAAAGAGGTTAGTGTAAACTTTAGTGGGGTAGTTAGATAATTTAAAGAGTATCTTCTTGCATTTTTTATTACTAAATGATATACTTATAATTTGCGGAAATATATAGCGCAGAGTATACAGCGTTTAGTGTGTAGGGTAAATCAATAAACTAAAAACGCAAACCGAAAGCGAAAAAGCATAAATATTATTTAAGAATTCAGGAGCCAGTAGTCAGAAATCAGAAGAATATGAAGCAAATTAACAAAGAATATATTTACATAATTTTTAATAATTCTGAATACCGGATTCTTACTCCTGGCTTCTATCTTACATACGAGATAAGAAAGATGAAGCTCAATAATTAAAACAATATATTTAAATTTTAAACTTTGAGCTATGGCTTTATATTTTTCATTTTTCATTTTTCATTATATACTATATACTAAAGGCTAATTTAATATTTTAATCATTATATAAAGGTTGGTGTTTTGCGGTGTACAATAAATATAAACAAGTAAAAAATTATTCCAAAATACCTGAATTATGTCCTATCCCCAATTTATTGGATATACAAAAAAAATCTTTTGAAGCTTTTTTACAAAGGTTCGTCCCGGCCGATAAAAGAAAGAACCAAGGGTTACAAGAAGTTTTTATAAATGTTTTTCCAATTCAAGACTTTACCGGTAATTTAATTTTAGATTTTATTAGTTATTCACTAGGGGAATGTAAAGATTCTGCTTACGGATGTTGGGAAAAAGGCGGAACTTATTCTGCTCCCTTAGAAGTTAAGATAAATTTAATTAGTAAGAAGACAGGTGAAATTAAAGAGCAAGATGTTTTTATGGGTGAGTTACCACTTATGACCGAAAACGGAGGTTTCGTTATTAACGGAGCAGAAAGGGTGATAGTAAATCAATTAATAAGATCTCCCGGTATTTATTTTGATGAAGAAAAAAACAGCGGAGATAGCAAATCATTGTATAAATTTAAAATTATACCTAATCGTGGATCCTGGTTAGAATTTGGATTTGATTCTTCCGATATGCTTTATGTTCGAATTGATAAAAAAAGGAAAATTCCAGCAACTACCCTATTAAGAGCGTTAGGATATGAAAACAATGAAGAGATAATGGAGCTTTTTGATTACGAAGAGGTTATAAAAGCAACTTTAGAAAAAGATAATACAGCCAATGAAAAAGAAGCCCTGATAGAATTGTTTAGAAGATTGAGACCCAGCGAACCTCCGACTGAAAGAAATACTCGTCAATTAATTTATAGATTGCTTTTTGATCCCAAAAGATATGATTTAGCAAAAGTCGGAAGATACAAAATAAATGGAAAATTAAACTTTGAAAATCGGATATTAGGTAAAATCGTAGCCGAAGACATTATTGATCCAAACAACAATAAAATAATTGTAAAGGCAGAAGAAAAAATCAATCAGAAAACATTTTCTGTAATAATTAACTCAGGAATTGAAAAGGTAAAAGTGTTGAATTCTGAGAATGAAACGGTAACTGTTTTTAATGAGAAGGATGAAGCTTTAATGCCAATTGTTGATAAACTGAGTGAGGGAATTAATGAAGGGATTATAAATGCGATTGTTGCTGAGGATATAATTAATCCAAAAACAGGTGAAGTAATTTGTAGTACCGGTGATAAATTATCCGATGCCTTAATATACAAAATAAAAAAATGTAAAGAAAAGGTAAAAATAAAAAAGGGTCCTTCGTTGACAAGAGAGGATATTGTTGCTTCTTTAAGGTATTTAGTCAATTTATATAGAGAAATTGGATATATAGACGACATTGATCATTTAGGGAATAGAAGGATAAAGACAGTTGGTGAGTTACTTCAGGATCAATTTTACATTGGATTAAGCAGGATGGAAAGAGTGATTCGGGAGAGGATGACTATCCAACCTGATGTTTCTGCTATTACTCCCCAAGCCTTGATAAACGCACGGCCATTATTGGCTACTATTCGACAGTTTTTTGGGAGCAGTCAGCTTTCTCAATTTATGGATCAGACCAATCCTTTATCTGAAATTACTCATAAAAGAAGGCTCTCTGCCTTAGGCCCAGGAGGTTTAACCAGAGAAAGAGCGGGCTTTGAAGTAAGAGATGTTCACCATACTCATTATGGCAGAATTTGTCCCATTGAGACTCCCGAAGGCCCTAATATTGGATTAATAGGATCTCTTTGTATTTATGCAGTGGTAAATGAACTAGGATTTATTGAGACACCTTATTTTAGGGTGATAGAAGGAAAAATAACTGATGAGATCGTTTATCTTTCCGCTGATGATGAAGATAAATATAAAATTGCTCAAATAAATATAAAAATAGGTAAAGATAACAAAATTTCACAAGACGATGTACCTTGCCGGTTTAGAGGAGACATTATTGAGTGTTTGCCAGATGAAATAGATTTTATTGATGTATCTCCTAAACAGATTGCCAGTATTTCAGCTAGTTTGATACCCTTTTTAGAGCATGATGATGCGAACCGAGCCTTAATGGGCACTAATATGCAGAGACAGTCGGTACCCTTAATAAAACCCGAAGTTCCTTTAGTGGGAACGGGAATGGAAAATAAAGTTGCTGTCGACTCATGTGCAGTCATTGTTTCCCAAGATGATGGCTTGGTGAAAAAAGTAAGTGCAGACAAAATAATTATTAAAAATACTGACAATATTGAAAAAGAATATATATTAAAAAAATTCGTTCGTTCCAATCAGGGAACTTGTATAAATCAGATACCTTTAATAGAAGAAGGAATGATTATAAAGAAGGGGGATGTGCTTGCAGATGGTCCCTTAACTTCTGAAGGGTGTCTTTCTTTGGGTAGGAATATTCTTGTAGCTTACATGCCTTGGGAAGGCTATAATTTTGAGGACGCTATTTTGATTAGTGAAAAATTAGTTAGAGAAGATACTTTCACTTCTATTCATATTTCTGAACAAGAGTGTGTAGCACGGGATACTAAATTGGGACCGGAAGAAATAACTTGTGATATCCCTAATATCGGGGAAGGCAGCCTAGCCAACTTAGATGAAAGAGGAATAGTTCGAATTGGGGCAGAGGTGGAATCAGGCGATATTTTAGTAGGAAAAGTAACCCCTAAGGGCGAAACTGATTTAGGGCCAGAGGAAAGATTATTAAGAGCAATTTTTGGGGAAAAGGCTCGAGAAATAAGAGATACTTCTCTCCGAGTCCCCCATGGTGAAAAAGGTAAGGTTATAGGCGTAAAAGTGTTTTCCAGGGAAAGTAATGACGACCTTCCTCCAGGAGTAAATCAATTAGTAAAAATATTTATTGCCCAAAAAAGAAAGATTTCAGAAGGGGATAAGATTTCGGGGAGACATGGAAATAAAGGAGTTATTGCTAAAATTTTGCCTGAGGCTGATATGCCCTTTATGTCAGATGGTACACCAATAGAAATAGTATTGAACCCTTTAGGAGTACCCTCCAGGATGAATGTGGGGCAAGTTTTAGAAGTACATTTAGGCTGGGTAGCCAAAACTCTAGGTATTAGAGTTATAACTCCTATTTTTAATGGCGCAAAAGAAGAGGAAATTGAAGGAGCTTTAATGGAAGCAGGTCTGCCCAAAGATGGCAAAACAATTCTTTATGATGGTAGAACAGGTAGGCCATTTGACCAAAAAGTGACTGTAGGTTATAGCTATATCTTAAAACTAGCTCATTTAGTAGCTGATAAAATCCACGCTCGTTCTACCGGCCCGTACTCTTTGGTTACCCAACAACCTTTAGGAGGAAAAGCACAGTTTGGAGGTCAAAGATTTGGAGAAATGGAAGTCTGGGCTTTAGAAGGATACGGAGCTGCTTACAATCTCCAGGAGCTTTTAACTATAAAATCAGATGATGTGTTGGGAAGAATTAAAACTTATGAAGCTATTGTTAAGGGCGAACCTATCCCTGCCCCCGGCATGCCAGAATCATTTAAAGTTTTAATTAAAGAATTACGTAGCTTATGTTTAGATGTACGAGTTTTGGATTCTCAGGATAAAGAAGTAGATATTAAAGAAGATATCGATTTAAAAGATGAAATTAATGAAAATTTAATGAAAGAAATAACCTAAAAACTAAATTCGCATCTCGTATCTCGTGAATCGTATCTCGTAAAGAAAATAGGAGCCAGGAACCAGAATTTCGTATTTAGAATTATTTTAAGTTATGAGAGTATATTTAGGTTGTATGTTTTTTTGAATCCTAAATTCTTAAATAATAATTATGGTTTTTAGCTTTTAGTTTTAGCATTTTAGTTGCACACTGAAAACCAGCATTTAATGCTAACGACTAACGACTATTCACTAACCACTATCAATAGGGGGTAATTATATTGACAATTTTGAAGAGTTTTAACTCGCTCAAAATCGGATTGGCTTCACCAGAGCAAATAAAAAAATGGTCTCATGGTGAAGTTAAAAAACCAGAAACTATAAATTATAGAACCTTAAGACCAGAGAAAGATGGTTTATTTTGCGAAAGAATATTTGGACCAGTTAAAGATTGGGAATGTAGTTGTGGAAAATACAAAAGGATAAGATATAAAGGTGTAATTTGTGATAGATGTGGAGTCGAAGTTACTAAGTCTATCACCAGAAGGGAAAGAATGGGGCATATTAAATTAGCTTCTTCTGTTTCCCATGTTTGGTATTTTAAGGCTATTCCCAGCCCCTTATCTCTACTTTTGGACATATCCCCTCGTAACTTAGAAAAAATATTATACTATGCTCCAGACCGAAGAAGAGAACAGTTATTCGAAGTTATTGAGAAAGGCGGAACAGATTTAGAAAAAGGAGATATAATTCTAGAAGCAGAATATCGTATTCATAAAAAGTATAATGAAAAATTTAATGCTGAACCGGTTCATAATGTTAATAAAGTAAAAACATTTTCTCGAAAAATAGGTGATGTAATTTCGGAGGAAGAGGATCAGGATCTGCAGAAAATATTTGGTAAAATATTTTATCAAAAGGAATTATTGTTTCCTGTAAGTAAAGAGGAAGAATCTGAAAACGAAGAAGAAAAAGAAGAGGTTGAAGAAGGGATTAAAGAAGAAGTTAAAGAAGAAGATGTAGAAAATAAGGAGACCCAATATCGAATTACTAAAATTACTGGTTTAATTTCTGAGACAAACTTAAAAAGGTTAGAAGAAGAAAAAAACTTATCCTTGCGGGCAAAATTAACCACTCAAAACATTGAAGAGTCTTGTTACGTAGTAATACACCCAGGTAATACTTCTCACAAAAGAGGAGAAATAATTTTAGAAATAGAAAAGCTCCTTCTAGGTAATTATGATCCCGAATTTAAAGCCGGGATAGGGGCAGAAGCAATTAAAGAGTTATTGAAGGAGGTGCCCTTAGATAAATTAACTTTGGAACTTCGTGAAGAATTAAAAAAAACCAGTGGTCAAAAAACGAAAAAGATTATTAAAAGATTACAGATAGTTGAGGCATTTCGTAAATCTAATTGCAAACCCGAATGGATGGTATTAGAAATAATCCCAGTTATTCCTCCAGACCTAAGGCCTATGGTGCAATTGGAGGGAGGGCGTTTTGCCACTTCAGATTTGAATGATCTATATAGGAGAGTTATAAATCGGAATAACAGATTAAAAAGATTATTAGAATTAGAGGCACCGGAAATTATTATTAAAAATGAAAAACGGATGTTACAGGAAGCGGTTGATGCTTTGATAGACAACGGCAGGAGAGGGCGAGCAGTACTTGGCACCGGGAATAGACCCCTTAAATCGTTAAGCGATATGTTAAAAGGCAAGAAAGGTAGATTTAGACAGAACCTTTTAGGTAAAAGAGTGGATTATTCAGGAAGATCGGTAATTGTAGTAGGTCCTAATTTAAAATTTTACCAATGCGGATTACCTAAAAAAATGGCTCTGGAGCTGTTCAAGCCATATGTAATGAGAGAATTGGTAGCTAAGGATTTGGCTCATAATATCAAAACTGCCAAAAAAATAGTAGAGAAAGGCAAGCCGGAAGTCTGGAGTATATTGAAGGATGTTACAAAAGATCGTCCTATTTTATTAAATCGGGCACCGACATTACATCGTTTAGGAGTTCAAGCTTTTAAACCTATTTTGGTGGAAGGAAATGCAATTCAGATTCATCCTTTAGTTTGCGCAGCTTTTAATGCAGATTTTGACGGTGATCAGATGGCAGTTCATGTTCCTCTTTCGCCGGAAGCTCAAGCTGAAGCAGAAATATTAATGCTATCTTCGAATAATATACTCTCTCCAGCTAATGGTTTACCCATAGCTTTACCCAGTCAGGATATAATTTTAGGTTGTTATTATCTAACTATGCGGGAAAGCGGGAAAAAAGGCGAGGGGAAAATTTTCGGTAATCCTAATGAGGCAATAAGGGCTTCTGAGGATGGCTTTATAGATTTACATGCTAAAATTAAATACAAAATACGTAACTCCTTAAAGGGTACATCGGTTGGTAGAATTATTTTTAACGAAATTTTCCCTGACGATATGGATTTTATCAATTTAACCATAACCAAAAAATCCTTAGAAAAAATTATATCTTTTGTTTACCGAAAATATGGAAAAGAAATAACTGTTGATATTTTAGATAAGATTAAAAAATTAGGCTTTAATTTCGCTACTTCTTCCGGAATTTCTATAGGGATAGCAGATTTAGAAATACCTTCCCAGAAAAATGAGATATTAGAAGTGGCTGAAAAGGAAGTAGATAAAATTCAAGAACAATATAATTATGGATTAATTATGGATGATGAGAGAGAACAGAAAATTGTAAATTCTTGGACCAAGGCTGCAAATGATGTAGTTGATGCTATTTTAAAGAATTTAGACAAATTTAATCCTTTATATATTATGGCTGATTCCGGAGCTCGGGGAAGTAAACGACAGATTGGTCAATTAGCCGGGATGAGGGGTTTAATGGCTGATCCTTCGGGAAAAATTATTGAATTTCCTATTAGATCTAATTTTAGAGATGGTTTGACAGTATTAGAGTATTTTATTTCTACCCATGGAGCTCGAAAAGGGTTAGCAGATACTGCTCTTAGAACTTCAAAATCAGGATATTTAACCAGAAGATTGGTTGATGTAGCTCAAGATGCAATTATCAGAGAAGAAGACTGTGGCACATCTGACGGAATAATTATCAGAGCCTTTCAAGATGACGGGAATGTAATCGAGACTTTAGAAGAAAGGTTGGTAGGGCGAATAACTCAAGAAGAGGTAACAGATTCCAAAACCGGTGAAGTATTAGTCGGACTAGGGGAAGAAATTGACGAAAAAAGCGCAAAAAAGATTTCGGAAGCGGGGATAAAAGAAGTTAAGGTTAGGTCAGTTTTAACTTGCAGAGCAGAACATGGAATATGTGCTAAATGCTATGGCAAAGATTTGGCTATTGGTAAATTAGTAAATATCGGAGAAGCCGTAGGAGTTATTGCAGCTCAATCTATTGGAGAACCAGGGACACAATTAACTTTAAGAACTTTTCATACCGGAGGAGTTAAAATAAGCGGTGAAGATATTACTTTAGGCTTGCCACGGGTAGAACAACTTTTTGAGGTAAGAAAGCCAAAAAAACAAGCAGTAATCAGTGAAATAAATGGAACAATAGAGGAAATTATTACTGAGAACAATTATAAGAAGCAGGTAGTAATTAATCCTGAAACATCAAAAGAAAATAAAGATGCTATTGAAGAAAAGAAAAAGATCTATAATATTCCCGTTGATTTAAGACTAATAGTAGAAAAGGGACAAAAGATTAGAGCTGGAGAAAGATTGACTGTCGGGTTTATTGATCCTCATGATATTTTAAAGATTCAGGGAATTAAGGCAGTTCAAGAATATTTATTAAAAGAAATACAAGCAGTATATAGATCACAAGGGGTTAAAATCAGTGACAAACATATCGAAACAATAATTCGTCAGATTGCCCGCTTAAACATGATTTATGTCAGATCAGCACGTGACTCTGAGTTACTATCCGGAGAATTAGTATATGTATCAGATTTTGAAAGGGCCAATAAAAAAGTAGTAGAAGAAAATGAAGAAATTAACAAGAAGAACAGAGAATTATTAGAAAATAAAAAAGCTATCTTTTCGTTGGTAAATGCTAAAACAGGTGAGATAATAGTTGAAGAGGGAAAAGTTATTACTAATAAGGTTATACCTAAAATTGAAAGCAGTGATTTTACTGCATTGATAGTTGAAGATCAAGAAAATAAACAATTTACTATTGTTAAAGGAGAAAATTTCTTTACAGAAAGAATAACTGGCAATATTTTGGTTGGTATGATTAAAAATAATCTTCGAGAAGACAACACTGAAACGGACAATCTAAATGATTCTAAGATAAAATTTAATGAGGTCATTAGCAAAGAAATGGCAGCAAAAATTGCTAATAATAATATTAGAACAATAAGTTGTGCTAAACCAGATATTTATGAAAAGATAGAAGACAGGATTACTGCTGCAGATATTATTAATCCAGAAGATTCTCAAGTTTTATTAAGTGCGAACAAGCAACTTACTTCCTCAGAAATAGATAAAATCATAAAAGCTAATGTAGATAGAATAAAGGTATGGAAAGAAATTAAGGAGATATCCGTAAGAGACGGACTGATCAGATCAATTAAAGATGAAATTATTGGCCGACCCATTGGCGAAGATATCAAAGATCCAGCAAGCGGTAATATTGTCGCGGATAAGGATCAAATAATAAGTAAGAATTTAATTAAAAAAATATTATTGTATAAATTAAGTGAGCTACCATTGGAAGATGGAAGATATTTTTCTTTAGAAGGTAGAACTTTAGAATTTCTTTACGACAATGTAGTAGGTAAAATTGCTGCTTCAGATATTTTGGATCCGGAAACAGGTGAAGTTGTAATTAATGGAGGCAAAAAAATAACCAGGAACCACGCAACAGAAATTTGCAATAGACATGTGGATTTAATAACAGTTAGGGCAAACAATAAGATTGCATGTATTAATATAATTGAAAATGTAGGATTTATTAAAAGGAAGAAGTTTGTAGCAGTAGGAATGCCCATAATCCAAGGTATTACTCAAGCCTCGCTTTCTACTGAAAGTTTTTTGTCTGCTGCATCATTTCAGAGAACTACTCATGTTTTAACCAATGCTTCTATCAAGGGGAAGGTAGATAAGCTTTATGGTTTAAAGGAAAACGTTATTATTGGTAACATAATACCCGCAGGGACAGGTTTAAATAAATATAGAGAAATAGAAGTTGATTACTCACATGAGGAAGAAGAAAAAATGGAAGAAATATTTAAAGAGGAAGAAGGAGAGCAGATAGAAAAGAAGATAGATATATTTAAAGAAGAAGATAAAGATAGTAAAGAGAAAATGTCAGACAGCACCACAGATCAAGAGTTAGAGCTTGATTAGTCACTAGTGAATAGTATCAGAGCGTAAAGTGTAAAGCTAAAAACGCAAAACTAAAACTTAAAACTTAAAATTAAAGAAAAAGTTTTGAATTTTGAATTATGGTTTTTCGCTTTTCGCTTTAAGTTTTTAGTTTAATACTAACGCGATACAGATACGATTTTTATAGTAATTTAGCTTGACATCAAATACTGATGCTGTTAGAATATAAAAGTATTTTTATTTATAGGATGTTGATAAATTTAGACAAAGGAAGGTAAGATATGCCTACCATAAACCAATTAGTAAGAAAAGGTAGAAAAAAGGTCTTTAAAAAATCTGGTACACCCTCTTTGCAAGGCAGCCCCTTAAAAAGAGGAGTATGTACCAGAGTTTGGACTATAACTCCCAAGAAACCTAATTCCGCCTTAAGAAAAGTCACTCGAGTAAGATTAACTAATAATATGGAGGTTACTGCGTATATTCCCGGAATAGGGCATAATCTTCAAGAACATTCTATTGTACTCTTAAGGGGTGGAAGGGTAAAAGATTTACCAGGAGTTAGATATCATATTGTCAGAGGAGTTATGGATACCACTGGAGTAGAAAATAGAATGCAAGGGCGTTCAAGATATGGCACTAAAAGACCAAAGAAGACAAGCAAGCAATAAACAAGTCGTTAGTCGTTAGTGAATAGTCGTTAGCATATAATTAGCGTTTAGCGTATAGTTTTAAGTTAATAAAATACTTGTTCTAATTAAATTAAAAAATTAAAATTAAAAGCGAAAAACCATAATTCAAAACTTAAAACTTTTTTTCGTATCGAGTATTGCGTATCACGTGAATACAAATTTAGTTTTTCTTTTTATTACTAAATACTATTCACTATATACTAAATACTAATTTGAAATACTAATTTATAAAGATAGAGGTGGTAAATAATGTCCAGGAGAAGAAGGGCAGTAAAGAGAATAAATACACCAGATTCTGTGTACCATGATAAAAATATAACACTTTTTATAAACAAGCTGATGTATGATGGCAAAAAAAGTAAAGCAGAAGCAATTTTTTATAGTGCTTTAGATATGGCTGCAAAAAAGACAAAAAAGGAGCCCTTGGAAGTATTTAATCAAGCTTTACAGAATGTTATGCCTGTATTAGAAGTGAAATCAAGGAGAGTTGGAGGAGCAAGTTATCAGATCCCGATTGAAGTAAGTCCGGATAGAAGAATAACTTTGGGGATGAGATGGATAATTAACTTTGCCAGGAAAAGAACAGGTAAACCGATGCATGAAAAATTATCCTTAGAGTTTACAGATGCAGCGAATGGTGTCGGAACAGCTGTAAAAAAGAAAGAAGATACTCATAAAATGGCTGAAGCAAATAAAGCATTTGCTCATTACAGGTGGTAAAT
>Ga0265596_1001448_pt1 | contig 11252 bp, 9 predicted proteins | sample saktaG_FD_190143 | JGI IMG/M metagenome (GOLD analysis project Ga0265596, IMG submission 190143) | Saline water microbial communities from Sakinaw Lake, British Columbia, Canada - sak_2013_06_06_60m | ecosystem: Environmental > Aquatic > Non-marine Saline and Alkaline > Saline ...
TGGGGAAAGCCAGTGTTACCATGGCAAAATATATACCTCTCAGTTTAAGCGTGCCCATCAGGAACGCTGTGCCGAGAAGCGCCCCACCGATTGCCCCGGCCGGGATGGTCAAATAAATGGGCCAGTGAAAATAGTGGTTTAGCGCCGCTGAAATATAGCTGCCAAGGCCGAAGAAAAGCGCCTGCCCCAGGGAGAACATCCCGGCCATGCGGAGGAGGTCCCAGCTCATCGCCATCATTCCCAGGATCGCGAAAACGACTACTACCTTGGCCCAGTAGCTATTTCCTGAAAGCTCCAGCACCAGGGGCAAAATGAGCAGCAGTGCGAAAGGTATGGCCCTCGGCAGAAGCAAATAGGTCATCTCCTGCCAGGATGATAAGGCAAAAATATCAGCAGACCGGACAAATATGCCGCGGTCGATTCTTTCCTTACGGATCAGCTTATTTTTCTTATCCAAAGCCTCAGACTTTTTCCTCAAGTTCTTTCTGTTTGCCAAAGATGCCAGACGGTTTAATGAATAAGACCAGCACTATTGCCAGGAATGTGACTACCATCACCCACTGTGAGCTGAAAAGTGTCGCTGTGGCAGTCTGTGCGTAGCCTATTATAAATGCTCCTATAATAATGCCTGTGGTGCTGCCCAGTCCTCCGAGTACACCTACTGCAAGTGCATAAATAAGGACGTCATACGCGCCATCCACCGTGAGGAATCCCTGCGGTATTATGCATAATGCTGCGATAACCGCCAGGACCGCGCCAATCCCCATCGATAATAGTGCAAGGTAATTGTTATTAAGCCCGATGGAAAGAGCCGTCAATTCATCCTGCGACATTGCCCTGAAAGCAAGCCCGATCCGGGTATAACGCGTGACAGCCCAGAGGATCAGAAACAGCAACATCCCTATCAATATTATCATCAGGCGCTGGTTTTCAATGCCGATGCCGGCTATCTCTACGTATCCCGGGATAAATGCCGGCAGGTAACGGTTATGCCCTATGAAACCGGATGCCCGCAGCATTTCAGTTATAAAGATGCCGAGTCCCATGGTAACGATAACTTCAGATAGTATCGCCCCCCTGATACGCTGCACCGCAAACCGGTACATCAGCGCGCCTATGACAAATAGCATCAGAATAGAGCCAACTGCCGACATCCAATAAGGTAGGCCCAGTGAATTCAAAAGGATATAGGCCAGGAACCCGCCGAGCAGGTAAAATGCCCCGTAAGCAAAATTGGCGATGCCGCTGATACCAAAAACAAAGCTGAACCCGATCGCGACCAGCGCAAGCTCCATGCTTTTAGCCAGACCGAATATCAATAGACCTGCCATTTAATTACCCCATTCAACCACGTGAAAGAATATATACTCAGTGATTTCTCCGCCGCTCTTTTCTTTGCAGCAGAATGTAAAGGCACATGCTATTAATCCGAGTCCTGTGAAAGGAGGCATGCTACCCCTGAAAGCATGGCATGCCTCCTTTAAACACTGATATATTATTTAACAGACTGGATGGCAGCATCGGCAATAGATGCCGGCAAAACAGGTACTCGCTTGCTATCCCACCACTGAAAGACAGGGGCCACAAGGCCGGTAGCCGGATCATCGACATATGGGGCCTGGTGGTCGATTGCAGGGAACTTGGTGTGGCCTACCACCCCATCATATTGCATTTCTTCGATTGCCTTAGTGAGTCTGTCCGGGTCCAGGCTTCCCGTTTTTTTCATAGCTTCAGCAAGTATATAAACCGCATCGTAAGACTGAGAGCATCCAAGGACTATTTGAGGCGGCTCGCCAAACTTTTTCTGATAAGCGTCCGTAAATGCGACTGATTTCGGCATCTTGCTCACCGGCATGTTCCCGGCACCGCAAATATAGTTGATCCATCCTTTTACCGCACCCTGGGTAGCATTCCACGCACCCGGGCCGCCCAGCGGGTCGCAAACCCCGACCATGAGGGCGGGTATCTGCATGGCCTGATATTGCTTGGCAAGGGGGGCTGCCTCCGATGAGTATATATAGAACCCGACCTGTGCACCGCTGTTTTTAAATTTAAGCAGTACCTGTGAGTAATCGGTCATGCCAAGCGGCGTGTTCTCCTGCCCTTTTACCGTCCAGCCGGCTGTCTCAAGCATTATCGCTGCGGCGGTCGCTCCGGCCTTGGCAAAGTCCACATCCTCTATAAGCAGGTATACCGTGTTATACCCGAGCTTATCTTTGACCTCGGCCATGGCTTTCATGAGACCGATTACAAGATCGATCTCGGTCGGGCTGTTTTTAAAAAGGTACTTATACTTTTCAGGATCGGTCTTAAACGTAGCCTTAAATTTAGAGTTTACCCCACCGCAAAAGATGTTGACTATCTTGTCCCCAGCAATGTTCTCCATCACGGCAAGCTGCGCCTCGGTCCTGATAGGGCCTGCTACCAGTGCCACCGGTTTCTCTTTGCCGATCAGGTTTTTATAGGCGAGCACAACATCCTGAATCGGCACGCCCGGCTCCAGATCCCGTATATCGATGGTTACTATTTTAAGCGGGCGCTTCAGGCCATCGATGAGGATACTCCCTTCCCTGGCATTTATTTCCTCCGCTGCCAGCTGGGCGGCCATGGACATATTTTTTGCCACATTATTCTGTGAGCAGGGAGCGCCAATCACAATTGGCGGCACCGATGGCTCAGCCGGTGCACATCCCGCCACAATCGGTATAGCCAGCAATAAAATAACACCAACACAGACCAGTACAAAATTCTTCATACATCTACCTCCTGTTATTAAGCTACTGCCGCACATACTGGACAGTTAAACGCTTTGGTACTTGGTTGAGTATATCATCGGCTGACCGCAGGGTCAATAACCACAATGCCCGACATATGGAGAAGGCGAGCAAACCAAACGTGAGGAGACGCAATAAAAACGCAACGGTATTACCCCCCTGTATTATTTCCTGTCCGCATATTGACACATGCAAATTAATGGCGTATTTTTAAAAAAGAAATACGCCGTCAACAAAAGGGTTAAAGGAGGTGATGCAGGTAGTATAAGATGAACCATACAGGGCAACAACTTCGGACCTTAAACTGCAAGAAACTAAATAATCAAAGAAGGGGAGATTAGACGCAGTGATAAAAAGAGTTCTTTTTGTAGTAATCCTGGTTGTACTTGCACTCTCGATAGCTTTACCGGCATGCGCGCCGGCAGCGACTCCACCGGCAGCGACTACGCCCGCAACGACTCCACCGGTCGCAGCAGCGGACCAGACATACACCAATGCAGAATATGGATTTACCTTTACCTACCCCGGCACCTGGAAATCGACCACCTCCGCCCTGCCCACCACGGTATTCTTTGCGCAGGGGCCCGGCGGCGCGTTTGATGATTTCACACAGGTCAACATCAGGCCTGGAACCGATTTCAAAGCTGCTGCAGCAACCTGGGCACAAGAACAGGTTACTGCTAAGAAACTGGATGCCAAACCGGTTGTGATCACTGAGAAAGATATTAAACTGGGCAACGGCATGGATGGCAAGCAGGTGACCATTGAAGTGGACGTCATCATCATGAAACTCGGTTCGGTCTACTACGGTTTTGTAAAGGATGGCAAGGTTATCATGATCAATGTAGCCGGCCTGATAAAACCGAACGTGGATAAGTACGCGCAATGGCAGAAGATCCTTGATTCGGTTACATTCAAGTAGGCTCCGGCATCCAGATAAAGGCGAATTGCCAGCAATAATTGCTCGATGAGGGGGCCCGTTTAATAAACGGGCCCTTCGTTGAATGGGGCCTGGAAATGGTATAACCATTGCCTATCCTTAAGTAAAAATGCCGGTTTTATTATAAAGATAATCCTGCCGGTCACCTGGTAATAGAAAATGACAACTTCTGATATCAAGCTGTCGGTAAAAGACGTCACCCTGCGATTCGGGGGTGTAAACGCTCTCCATGAGGTAACTTGCGATATCAGGGAGAACGAGATACTGGCCGTCATAGGCCCCAACGGGGCAGGAAAGACCTGCCTTCTGAATTGTATCAGCGGATTCTACCGCCCCCAAAAAGGCGATATTATCTATGATGGCGTGAGGTTGAACAATATACCCTCATATAAAATTGCGCAAATGGGTATCGGCAGGGTTTTCCAGGGGATCCAGCTATTTCTCGGCCTGAACACTCTTGATAATCTGATGGCGGCCAGGCATATGCACATGAAGCACAATTTCTGGGAGGATATGATATATTTCGGCCGGGCCCGCAGGGAAGAGATCCAGCATAGGAAGAGAGTTGAAGAGATCATAGATTTTCTGGAGATGGAAAACATTCGCAAGATGACAGTCGGCTCTCTGCCTTATGGCAAAAGAAAGCTTGTTGACCTGGGGCGTGCCCTAGCGCTGGAACCGAAACTGCTGCTTCTGGATGAGCCCATGGCCGGGATGAACCTCGAGGAAAAGGAAGATGTGGCCAGGTTTATCATCGATATCTTCGAGCGCTGGAAAATACCTATTGTGCTGGTTGAGCATGACATGGATGTCGTGATGGACATTACGGACAGGCTGATAGTGCTTGATTTCGGGAGGAAGATAGCGGAAGGGACCCCTGCCGAGATCAAGACAAACCAGAAGGTTATTGAGGCATACCTGGGCGTGGCGGAGGAACATCAAGGTGAATAGGCAGACGAGTCAGCGGGGTACGTTGCAAGGACAGTCTGATATATATAGCGGCGGCACCCACCCGGACACCCTGCCCAAATACCTTATGAACAATGTTCAGAATTATCCTGGCGATATCACTATGCGCAAGAAGGACCTGGGCATCTGGAACTGTTATACATGGAAAGAGTGTTTTGATGTTATCAAGCATTTTGCCTTGGGTTTGACCAGCCTGGGTTTAAAGTCGGGCGATAAAATCATAATAATCGGCGATAACGATCCTCAATGGTACTGGTCAGAGCTGGCGGTGCAATGCATGGGAGGGGTGGTTGTAGGAGTCTACATAGACTCCATGCCCGATGAAATCCGTTACCTGGCAGAAAACTCCCGGAGCGTGTTCGCAATTGCCAAAGACCAGGAGCAGGTTGACAAGTTCCTATCCCCCTATAAGGACAGGGAAGGCAATAACCACAGGCCTATCAAAGAAGAATTGCCCGGCATCAGGAGCTTGATTTACTGGGATGACAAGGGCTTATGGGATTATGACGATCCCTGGTTGATTAAATATGAGGACGTAACACGCCTCGGCGAGCAATTTGAAAAAAAACACCCGGATGAGTTCATAGCATCTGTAGCGCGCGGTAAAAAGGAGGATACGGCCGTGCTCTGCTATACCTCGGGAACAACCGGGATCCCTAAAGGGGTCATCGTAAGCCATGATTACCTTATAAATAACGCCATATCCTCCTCGTATACCCGTCAGCTTTATCCTTACGAAGAGTATCTGTCATTCATAGCCCCTGCCTGGATTGCTGAGCAAGCTGGGATCGCGGGTTGGGTGGTAAACCTGACGAGGATAAATTTTCCTGAATCTCCTGACACTGTTATGAACGATTTAAGGGAGATAGGCGCCGCGTTCCTCATGTTCGGTCCGCCTCAGTGGGAAGGACTGTTAAAACTGTTCCAGGTCCGGGTCAATGATTCTTCCTGGCTAAAGCGTACTGTATATAACCTGTGTATACCAGTTGGCTATAAAGTAGCAGATGAGAAGATGAAGCTTAAGCATCCTTCATTATTCTGGCAGGTGCTGTATTCTGTCTGCAACCTGATATGCTTTCGCCCGATGCGGGATTACCTGGGCCTTTCTCATCTAAAGATCGGGATCACAGCCGGTGCACTGCTGGGGCCTGAACCTCTGCGCTGGTACCGGGCCATAGGCGTTAGGCTCTCGCAAATCTATGGCTTATCGGAGGCTAATCCGATTACACTGCCTTTGATGGGGACCCCGGTCAAACCCGAAACGGTCGGCCCGATCAGTGTTGGCAGCCAGATCCGCATCACGACGGAACAGGAAATCTGGGTAAAAAGTCCCGGTCAGTTCACCGGATATTACAACAAGCCTGAAGCCACAGCCGAGAAGCTGGTGAACGGCTGGGTGAGGACGGGGGACGGAGGCGCCATCGAGGGTGAAGATGGCCAGCTTGTTTTTTATGACCGCCTGCAGGATATGCTCAGTTTGAAAGACGGTACGAAATATTCACCTACCTACATCAGCAATGCCATGAAATTCAGTCCCTATATAAAAGACTGCATAGCGGTGGGTGGTGAAGATAAGGATTTTATTTTCGGCATCGTGGTTATCGATTTCGATTCGGTCGGCAGGTGGGCAGAGAAGAATAGAATAGCCTACACGACGCTGGCTGACCTGTCCCAGAAAAAAGATGTTTACGACCTGATTGAGCCCGACATCCGCCGCGTTAACAGGATGCTGCCTGAGGCAGCCCGAATCAGGCGGTACCTCATCCTTTACAAGGAATTTGATGCGGATGAGGGGGAACTGACCAGGACCCGCAAGGTCAAACGCAGTTTTATCGAGCAGCGCTATTCGGACCTGCTCAACGCAGCTTATGCCGGGCTTGACAGCGTTGAAGCCCATGCCCGCGTAAAATACCGGGACGGGACGGAAAGAGAGATCAGCACAACAGTAAATATAAGGAGCGTAGCCTGACATGGACGTTACTTACCTGATGCAGCTGTTGCTTTCGGGGGTACTGGTTGGCGGTGTCTACTCCCTGCTTGCGCTTGGTGTTGTGCTGATTTTTAAGGCCTCAGGCATCCTGAACTTCGCGCAGGGTGACATGATGGCATTAGGTGCATTCTTCGCTTTTTTCATGGCAAAGATGTCAATGGATATGGGCCTGCCCTACCTTCCGGCAATTGTAATTGGCCTTATAGTACTGGCGATTGCATTTGCTTTCGTCGTGGAGCATTTCATGCTGCGCCCGTTGATAGGGCAGCCGATTATAGCATCCCTCATGTCGACCATTGCCCTGGGCATGATCATCTCGGGTTTCGTGACCTTTTTTTGGCCGGGTGCCGGCAGGGTTCTCCCCCCACTCATCCCGACGGGCAGTATATCGATAGGCAATATCGCCCTGTCTACCGGCAACCTGGCAAGCTTCATCTTCTGCATGTTGGTGTTCGGGATTTTCGTGCTTTTTTTCAAAAAGACCAAGCTAGGCCTTGCAATGCGCGGCACTTCCGAGGACCAGCAACTGTCCCAAAGCGTGGGCATAAAGGTAACCGTTATTTTCCTGGCCTGCTGGTTCATAGCCATGCTGATGGCTTCCAGCAGCGGCGTTCTGATCGCCAGCCTGCAAATGCTGGATCGGGAAACTCTGGCTGCTTATGCAGCCAAGGCGTTTCCGGCTGTTTTGATAGGCGGCCTGGAATCCATACCCGGCGCCCTGCTGGGTGGTTTGATAATCGGCATCGTAGAGATGCTATCCGGAGGGTATCTCGACAAATTGGTGGGTGGAGGCGCCGGGGAGATCATGCCATTCATCGTGATGCTGGTGATACTGATTTTCCTGCCACACGGTTTATTCGGCCACAGGAGAATAGAACGGATTTGATTTATATACAGGTGAATGAACTATGAGAAGACCATGCGGCACATTTGACACAAGTTACGCGCAGGACCTGTCCATCATCAAGACCAGGTTCCAGTGGATCATGGCCATCACCGGCGCTGTCTTGATCTTCGTGATATTGCCGCTATCCGGCAACGTCAGCCTGCTGTCAAAGGTAAACATCATAGGGATCACGATTATCGCGGCCCTGGGTTTGAATATACTCACCGGATATTGCGGGCAGCTTAACTTCGGCCAGGCGGCTTTCATAGCGGTAGGTGCCTATATCAGCGCTATGCTGATCAACCACTTGCACTGGAACTGGCTGTTAACAGTACCATTTGCGGCGCTGGGGACAGCGTTGGTAGGTCTGATTTTCGGTTTGCCGTCCCTGAGGATAAAGGGATTTTATATTGCTGTTACCACGCTGGCTGCATTTTTTGTCATTATGTTCGTGCTTAAACATGGCGGCGCGATAACCGGGGGAGTCAACGGGCTGACAGTCGGTACTGTTAGCATCGGCGGGATCGTCTTTGATGACGAGAGGAAGTTTTTCTTCCTGATCATGGGGTTCCTCGTGCTCATGACTTTCTTCGCCAAAAATATCGTCCGCGGAAAAATTGGCAGGGCATTTATTGCCGTGCGTGACAACGACCTTGCCGCGGAACTGATGGGTATGAATATATTCAAGTACAAATTGATCGCCTTCTGTGTCTGCTCTGCCTATGCCGGTGTGGCAGGATCGCTGTTTGCGGCCTATTTCGGCTCAGTGTCGCCCGGCCAGTTTACCTTCGGTGAAAGCATCTGGTACATAGGTTTCATCATCGTCGGAGGGATGGGTTCCATTACCGGCACGTTTTTCGGTGTCATCTTCCTCAAATCCATAGACTTTATCGTGACCAGCGTAGGTCCGTCCCTTTCATCAAGCCTGCCTGTGCTGGGATCCCAATCCATATCAAGCATAATGCTGGTCATGTTCGGGTTGGTGATAATATTCTTTCTCATATTTGAGCCGCGCGGCCTGTATCACAGGTGGGAACTGCTTAAAGCTTCCATACGGTTCTGGCCGCTGTCTTATTAAGAGATTGCAGGTAGCAGCTGATCATGTCAATTTAAAGTCGGGGCTTAAGATATGCTGAAGGTAAACAATATCGAAGTAGTTTACAGCAGTGTGATACTTGCCCTGCGCGGGGTATCTCTCAGCATCGAGGATGGGAGAATAGCAACTGTTGTCGGTGCCAATGGTGCCGGCAAGAGCACCACGCTAAAGGCCATTTCAGGCCTTTTAAGCACTGAACTGGGAGAGGTCACGCACGGCAATATCGAGTTCGACGGTGAACCCATTCATAAGAAATCACCGCAGGAAATTGCGGGTATGGGCATTATCCAGATCCAGGAGGGGCGTCGGCTGTTTGCACACCTGTCGGTGGAGGAAAACTTGAAGCTGGGAGGGTACCTCCGTAACAATGCCACAACACGAAGGCAGATGGAACTCGTATATCGCCACTTCCCGAGGCTGGGTGATCTAAGAAATAACGTGAGCGGTTACCTTTCAGGAGGCGAGCAGCAGATGCTGGTCATCGGCCGCGGACTGATGTCCCAGCCCAAAATAATGCTTATCGACGAGGCATCACTCGGCCTGTCGCCTTTAATGTCGCAATCGCTTTTCAGGGCCATTGTAAATATAAACAGCGAAGAGAAAATCGCCATGCTTGTTGTCGAGCAGAATGTGCTTTCCGCATTGAAGATCGCCGAGTATGGTTATGTTATGGAAAACGGAAGGATAGTGCTGGACGGTCCAACGTCCAGGTTACGGGATAACCCGGATATCAAGGAATTTTACCTGGGCCTGAGCAAAAAGGATGAGAAAAAAAGCTACCGGGCCGTTAAGCACTACCGCAGACGGAAAAGGTGGCTGGGGTAGCATCATTAAGCCCCTGAGTATATGATAGATACGCAAGTGATCTGGCAAGGAGGTGATATCTTCATCCGTTTAAACATGCTTTCGGTTAAGTAAATAAAATTTGCGAGGTAGAATGAGGACGAATTTGAAATTGACGTTCAGCCTGTTGCTTTCAGCAATTCTGCTGGTGGTCATGGTTATTGGATGTGCGGGTCAGCAGCCTGCACAACCATCAGGAAAGACAGTCTGCAGGGTCGCCATTTTCGGTGATGCCACGGCGATTTATGCCGCTGATATCGGTCCGCAGTTAAACGCCTTCCTCGATTTCGGCAAATGGGCAAATGAAAACAACTACATTCCGGGCGTAATCCTGGATTTCCAGGTCTACGACCATGGCGCTGACAATTCCAGAGCCATAGCGGCATTTAAAGAAGCAGCATCGTCAACTCCTAAACCTGTAATGGTCAATGACGGATATGCCAGCACGTATGCCCTGCTGTATAAACCGCTGATGGAACAAAATAAAATACCGGGATTCGGCACATCCGCGTTACGTTCGACATGCCTGCCGGTGAACTGGTACTATGCCGTGCTTCCCAGCCCGGAGTCGCTTATCGGTGCTTATACGGACTGGATCACTGAGAACTGGAAGAAAGATAGCAAGGTAGAGTGGATAAGAGCCCACTGGCACGAGGGCGCACCCAGGATGGCCTTTATAGCATGGGATTCGCCCCTTGGCCGTGCCTGTGAGAGCCCCGAGGTATTTGCCTACATGAAATCCAAGGGTGTGGAATTCGCTGGTGCGGAGTATTTCCCGCTGGCCGCCTCCGATCCGACCCCCCAGCTTTCCAGGATCAAAGACAAGTTTGACTTCGCCTTCGTTGCGATGTTCCCTCCGCACTATGCCATGATCCTGCAGGGTGCAGACCGCCTGGGTATGGCCGGCAAATATATGGCCGCGGTCCCCAATTATTTCGACCCCTACGCCCTGATCGCAAAAACGGGCAAGATGGCAGACAACACGTTATGCTTCAACCTGTTCGAGATGGAATTCGACAAACTGCCGCCCTATGTTCAGAAGGCCCAGACAGACAGGCAGTATCCCAAGGAGCTGTTCGTTTACAGGGGAGGATGGATAATGGGTGACCTGTACGCCCATGTAATCAAGAAAACCATTGAAGCTTATGGAATCGATAAAATCACCGGCGAAAACTGCTATGCCGTTATCAACTCAGGCGCCATCAAGGACTTTAAACCGATGGCATGCACTGAAACCTTTACGTTCTCTAATAACGATAAGCTCGTCAAGGTGCTCGGTTTGAACAGCATGAACGTGGGCATGATAACAGACGGCAAATGGGTGCCAATCGAGTCCAACAGGCATATGCCCAGGCTCTTCCCCGGCGAGCCTGATGTGCCCCAGCAGTTCATGCCGAAATAGTAATAACGGCCATACATTTAAAAATAAGGGAGGCCCTGAGGGCCTCCCTTATTTTTCATAACCAGCCGGATAATGCCGGCCGGCATTATCCTGAGCGTCAGCTATTTCCTGGAACGTGCCACGGAACGGGCCATGCGGTCCAGCTTGAAGATGGTTGTGAACTCCATGTTCTTGCTGATCCACAGTCTCTTCATGATTACAGAATCCGTGATAGCGCCGCGGTAGGCCAGGCCGTCCGCCAGCACCCTGGGGCTCTGAGCCACCATTACGAAATCGGGCCTGGTCAGCTTCTTCTCCTCCAGCTTGATATCACCGTTGTTGATGATGATGGCGAATTCCCCACCGGTGGTCT
>Ga0265596_1001450_pt1 | contig 11244 bp, 7 predicted proteins | sample saktaG_FD_190143 | JGI IMG/M metagenome (GOLD analysis project Ga0265596, IMG submission 190143) | Saline water microbial communities from Sakinaw Lake, British Columbia, Canada - sak_2013_06_06_60m | ecosystem: Environmental > Aquatic > Non-marine Saline and Alkaline > Saline ...
CAACAAACGCTAAGCACACAAGAGTATTGCCATAGAGCATGTAGATGAAATTTTAACTTTCTTAGTGTTTTGCAACGAAATATAAATAACTATATATTAACCAAATACAAAAATATAAACAGATGAACAGCAAGCTTACCAAAAGAGACAAAACTATAATCTGGATTATTACAATAATTCTTACTATCCTGTTGTCTTTCTGGGTTATATGAAAATTAGTTTATAAGAATTTTTTTTGTATGAACAAAGTTACTGTTAGAAAATTTTATGAAATACATGCCGCTGGGATAATCCGACATGTTAAGAATTTTTATATAATCAGGTGAATCGCGATGAATAAGTTTTTCTTTATAGATAACTTTACCATGAATATTCATTAAGTTTAAATCAATTGCTTTTTCATGCCCGTTGATTTGAATAAACAGTTGGCCGCTTGTTGGATTGGGAAATAGTTTTATTATTAAATTTTCTTCAATTTCATCTATTCCCGGATTACAAATAATAATGTTCAAATTGATTGATCCCAAACCTGCACAACCGTTTTTTGTGACAATCACAGAAAATGTTACGATACCTTCACCGTAATCATCCGGATTAATTGTTATTGTTTGCCATGTATCGCCATTTGACCATAAGTAAGTATCAAATCCATCTCCTGCAGGTAATAGGAATAATTTATTATTACAAATTGTTGTATCGTTTCCAAGGTTAACAACAGGTGAAGAATAAACAATAGTAAGGTTTGTATCATAACTGACACAGCCAAACTCATTGGTATAACTATATATAATATACTGATGACCTGCTCCTGCCGAATCAGGATAAAAGATGCTATCATATATTCCCGGACCTAAAAATTCTCCGCCGGGAGGATCACCTGTTAAAATACTGCTATCGGAGTTTTCACAATATGCCGGTAACAAACCTGTGAAACTTACATCAGAATACGGATTTACAGTTATTAAAATACTGTCTTCAGCAGAACAACCATAATTATTTGTTATTGATACAAAATATTTTGTTGAATCGGGCGGACAAACAGTAATACTTTGTGTAGTATCGCCCGTACTCCACAAGTAAGATCCTTCATAGTTAACAGTCAGGGTAATAGAATCAAATTGACAAATTGATGTGTCATTTCCGAGTGCATCTATAGGTCCCGGTATTACATTAACCCTTACGCTGTCGCTGGCAGAACAACCATAATTATTTATTACCATTATATAATACATAGTTGTATCCATGGGGCTAACAATTATACTTTGTGTTGTATCTCCTGTGCTCCACAAGTAAGAACCTTCACAAAAAACAATTAACATAACACTGTCTAATTGACAAATTGATGTGTCATTACCAAGTTCGGCATTTGGCCTTGGATTAACATTAACAGTAATGCTGTCAGTTGAAGAACAATCAAAATCATTTGTAACAGTAGCAAAATACTTTGTTGTATCTGGCGGACCAACTGTAATACTTTGGGTTGTATCGCCGGTACTCCACAAGTAAGAACCATCACCAATAACAGTTAAAGTAACACTATCAGATTGACAGATTGCCGTATCATTTCCAAGTTCTGCTGTTGGTGATGGTTTAACACTAATAGTAATGCTATCCATAGCAACACAACCAAAATTATTTGTTGCAATAACAGAATATTCTGTTGTATCAGACGGACAAACAATAATACTTTGAGTTGTATCGCCGGTACTCCATAAATAAGAGCCTTCACTGTTAACTGTTAAGGTAATACAATAAAACTGACATATTGTTGTGTCATTTCCAAGTTCAACTATGGGTATTGGCGTTACATTAACAGACACGCTGTCTGTATCAGAACAATCATAATTATTTGTAACAGTTACCGAATAGATAGTAGTATCCAGGGGACAAACTGTAATACTTGCCGTTGTATCGCCGGTATTCCAAAGGAAAGCTCCATTACCGGAGGCATATAAAGTAGCACAATCATACTTACAAATTGTAGTATCGTTTCCTGCATTGGCATTTGGTGATGGATTTACATTAACAGTTACACTATCAGTTGCCGGGCAGTTAAATTCATTGTTTACGGTTACAAAATAAATTGTAGTATCCGAAGGACAAACTAATATGCTTGCTGTTGTATCGCCGGTATTCCAAAAATATGAACCTCCGCCGGTAGCGGTTAGATTGATGCAGTCTGATTTACAAATTGTAGTATCATTTCCGGCATTTACAACCGGAGCAGGTAAGACATTTACGGTAACACTGTCTTCTGCTGAGCAATCATAATTATTAGTTACGGCGACAAAATAAGTTGTAGTATCCGAAGGACAAACTAAAATACTTGCAGTTGTATCACCGGTGCTCCAGAAATAAGAAATCCCACCGGAGGCAGTTAAAGTAACACAATCATAATTACAAATTGTAGTATCGTTACCAGCCTCAGGAATAGGAACCGGATTTACATTTACCATAACACTATCGGTAGCCGGACAGCCAACATTGTTTGTTACCGTTACAAAATATTTGGTGCTATCAACAGGGCATACGAAAATACTTTGCGTTGTATCGCCCGTACTCCAAACATAAGATACACCTTCGGATGCGGTTAAAGTAACACATTCGCCTTCGCAAATTGTTGTGTCGTTTCCTGCTTCGGCAACACAATTACAATAGCCCTCTGGAAAAATTACGCCGGGAATTGCACATAATGCTTCTTTAGCAGGTCCGGGATCAACCATCTCAACATAATCCATTGCAATATTTGCATCATTTTGAGTTTGTGTCTGCTCAGCAATTGAAACATAGGTTTCTGCATTTACAGTATCAGGAATAATTATTTTTCCGTCCCAGTTCAGATTTATTAATGCTTCTGTTGGAGGTGATATTTTATATGTCGAATTTGTACCTCCAAAAATTTCAACTGATAAGACAGGTACATCAACGGTTACAATCAAAGATAATGCATAAAATCTGATATCAGTAGGTAAACTTCCCGAAAAGGTGATAAGCAGTATGCTTCCTGATAAATTTACATGAACTGTTATAAGTTCATTTAAAATCAAATAATTAAGAGTTTCTTCTTCAGTTGTCATCCAAACGTTATCAAGACCATCTTTACCATAATTGTCTGCAATATAATTCATGTAACTTTTAAAAGTATTAAAAGAATAGCCATATCCGCTGTTGACTACCGAGTGGCTGAAAGTTGAACCCCAGTGATGTGCTCCATTGATACTTGAGTTTGCCATATTATTAACGATAGTTGATAAACTTATCCCTGTATAAAGATTTGTACGACCCATTTTTAAAGTATCCCTGACCCATTGTGATGTTATATCAAAGCTCGGTACCCCAAATGAATACTGCCTGTAGGCGACTATATAACCCTGTTCAAAAGCAGGAGTCGTCCATGCTTCGTCTCCATTTGGGTTAATAAACACTTTCATATTAACCCCACCTTCAGTGGCAGCCTGGGTTTTTCGTTTAACATAACTATGATTTCTGGCAATTGAATAATTAATATCACCTGTGTTGGATGATGTTAAACCATGATTGTTAATTCCCCAGCCATCCTGATACATTTCAACTAACTGAGGCCAGATAACATTAACATCTGCATAAGGTCCGTTCGGGTCGTGACAGTCAACCGTTCCTCCTTGAGAAAATGAGAATATTGAAGAGCTCATCTTGAAATAGATGTCATTGTCGCAGCCATCAGTGTATTTTAATCCTGGGTAGTTAACACCCTGAACTGTTCCGCCGTTCAAAAATGGATATGCATGAGTATAAATATCTTTTGCACCATCGTCAAGGTGCATTCCAAACGAAAAATCCTTGTTGTATTTTAGGGGAGTTTTTGTTACAGAAAATGTTGAAGGTTGGCTAACAAAAGTAACAATTACACTGTCTATACCAACTTGCTGTGAATATAATGACAGGGCTGAGCAAAAAGTTAAAATCAGTATCAGAAAATATATAGTTATAACATTAAAACACCTTTTCATTATATAATTATTTTTTTTGAAAATATCTGTAATCATAGTTAATAAAAGAAGGGTAAGGAGTGCTTCTTTTGTTTCTTTTTGATTTTTGTTGAATATTAAAAATATAACCTAATGAAATTTCATTTGTTCCTGAAAAATAATTTGTATATCCGCCTACTGAAAATTCATAGGTATAGCTTAAAACCAAACCCTCAAGTATTTCACCTCCTGCGCTTAATCCCATTATTGAGGTATTTCTGTATGTGAGCCCCAACCAATATTTATTTAAGTATTTTACAAGTGACGAAATATCAAAACAGGATATATTGTTTTTTGTTGACCTGAAAATAAAAATCGGTTGAATTTGCCAGTATTGATTTAACATAAACCGGTATGAAGCATGAACATAAAATTCCCGTTCAATGATCATTAAATTATTTTCACTACCTACCCCATATTTATTTTTATTAAGAAAAAGGAAAGGAATAACAATACCAATGTCAAAATTTTTAGTACGATAAAGAGCACCTGCTCCTGCGTTAAATCCTGTTCCTTCTAATTTTTGCTTATTTACGATTAGGGGATCATCAGTGTCGGGAACGTTAATATTAAGCAGGTTAATTGTGTTTTGACGGGCACTTCCCCACAAACTAAAACCTATAAATTGATTGGTAGTAATTTGAAGCTGATAAGTATAACTTAATGAAACATAAAAATTCTTAAAAATATCCGTTTGATCACTTATTATACTGCCACCTAACCATGCCTTTTCAGATAAAGGCATTGTAATGTTTGCAAAACTGGTTTTCGGAGTGCCTGAAATACCTGCCCATTGCCGCCTGAATCCGATGAAAATTTCAGATCTGCCTTTATATCCTGCATATGCAGGTGATAATGCGTATTTATTTAATAAATATTGATTTGTTACAGGAAGTTGCTGTGCATTAATATAGTAACTCGAGCTTATAAAAATTACAAAAAAAAGTATAAGTAAAATTTTAGATCGCATAATGTATTAATTCCTGAATTACACTAATCAAATTACCTCAATATATTCACTGTTCCTTTATGTGTTTCTTCGTCCATGCATTTATAAATAAAATAATATGTTCCTTCCTGCAATGGATTTCCATTATAAGTCCCATACCAGTTATTCTGATAACTTGAACTTGAAAACACCTCGTTTCCCCATCTGTTATAAATATAAACGCTGCAAGGTCCAATATCGGTAAGGTTATAAATTTTCCAATAATCGTTAAAACCATCTCCATTGGGAGTTATTAAATTCATATAGCCGGTACGTTTTTTAATAAGAACTTCTACTGTTTTTGTATTTGAACAACCGTTTTTAAAAACCTCAACAGTATAATAACCTGCTTGATAAACAGTTATTGAATATGCTGTTTCTCCGGTCGACCATAAAACATTATCATAGCTTCCTGTTAATTTGAATGTTACACTTTTCCCTTCATATATTGCTGTGTCACCAATTATTTCAAGTGTGATTTCCGGGATAGGATAAACCTGAATACTTTTAGAAATACTGTCGGAACAACCGAAATCGGATATTACCTTAAGACTTACAATGAATGTGCCTGTAGAATTATAGAAATGACTTGGATTTTCAAGATAATATTGTTGTGTTCCGTCACCAAAATCCCAGATATAATTTTCAATGTTACCAATTTCAATGAATGATTCATTTATAAAACTTGTATTATCTCCAAAACAGGCATTTTTAGCGGTAAAATCAGCAAAGGGAAATGATCCTACTTCAACCTGTTTGTAAATTGCTTTTGAACTTCCCGTTTCAGTAATTATTCTTAATCCTACATTATGTATTCCTATTGCAGGAAATAAATGCTTTACAGTATCTCCTGAGGCATCATTAAAAATACCGTTACCAACTAAATCCCAATCCGTGCTAATAATACTGTCGCTGCTGCTCGAAATACTTATTAACAATGTACTATCGCCAAAACATGTTTCAGTATAAGTGAAATCTACGTATTGAGCAACAGCAGTAATTGAAAAAAAGTGAAATAAAATAATTGAAAATATTATGTTTATTTTTCTGATTGATAATGTTATTGGTTGTTGGTTAAACATTTTAAATTTCAATTAATAAATATAGACAAAGGTAATAAAGTTAATTGATAAGATTTTTTAATTAAAAGAAAAAAATAAATGAGTTTTCAACATTTGTTATACCGGTTTTATTCTTAGTTGCGAAATTTAACTTACGTAACAATCAGATTTGTAATACGATTCGGTCTTGAGTTTTTGCAAGGTATTATGCGTTTAGTATAAATACTATTATTATGTTTCAATAATATATATTTTCATATAATAATTATTTTAAATATTGAGTTTGGACTAAAAAATAATTTTAATAAATTTGCAGAGATATTTGCCCGATGGTGTAACTGGCAACACGTCTGACTCTGGATCAGAAGAGTCCAGGTTCGAACCCTGGTCGGGCAACAATAAAGAAAAAGCCTTCACTTAAAATACGGGGGGAAGGCTTTTTGTTTTTGTTATAAAAATTAGAGGTATGAAAAACATCTTAAACTTTTTAAAGAAACTCGTGATGTTCTACGGAATTTATATTCCATTGACCTGTGTTGTAATATTTACGATTCTGGATATTAACACAGGCAATGCACGGGATTGGAATAAATATCTATTATCAAATTTACTGGTTATTGGTCTTGGATGCCAGATGGTTTTTTTCGGATTTGGACATCTCTTTTACGGAGACAAGATTGCAGAATTTATTGGTTGGGAAAAAGGGAGCCCGTTTCAGTATGAAGTAGGTTTTGCCGGAGTGGCAATGGGAGTTTTAGGGATTCTTTGTTCCTGGTATACCGGTTTGTTCTGGCTGGCTACCATCATTGTTAGTTCCCTCTACTTATGGGGATGCGTATCAGGCCATATTCGGGATATGGTTAAGAATAAGAATTTTAATCCCGGATCGGCCGGATTTGTATTTTACTATGGTATGCTCATGCCGGTAGCATTGATCATTTTGTATGTACTATATTAATAAATCTGTTGATAACCTTACAAAGAACAGCACGGTTTTGCAATACGCCGGCAGAAGTAATTTGTTAGCGGAGGTGGAGGACGATGGAGTTCCCTCTCTCGCCTAAAGAGAGATGCCAATGACAACTATAGTGCATTGGCCTGTATGTCTTATGATTATGGTTTTTGAGTAATTTTTTAAGTTTCATATTAAATTACAAAAAACAAATAATATCCAAAACACAATAATCAAAATGCTTATATCTTTTGCTTGGAATTTGAATATTGAAATTTGAAATTTATTTGAGATTTGGAATTTGAGATTTGGAATTTTTGTCATATCACTTTGTGAGCACTTTTTCGGGATATCTTTACTCGGGATGACACTTGCAATTTACAAACATTTATTTTTCCTGCCCTACAACCCAAAGTTACCATATTCATTTTAATGTATTATTTGTCGTTTTAAACAATTAATTACAAGGCACTCGTTACACAAACAAGTGCCAGCTGGTTCGTGTTTCTTTAAAGTATATTTTCATCTATTTTGCCTTGCATTTAAACTGAATCTCAAGTTCATGTATTAGCTGAAAGTCGTTAATCCAACGTATATCTAAATTATCGCATACATTGGGTATTTTTATTTTCTTTGAATTTAGTGCTGTTACTTTTTCTTCTTTGGTTACAACTGTTGCTTTCTCATTAATTGCATGGGCAATAACCCAAGGGTCAGCTAAGGACCTTGCTTTTGTGTTATCTACAAGGTATTTATGTGTTGGATTTTTAGCATAAATAGACTGTAAACATTTAGTGACTGGTTCGTCAATTTTTTTTATAGGGATTTTACTTTCCTTTAGCCATTTTGACAAGTTATCTTCTGTTCTGGTAATTTCATCATACACCATTTCGGGAACAAAAATTCTTCCCTGATTACCGAACTCATTAAGAACATCCCAATAATCAGGACAAAACTTTGGTGAATAATATTTTTGCCAAGCTTGAATAAGTACATTGGCATCTAAACAATATATCTCTGCCGTTGTACTCATTTATATAATTGGGCTTCTAATTTTGAAAACTTATTTATTGGTGTATTCAGTAAAGTACTGGCAAGAGTAGGTTCAACAAACTCACCACGAAAAGCGTCCAAAACAATTTGTGTAAATAGTCGACTATTTTTGTTTAATCTTAGCAAATATGGATTGGGTCCACCTTTCTTATCCTTATTTTTCTGCTTTGCTTTTTTCTCCTCTTCTCTTTCCAAGAATTCCCGAAACTCAACATCTGCTTCATGTTTCAATTTTTGATACTTTTTTAGAGAAATTAAATCTAGTTTAAAAGCTCTTAACAAAAAAGCAAATGAACTTATTCCTAAATTTTTGGAAACCCTAAAAATTTCTTTAGCTGAATTGAATGTATCGCTTTTCAAATTGATTATAAAATCAAGTGGTATGAGAGCATTGGCAGCAACTTCATTGCTAAACAATTCTATTGGATTATTTTTATCTTGACTTTTTATATTAGGTTCAATGTCATTCGAAATACCTGTTTCAGCAATCCATATATGAGCAAGCTCATGTACAAGAGTAAATAATTGAGGCGCATTCCAATCTTCAGAATTAACAAAAACGAAAGGTGCATATGGGTCTGCAATAGCAAAACCTTGTATCTCCTTACTGTCTAATTTTAGTCTTGAATGAATAAAACTTGTTCGTGAAATAAAAATCCCATTTGATTCTGCTTTATCTATCCATTCTCTAATTGGATTATCCATTTTGTAGCGCAAAGGATTGATGTCAAGCGTTCTTAGTATGTCATTGGCAACTATCTCAGGTTTATCTTTAATTGAAAATCGTCCTACAAGCGGTAATCTATCTTCACCATTTTCCTCATTAACTTCGCTTATCCATGATTGTTTTTGCTGTATTTCACGAATAATAAATATTGAAGCTGTTCCCAAATCCTTTGAGTCTTTTCTTCTAAAGTCCTGAAGGGGGTGAAAGTCTTTTGGTATTTCCGGAAGAAAAAATAAAGCAAACGGTCTTTTATACGCTTTAGCCAAAGTTTTTGCTTGTCGAATTGTGGGTTGAGAGGTTCCGTCTTCCCAATCTGCAATCTTATCTATAGATACAGAAACTTTTGCAGCAGCAATTTCCTCAGCCATTCTTGCCGATTCTCTTGCCCATTTTAGCACTTTAGGTGTTATGTAAGCTCTGTCTGCCATATTGTACAAAGGTGCAAATTTAACTTTTTTTTGTATGAAGCCCAACTTTTATTTAAAAACTATGGTTCTTATTTTTTCTATACCCGCTCTGCTTCCTGATAAAATTTTTTTATTTTCTGATTTAAAAACCAAAATTACTAAATTTATTTTAAAAGTCAATTACTTGCAAGTGTCATCCCGAAGGAGCGCAGCGACTGAGGGAACTCCCGGCTGTATGCAGTTAGCTAACAAATATTACCTGCCGGCAATAAGCATAACGTTAACCAAGCACTCTGATAACTTTATTGCAATACGCTGGCAAACCCCACCTGACGGCAATTTGGTATTTCGTAGGCAGAAGTAATTTGTTAGCGGAGGTAGAGGACGATGGAGTTCCCTCGGACTTCGTCCTCGGGATGATACTTGCAATTCACAAACATTTATTTTTATTATACGTTATCCGGCTGACGATTGATGTACGACAAATATCCTTGTTTTGTCATCAAATTATGATATTTTTCATCGAATTACACTAATTGAACGAATTAAAATTCGTATAATTCGTTCAATTCGATGATAAACTTTTACGATTGATTTTTTAAATGTGAAATTGTGTAAAGAAATAAAATTATCAATTTTTATGGTAATGAATGATTTGTATCCGGTAATGAACGAAAATAATTAATTTTGGTTTGCGGTAAAATTGGTATTGATTGGTTTGGTTGGTTCGGTTGGTTTGCACGTTGAGACGCACGGCCGTGCGTCTCTACAATCCTGCCGCACAACCCATCATACCGTGCAAACCACCCGTTTCATGCATAACCATCCATTCTGTATAAACCGTAAAACTGTTTAAATCGGGTATTTTTAAAAATGGATATAATATTTTAAATTTTCTGACTTACAACCAAAATTACTAAATTTATTTTAATAATTTTATTTGGCGTTATAAAGGACATTTTATGAGGTGCTTTTAATAAACTAATTATTGCAAAAAATCAATTAAGATGCATAAGTTGTTCACAAAAATTGTTTATTTCTATCTCAGAACCATCATGTTTTGGAGTTCCCATTTTCAAACCTAAATTTGTTGCAATAAATAAGTTTTCAATTGAATGTATTAGGTATTTGTAATCAATAATCTGTGGATTATTTCTTAAAAGTTCAATACTCTTTGGAGAAACATGTTGAAATTGTGAATAATATTTGAAAATAATATATGCCATTCCAAAATTTTCTTTTTCATTTGTTTTTAACCTTTTAAATTTATCCTTTTCAGTTAGATTTTTCCCCCTATCATTATTTACGAAAAAAGAATTAGGAGTAGATTCTCTTATTTCAAGATTACTTTTTAGTTTGAATTCTCCATTTTTATAATTGTATAAATTTTTATATTCAATATGAAGGTTATTTAAAGCATAATCTTTCTTTTTAGTAAATTCTTCACTAATATCTTTAAAATGTTTTCTAACTTCAGGTTCTACCTCACTTATGTATTCAATAAATTTTACATAGTCTTTTAAAAATATATTTATTTCATTGTTTATTGCTATTTGATTGTCATTATTTTCATCATAAAATGTATATAAATAGAAGATTGTTAAAAAATCTGAATTTATAGATCTTAGTAATAAAGACAAAGATAATTTGTGTCTTATATCATTTTGCATTAGATTTAAAATGGGAATAAGACTTTCTGCTATTAAGCTAAACCTTTCAATATGATGTATCAGAAATTCCTGATAATAATTTAATTCTACACCATCTAATTTGACTAATCTATTTGTAATAAAACTAATATAATTTTTTATTAACGATATTAATTTTTTAATATTTAAATTATATAAAGCTATGTTATTTTTATCCATTTAAATTGCCTTGGTTAATATTAATAAGTTTTTATTTTAGTGTTTAATGAATCATTTTTATTGCTACAAACGAACGTCAGCTGGGTTTTATTTTTTCATCCATTCGTCCCAATCTGCAGGTAGTTCTCTTGTTGTTCTAGTTCTTTTCAATGTAACCCAATTATTAAATTTTGGGTTTGCC
>Ga0265596_1001456_pt1 | contig 11210 bp, 13 predicted proteins | sample saktaG_FD_190143 | JGI IMG/M metagenome (GOLD analysis project Ga0265596, IMG submission 190143) | Saline water microbial communities from Sakinaw Lake, British Columbia, Canada - sak_2013_06_06_60m | ecosystem: Environmental > Aquatic > Non-marine Saline and Alkaline > Saline ...
CGTTTATATTACTGAGCAAAAAGAGATTAGTGTAACGGAAAATGTTGCTTTGCAGAGTGCTGTGGAAAAAGTTGAAAAAGTAGTTATTGGAGTGAGAACAGAAACCAAGGCAGGCAAGATTTTAGAAGGGTCAGGACTGATATTGACTTCGGATGGACTGATGGTAACTTTGGCTGATCTTGTCCCTGTCGGAGCTGATTTTTCATTCTTTATTGAAGGAGAGATTAGAAGCTATGAAGTTTTAAAAAGAGATTTGGAAAACAACATTGCCTTGATAAAGATTGAAGATGGAACCTTGGGGACCGTTGAATTTGCCAATTTGGAAAACAAGAAATTAGGGGAAAGAGTTTTTGTTGTAGGTGCTATCTTCGATGAAAAAGGTAATTTGAGCAAGATAGTCAATGAAGGCATAATTAAATATTTTAAAAAAGACTACATTCATACCAATATCTTTGAAAGTGAAGTTTTATCGGGGTCTCCATTGTTTGACATTGAAGGAAGAGTTCTGGGTTTGAGTCAGATAGACAGTCAGGGAAAGTTGGTTGCTCTGCCCATTTCTCTAATCAGAGAATTCAGCAGCCTTTAAACTCTTATTAAACCAGGGTCTGACCCTGGTACCGTTGGGGGAGCCCGGTTGAGGTTTAACCTCAACCGATATAGATTTTATTAAATGTTAAAACTATGAAAATATGTATAGGTAAAAGAAGCATTGCGAAGTTTGCCAAAAGTAAGTGTTTTATTCCTGTAATTGTTATCTTTTTAGTCATCGTTGGATGGCTTTTTTTATTGTTAGGACAAACTGTGGACTAAAAAATAAATAAAAACTTTAGGATAATTTTTTATTTAAGATTTTTTAAAGATATTTTTAAAATAAATATAAGTTCGAGTCCAGGACCCGCAGCTTTCTAGTGCGACCGAGCTGCTTAGCTATTCTGAGTATAGTTTAAAAACCCGAGACCACCATTTTTAAAAACAAGACCATCACATGAATCCTTGGTTTAAACCACTAAAATCTATAATACCTTATATTTTTCGAATTTCTACTCCATATGGAAGTGGAACTGGTTTTCAAATTTTATATTCACAAGCAGAAGGTTTTTGTGGAATCGCAACAGCATATCATATAATTAAGCGTGCTTATGAGTGGGAGGAAAATATTAAAATCACCCATCACAGTTCAAATAAAACAATTGTTTTAAGGAAAGGAGATAGGGCTATCTTCCTATATCCAGAAAAAGATTTAGCATTTATACTTTTTCGCAAAAACGAGCTACCCATTGAAACAAGCGAGCCAACACTGATCGATTCTAGTAAAGCAGCTAGACAGGGGGTAGAAATTGCATGGTGTGGTTTTCCAGCCATTGCTCCACCAGCCGAGCTTTGTTTATTTGTAGGACACGTTAGTTGTTTTTTACAGAAACAAGATTCATATTTGGTTGATGGTGTAGCTATAAATGGGGTTAGTGGTGGGCCAGCTTTTTATATTGGTACGGAAACTGGAGATTCGAAAATCTGTGGCGTTATAACAGCTTATATGCCAAATAGGGCAACGGGAGAAATTTTGCCTGGTTTATGTATTGTAAGACCAGTTGAACCTTATCAAGATACTTTTAAAAATATCAGATCGTTTTTAGATGCACAACAGAAAGCAAAAGAGCAACAAAAAGAAGCTCAAAAGATAGCTTTGGATGATGAAGAGAAAAAGCCATCGAAAGCCAAAGAAGGGAAAATTGACGAAAAAAAAGCTATTGCTGATTAACATTATTTGTCCCGACCGAGACGCGTCGGTGAGACACGCCGAAAAGTCCCTAAATCCCCCTTAAAACCTGAGTACCAGACTGAGGATGCCAGTAAATTGTAAGAACATGAATAACTTAACTTTTAAAGATATAATTAAAGAAGAGAATGAACTTATATTGAATGCAGAGAAAAAATACGATACTTATTTTAAGAATGCAGCTAATTTTAATTGTTTGCTTCAAGATTTTATAAAATCAGTCGATCCAGACAGATGGATATTTATTGTATTTTTATCTCAGATTAGAAAACATCATACTCTTGCACTTTTTTCTACAGTAAGACAACATTATGTTCAAGCATGTATGGATTTAAGACAGGTCATTGAAGCTGGAATTAATGCTGCTTATGGAATAGCTTGTTCCGACGAGAAAGATTTTATGATTAAAACTGAAGAAAATATTATACAGACTCCAAAAAAATTATTTAAAAAAAGATATAAATGGTTAGAAAAAAATTATATTACGCAGTCTAATTTTTTAAAAAACCAAAAAGAAATAATTAACAGATCGATCTCACATTCAAATATAGTATATGCTTTTATTAACTTTGATAATTCAAAATTAAAAAAAAATAAATATCTTCTTTCTTTTTTTGACAAAGAAGATGATTATCGTGTAAAAACAAATTTGTGGTTTATTGGAAATTTAGCTCTAGGACTTATGGATTTATTTTTTGGAATAAACAAAGATTATAGTCATATTAAATTTTCTAATGACTTTATTGATCGATTAAAAAAATTGGAAGAAGAAAACAAAAGACTAAAAACTGAAATTATGAAAAATCCAAGATATGTTAGAGCTATAGCTCTAAAGAAAAAAACAATATAAAAAAATTATGAGAAATCCATTTAACATTAGAAAAGACATCAACCAGATTAAAGAAACTGTGGGAAAAATAGGGGAGAAAATTCCTTTGATTGTTTTAATAAGTAAATTAATTTTTATAGTTTTTAAGTGGCTAATTATTTTATTTATAATCTTAGGAATTATTTGTGTAATCATAACAGCAATTATGGACTATAAGAAAGAACAAGAAAAAAAACAAGGGACAGAGAGATCTCTTGAATCATTTCTTTGTGAAAAAAAATGTAATTTTCCTCAAAGTCCCTGTAAGCCTTTAGATTGTATAATGCCCACTCTAGAACAAGAAAAATGCTATGAAGATTGTTTTGGATTGCCAAGTCTTAGGGGTGTGGGAATACCTAAATAAAGCTATGAAGATAAAAGATTTACAATATACTAAAAGCTCAGCTGGCAGCTTCGGATCAGGCGATGTATTTGAAATGGATAATAAGAAATCATTTTTATTATCAGTGGTTAAAGATAATAATTCTACTTTAAAATTAACTTTGAAAACTAATCAGAATGAAGTAACTGCTTATGTAAGAGCAAAAAATACAGAAGAAGAAAAATTTCTAGATTTTTTAGAGAAAGAATTATCTGAAAAATTTATTGGTAAAAATTATGATGAAATTATAAGTATAGATTTTCAGATATGAAAGAGTGAAAAGAAAAATGAGACACCAAAATATACTCTTAAGCACTGTCTCATTTGTCTCATTTTAGCTTAAAAACACCCCGACTGAGACACATCAGTGAGACACTCCTAAAATAGCTGATTTTCCCCTTAAAATATGAGTTCTAGACCGAGATTGCCAGCAGTCAGCTCGTAGTATCGAGAACCCGAGAGGGGTGATCTCGAGTCCTTCTATTATAAAATTATGTCATATACCATATATTACGATGCTTACCAAGAAGCCGAGTGGTTCCGGGGTCTATCTCCGCACTTAAGTGGCGCAAAACTTAAGCCTATCAATGAAAGCATAGAGCCAAGTTTAGTATCTCTTTTAAGATATGATAAGCCCGATATCATACTTTACGAAGACCAAACTCCACGTTTGTCGTTGGAAAAAACCTCTGAGGTTCCCACGGGTCATAATGTTGGTCAGCGTTTTGGTCGTATTGTATGCGCAGCCGAAGAGGGTGTTTTAGGAATATACTTTGGTCCATTTTTGGCTAAAAAACATGGAAAATATGCTAGTAAATGCTGGATAAATGTTAGGCAGTTGGAGGCGATGTTAAAGCTTCATGGATTCCACAATGTGCCTAGTCTCGCCGTTAATTGGCAATGCGATGCAGATGCTGAACTTATTCATAATGGTTCAGAATCCGCAAAATTAGCAGAACTTATAAACGAACTTATAAAATCGGGGTGGAATTATGATATCCCTGAAGTTCAGCAAATAGAGAAAGATATGTGTGAGGAAATCACGGAGGGGATTAAGCGACATGCTGGTTATGGTAGTCCTCCCAATTCAGCAAAAATCATAAAGACTGAAATATATCTTCTTGATCCACGACTGAAAGATTATAAGTTCCCAGAGTTTTTTACAAACAGAAGTGAATCTCTCCACTATGTCGTTGGTATGAAAGCCGGGCTTCGATCAGATCCATTTACCGGCACGCAGCTTCTTTATGATTACCTGTATTGTCGGACTGGTCCGACGAAGACAGAACGTTCTAGAAATTTAGTTATGGAGATTCCCGATCTAAGCCTCAGCGACTGGAATGCAGTAACTAACACCGAACGAAAAGACAAAAGACTTCTAGTAATGTTCCCCGATATATTAATTTTAAAAGATGGATATGCAAAGACATCTTAACGAAAGTTTTGTTTATGTCGAAACAAAAAAGCTCCTGACGGGGCTTGGTTGGGTATTGGTTGCCGGAGAACCGTCTGGTGGTTCAAATAATTTACCCAGAATAGAAATACGCAATCCGAGTATGAGTGATAAGGGAAGTAAGGGCTCATATAAGGTTGATCTTATTTCAACCAAAAATAAAAATCTCCTTTTAACCGAAGTAAAGGTTGATTTTGATGTTTCTGATGTAGAGAAGCTAAATATAATTTGTAACGAGCGAAGAGAGCATCTAAAAAACGCCCTACAAGAGCGTTTGGGATTAGATATCGATGAATATTATATTATCAAATCTCTGTCGCTTCAAAATGTTCATTCCGAGCAGGTACCCTTGGATTTCGTTTGTTTTGTAATGGAGGGTTCAATAATTCACCCGGAGTTACTTTCGAAAGATTAATATAAACTCCTTTTTCATTTTTCCCATTGTAGTTCTATGGTTGTTTCTTTGTATCGTATAAAAATGAAAAAACCCATTTTTTTTAGCCACATTTATAAAATCATCAGATAACTCAATTTTTTTGCCACGAACCGTTGGGTGTCCGATAATTATACAACAGAAGCCACCTCGTTTTGTTACTCTATACATTTCTTTGAACACTAATTCCATCGAATCTCGGAATCTTTCGATAACATTAGTTTTGCTCCTCTGGCCGCCAATCATTTCTTTATCGAGGATTCTCGGGCTTAAATAACTGACGCAAGAATCTTTAAAAACACTTGCAAAACATTCTTTAAGCCAATTTAAGGAAAGCTTTTGATATTCTGCATAAGGTACCGCAGATATATATGGTGGATGGGTGACAATAAGATCGACCGAATTATTTTTAATAAATGGTATTTTTCTGGCATCTGCCCAAAATATTTTAGCTAATGACGAACTAACCTTTTCATTGAATTCCTTCATTCCCTCGGACATATTCAATATTTGTCGCTCAAAATTCTCGAAAGTGTTTTTAATTTGTCGTTTTTCTTTATTGATCATCAAATTGCCATATCCGCTATGAGCGTTAGAAACGCCCCTGAGTATTGCAGAGAATCCGCATACAAAAAAAAGCTTTATATTTTTATCTTTAATTTTGTTGATTTCATCCTTAATTACACAAAGTTCATTTAAAACCTGTGATTGAAACCACTTTTCGATATAGGGGAAGACTGGTATATTTGATGCGATCTTTTTTTTCTCTCTGGCTATCGTTATTTTTTTCCTGATTTTTATTAAATAATCGTTTATCTTTCTAGATAAGTATTTGTCTTTTATAGGCGTAGTTTTAACCTTAGATATCAGATAGGATAAAGGATTTAAATCGATTCCGATAGATTTTCGTCCGGAAAGTTCAGCTTCAACACAAGTTGTGCCACTACCAAGAAAAACATCGAGGATTAATTCTCCAGGTTTCGAAAATATTTCTATTAGATTTTTTGCAATTTGAGGAATAAACTTAGACGAATACCTGTGGAAGTCATGCGTGCCGTAACGAGTGTCGTCTTCTATAAATTCCCAATCAATTGCTTTTATTTTTTTGATTAAGGTTTTTTCCATTTTTTAAATCCAATATATTATTCTTTGCTATTTGGCAATAATTAGCGCTGATCTCATACCCGGCAAATTTTCTACCAAGCATCGTCGCCGCCAATGCTGTCGTCCCAGATCCCAAAAACGGATCCAGCACCACCTCTTTTTTGTGAGAATAGAGTTCTATCAGTCTTTCGGGAATCGTGTATGGGAATGGAGCCGGATGGCTTTTCTGTCTAGATACGGGTAATTGCCAAACACTCCACGCGACCTCCTTTATAAAAGACTCGCTTAGTTTGTCTTTATTGATATTTTTAAATTCTCCTTCCTTCTGAAATAAATGGATAAATTCATGTTGGATGTTAATATTAGCAGCGCCGGGATAAGGTTTTTTCTTTAAAAATTGTGAGGTTCCTCTTTGCCATAAACCCTGTGTTCCTTTAGGCTTTACCCAAATGAATTCTTTTTTGAGTTTCATCCCAAGATCCTTGAAAATTTTTATGACATCTGATGGAATATGTTTTAATTCTCCATCAGAAATTCTTGTTCCAATGATTAGGGCGAAGTATCTGCCGGGCATTAATATTCTACTTGATTCTTCAATAATAGTTCTTAATTTATCTAGATATTCTTCATAACTTTGGCCTAGGCCTATTTGTCGATTACTTTTATAGTTTTTTAAATCCCAATATGGGGGACTCGTGATAATGAGCCCAACGGAATTACTCTTAATTTCCGACATTAAGCAACTGTCTTTATTATAAATTACGATATCTCTATTTTTGTAATAAGGTTTCTTTTTCATCTATTTAGATTGCATAGAATTTAAGTCTATTATTAACCTATGATATCTTATTTTCGATATAAATTCTATAGTTCTTTAATATGAGTTTATTTTTTAACATTCCTAAAAATTCTCGTTTTTCACTTATTGATCCTTCTTGGAAAAGATGGATTAGATGAAATGTCTAATGTAGGTGAAACAGAAATCATTGAATTTTCAGAAAGCGGAATTAAAGAATACACTACCAGCCCAGATGACTTTGGTATAAATACAGTCCAGATTAGTGAGATTAATATCGAGAACCGAGAGACAGGTATTTGCGACTTTCTAAGAATTATTTATGGAAAAGAAAAAGGACCTAAAAGAGATTTAGTTTGTATTAATGCTGCTGCAGCTTTCTATGTGATGGGAGAAGTATCAAGTTTTAAAGAAGGTACAAAATTAGCAGCTTCTTTGATTGATAATGGAAAAGCCGCTTCCAAATTAGAAGATTATGTAAGATGTTGCGGAGATATGGATAAATTAAACCGATAGAGGGGGAAAGCCAGCATTTGAAATAAAGAATTGTTAAATTCTATCGCCAAAAGGGCGGTTTTTTGATAGAATAAAATTATGAAAGAAGAATATTTAGATATAGTTGACGAAAATGACAATGTCATAGATAAAGACACGAGAAAGAATATTTGGAAAAGGGGACTAGAGCATAATGTAAGAGTTGTAAATATTTTTGTTTTCAACTTAAAAAAAGAGTTGCTTTTACCGAAAAGGTCAATGAATAGAAGAATTTTTTCAGGATGTTACGATTTTTCTTGTGGCGAACATGTCTTAACTGGAGAAGATTATAATACTGCTGCAGTTCGAGGGCTAGAAGAGGAATTAGGAATTGTAAATCCAAGATTAATTGAATTGGGAAAAATAATTCCGAAAGAAGGAGTTAATTGTTTTATGAAAGTGTACAAATTAACCTATGATAGAAAAATAAATAACTATGATAAAAATGGAATTGACAGTTTATTTTGGTATGATTTAGCAACAATAAAACAGATGGTCAAGAAAGATAAGAATAAGTTTAAAGCAGATTTCCCGATTGTTTTAAAATGGCTACAAGACGAAAAGAAGATATAAAAATAAGACACCAAAATATGACTTAAGTAGTGTCTTATTTGTCTCATTTTAGCTGAAAAACACCATGAGCGAGATACGTCAGTGAGACACTACTAAAATAGCTGATTTCCCCTTCTAAATATAGGTTCTACCGGGGATGCCAGCAAATAAAAATCGCCTTTTTATTCAGGCGGTTTTTTGGTAGAATAGAAAAAAGGTTCACAATTTTTAAAAAAGAAAATTTATAATTAAATTATTATGACAGGAATAGAAAAAAAACGAGGTACATTACTAACGATTTGGTTAGTGCTTATGATAACTCTAAACTTTCTTGGAGCACGATTTTTTTTCAGTCGAATATATTAACTTCGTTAGATTACCGCAATGCTCCTTCTTGGTTATTCAGTATTTACGGTTTACTTGGTTTAGCCAATTGCATATTTCTGGTACTTCTATTTATGTGGAAAAAATGGGCATTTTTTGCATATTGCGGAGTTGTAGGAATTATATTAATGATGGATTTTGTATTTTCTAGTTATGAGATTCTTGAGTTATTATTATCATCGGCGTTAGGGTTAGCAGGTCCTAGTGTGCTTGTGGGCGAAAGCTCCGTTCAGCTAAGGAATTCCTAAGCTGAAGACAGGCACAACAAAAATACCGTTTTTGAACGGTATTTTTGTTTCTTATTCATCTTCAATGTTGTCAGTAAAAAGTTTTTGGCCTTTGTTTCTTTTTAGTTTAGAATATGGCATAACGCTCCAAAATATAATTATCACAGAGAGCGGGTCTCTGGAGATATGCCACGATTCACTAAATTTTTGGCTGAAGCGTAATAAAAATCGTTTAACCTCTAACAATTTTTCTTTCATTATCGCTATATAACCTCTATTCTCAATAATTATAATAAGATTTAAGTTGAGGAGCAGTTAATGCTCGGCTCAAACGATTGAGATGTATAGTAAAAAAGCCCATCGCTGGGCAATTTTATTTTTAACTCAAAAGATATTAATGGTTGTCTAAATCTTTAATCTTAAAGCTTAATTCTTCTAAAACGAAATCACGAAAATAGATAGAAACTATATTAAGTATAACGTTAAGTTCCATACCTTTTTGAAAAGCATATTTTTTTAAAGGAATAAACATTGGGTCATCTGACATTTCTTCAATAATTTGTTTTGTTTTTTCTTGAGCATCGTAGGCGTTTGACGGTTTGGGTTCGGCTAAGATTTTATCAAGAATTTTCTTTTTACCTTCTTCATTATCAATAATTTCTTTTGCTCCACTTTCAACTAATATTTGTTTACCCTTTTCTGTGAGACGAATGGGCGAAGTGGCGGTTGAATATCCTATTCCCATCCTTCCCTCAATGTTGGAAACACGACCATCAAGACTTTTTAAATTTTTATCAAAATTCTCGAATTTTTCTTTAAGATAGTCAAGGATTTCAGATTTTCTTCCAAGTTTTACGAGAAATCCTATGAATGCAATCAACGCCCCGCTACTTAATATATATATCCAAATATTGTTCATGTTTTTATTATATCACAACCTTTTTAGTTTTTAAATTATTATTTTCAACTTAAACTGTGGAAAACTCAATAGAGAAATAATAACAAATTTAGATAAACTTTACAAATTTAATAGTAGACTGTCAAGGCTAATCCCCTTGACAATTATATCACATATAATATATATATAAAAAAATAGAAGAGTATTATGAATAAAAAAAAGAATCAAGAAATAATAGATTTTCAAGATTATTTAGCTGAGAAATTGAAGAATCCTAGATTCAGAAAATATTATGACGAATATGGCAAGCAGTTAGAAATTGCTTATCAGATTTTGCAATTACGCAAGCAAAAAAGAATGTCTCAGGTAGAATTAGCAAGAAAGATAGGCACAAAGCAGAGCAATATTGCTAGAATGGAAGCGGGGCAACAGAATTTTACTACCGACACTCTCCAGAAAATTGCTATTGCTTTTAAACGAGACTTGAAAGTAGAATTTGTAAAATAATTTTATTTATATATCTTGTATCTTGTTAATGCTTGGTGTCAACAGACTTAATACAGAATAATAATTGTATCATTTTTTGTTGCTTTATGATACAATTAGCACGTAATCTATGATACAATTAAATTATGATTAAACTAACGGATAGGCAAAACAAAATATTAGAGGTAATAAGAGAGCTTGATGTTGCAAGCAATCAGAAAATTCAAGAGGTGATAAATAGCATTTCTCGGATCACTTTGATTCGTGATCTTAATTTTCTTTTAGAGAACGGTCTAATTTCCAAAAAAGGAAAAGGGAGAAGTGTTTTTTACGAAGAAAAGGCGAAGCAAGACTTCTTGCGATATGTTAATGTTGATAAGTATTTTCAAAAAGAAGCTGACCAAAGAAATGTTAAGTTCAGCAGTTTTAATTTTGAAATTTTTAAGAATATAAGAAGGGTTTTAGATAATGCAGAGTCCGAAGAGCTAAATGCTTTGAATTTAGAATACCAAAAAAGAGTTAAAAGCTTGCCAGAGAGTATTTTAAAAAAAGAATTTGAACGGCTTACCATTGAACTGAGTTGGAAATCATCTAAGATTGAAGGCAATACTTATTCCCTGATAGATACAGAAATTTTAATTAAAGAAAACAAAGAAGCTAGCGGGCATAAAAAGGAAGAGGCAATTATGATTTTAAACCATAAAAGAGCTCTCGATTGTATTTTAGATCAAAGAAGTAATTTTAAAAGATTGAATGTCGGTAAGATTGAGAGCATCCATGATTTGATTGTTGAAGGATTGAATGTAGGAAAAGGAATACGCAAGGAGCCCGTAGGAATTACTGGCACTAAATATATGCCATTAGATAATCAGCATCAAATTAGAGAAGCAATGGAAAAAATGATAAAAACTTTAAATAATATGCAGAATGTATTTGATAAAGCATTGTTTGCCATTGTTGCTTTGTCATATATTCAACCTTTTGAAGATGGCAACAAAAGAACCGCTCGCTTACTTAGTAATGCCTTGCTTTTAGCTAATGATGCCTGCCCTCTCTCTTTTCGCAATGTTAATGAAGCTGATTACAAAAAAGCGCTAATTGTTTTTTTTGAACAGAACAATTTGAGAGCATTTAAAGAGGTTTTTGTCGAACAATTTAAATTCTCTATGGCAAATTATTTCTTGGTTAAAAAATAAAAATAACTAGAATTATGAATAAAAAACTCCTTTATTTTTTAATAAGTTTCCTTTTTCTCTCTTTAATTCTTCCTGCTTTCAGTTCGGCGGACCGCGGTATGATGGCTTGGCCTCCAGAGA
>Ga0265596_1001465_pt1:5000-11169 | contig 11169 bp, 4 predicted proteins | sample saktaG_FD_190143 | JGI IMG/M metagenome (GOLD analysis project Ga0265596, IMG submission 190143) | Saline water microbial communities from Sakinaw Lake, British Columbia, Canada - sak_2013_06_06_60m | ecosystem: Environmental > Aquatic > Non-marine Saline and Alkaline > Saline ...
CGATTAGGTGATATTTTTACTAATGTAGCCGAAAGAGGTCGCAGTGAAAAGGTCCAAGCGACTGTTTACTAAAAACACAGGTCTATGCGAAATCGTAAGACGATGTATATGGACTGACACCTGCCCGGTGCTGGAAGGTTAAAGGAACGTGTCATGCCGACTTGTCGGCAGAAGCTCTGAACTGAAGCCCCAGTAAACGGCGGCCGTAACTATAACGGTCCTAAGGTAGCGAAATTCCTTGTCGGGTAAGTTCCGACCCGCACGAATGGTGTAACGATTTGGACACTGTCTCAACCAGAGCCTCGGCGAAATTGTAATGCCGGTGAAGATGCCGGCTACCCGCAGCAGGACAGAAAGACCCCGGAACCTTTACTATAACTTGGCATTGGATTTTGGTTTTATATGTGTAGGATAGGTGGGAGACTTTGAAGCGGGCACGCTAGTGTTCGTGGAGTCAACCTTGAAATACCACCCTTATAAAGTTAGAATTCTAACCCATCTCCTTGAATCAGGAGAGGGGACATTGCCAGGCGGGTAGTTTGACTGGGGCGGTCGCCTCCAAAAATGTAACGGAGGCTCCCAAAGGTTCCCTCAGCACGATTGGTAACCGTGCGCAGAGTGTAAAGGCATAAGGGAGCTTAACTGCGAGACCTACAAGTCGAGCAGATGCGAAAGCAGGGCTTAGTGATCCGGCGGTAGCGAGTGGAAGTGCCGTCGCTCAAAGGATAAAAGGTACTCCGGGGATAACAGGCTGATCTCCCCCAAGAGTTCACATCGACGGGGAGGTTTGGCACCTCGATGTCGGCCCGTCACATCCTGGGGCTGGAGAAGGTCCCAAGGGTTGGGCTGTTCGCCCATTAAAGTGGCACGCGAGCTGGGTTTAGAACGTCGTGAGACAGTTCGGTCCTTATCCGCTGTGGGCGTAGGAGATTTGAAAGGGGCTGCTCTTAGTACGAGAGGACCAGAGTGGACAAACCTCTAGTGTACCAGTTGTGCCGTCAGGTGCAGTGCTGGGTAGCTACGTTTGGTTTGGATAAACGCTGAAGGCATATAAGCGTGAAACCGTCCTTAAGACAAAATCTCCCTCCCGTTAAAACGGGACTAAAGGTTCCTTGTAGATTACGAGGTTGATAGGTCATAGGTGTACGCACAGTGATGTGTTTAGCCAAGTGATACTAATAAACCGTGAGTCTTGACCAAAACTCTTTATGAGTCAGATTCCTAAATATCGAGTCTCATTTTTTCCCAATGCAATCTTTTTCCGGTGGCAATAGCAGAGGGGCCACACCCGATCCCATCTCGAACTCGGTAGTTAAGCCCTCTTGCGCCGATGATACTGCTTGGGAGACTGGGTGGGAAAGTAGGTCGTTGCCGGGAATCTTTAATAGGCACCCCAATTAATAGGGGTGCCTTTTTTTTATTGTATCTTGAAGGTTCCATATTTATATTCGATTTGTGAGTGGAAAACTATTAAATAATTGCTTGCTTTATGTTCTATCTCACATCAATATTTGCCTTAATCGTTTAACTTGACGGTATGAAATAAGGAGTATTTATGAAAACGAAGATCACAACCATCAGTATAGCACTCTTTTTTATTTTTTCTTTTGCAGTTGCCCAGACCGGAGAATTAAGTCTGGGTACTAATTATTTCAACAATGTTGAGGTATTTTATATTGCTGATTTTGACTTCAACAATGGTATGAATAATCCGGATATTTTTGAGTATTACCTAAGTTATATTGCTCCAGATGGTGACGGAACACCCGGTAGTGGTACACCGATTCAGCTCAGTATCGAATTTGAAATGATTGCAAATGTCCCGAGTCTGGGCTTAGATAATCGACGGATAATTCATATTAAAACTCAACCCTTTTATTTTAATGGTGAAGTTAATATTTCGACAAAAAACCTTGATATTAATATGGACAATATCTATTACACCGATGGCCGGGAAGTGACAGGTATTTATAAGGACGAATTTGAATTTATTCCCGAAGAGGAATTTGCCCAGCTTCAGACCGCCATTCTATCAGGATTAAAACTGCCTGCCGGAGAATATATGTTTAATTTTGGAATTTATCCGGAAGGCTCGACTGGATTGGCACCGCTAAGTGAAAAACAGGTGATTTCCGTAGGTAATCCATCGGATCTTGAACTTGTTGCACCCGGTGGTCCTCTGGATGAGAATATTGAAATTTACTCTATCTATCCGCTGTTTCAGTGGGAATCTACTGATTTTATGTGGACAGAAGGAAACTGTCATGAGTGTGGATATTTTATTCGTGTTGCTGAATATAATCGTACCATTCACAGCTCCATTGATGAGGCCCTCAACGATCAGGCAAATTTACCCTATCCTGATAACGGTCAGTTTTATCCCCTTCCTTCTCTACTCGTAGCCGCTGGCGCCGGGCAGGGAGATTTATTAACTGCTGATAATACTTTTCAGTATCCTTTCACAGATTCCAAACCGCTTGAAGACGGTAAAACTTACGTCTGGCAAATTCAAAAAGTATTTCCGACAACTTCCGGTTCTGAATTGCTCGAAAGTAATATCTTCGTATTTTCAATTCCCTCCATGGGCGGTGGTGATGACACTGGCGGAGCTACCAGTGGTGGAAGCAATATATATCTCCAGATTCTGGAACAGATAATTGATGCCGATACGTACAATGCTTTGTTCAGCGGCGAACTAGAAGGGTTTTTTCCAACAGGGGTTGTGACCCTGAATGATACCCAGCAGTTGACCCAGGACCAATTGACAGCATTAGCATCCCAGGTACTGGCAGGTCAGATTTCGATTAAATCAATAGGCGTTGAATAACAAAATAGGAATAAATCATGAAAAAATTACAGCAAATATCACTGATTTTATTTCTCCTGATTTTCTCGATTCAGGGATGGTCGGCCGAAAAGATTGCATTGACATTAAAAGCCAGGGGACACACCAGTCTGAAACGTTCCAACGAAGAAGCATTTAAAACTGGTGTTAAACCGGGAACAGCACTTTTTAATGATGATCAAATCAAAACCGGAGAAGATGGTTATGCCGTTTTGGTATTTCTGGATGATAAGACTCAGATCAAAGTACGTGAAAATTCCGAAATGACAATATCCGGTGCCCGCACAACAGAAGCCATATCAAAGCAAATAGCCATGCAAGTTGGGACTCTTAAAGCGGAAATCAGCCCCCAACGAAAAGGTGAATTTATCATCGCAACTCCGACCTCGGTGGCATCCGTTAAGGGAACCGTATTCTGGTGTACATCGGATCCTGTTATGGGTGATGTGTTTTACGGTATGTCCGGTTCTGTACAAGTGACTAATAATGAAAGTGGCGCTGTGGTTATGGTCGGCGCGAATGAGACGGGTACATCGACTCCGGATGGACAGGTTACCGTGGAAACCACACAGGAAGGTGGAGCACCCGTAGACGATGATGAGGAAGATACGGATTCATCCAATTTGCTTCGGATTCAGCTGCAGAACGATCAGGGCGATACGAAAGAAATTAAAATAGAATATTAAAAAACACTTTCTGAAAAATAATTGTTGAGGATGTAAATGGGTAGGATTGGGGCGAAATTTTCATTATTAATATTAGTATTCACGGGCATACTTATTGGGCAGGCAAAAGTACTGCATTCACCACCGCGTAACATTCGGGCAAACTCACCAATTACAATTGAGGCCCTGATTGAAGGTAGTGTGGTGGAAACAGAACGTGTCAGACTCTTTTTCCGGGTGGGCGGTCAGGATTCATTTGTTGAAGAAGATATGAATGAATATATGGGCGTTTATTCCGGGAGTATTCCTGCTGATTACGTTACGTCTGAAGGCGTTGAATATTTAATCATTGCGGAAATGGCCGATGGGAAAATGGTCGCATTTCCGGAAGTTGATCCTTACAATATACCGATGTTACTTACTGTCAGAAAGGCAGCCGAGATTACGGAAAAAGCGCTTCCGTCCAGTTCTCTTGACATTCAGGGGGGAATTCGCAGCGACATTATTATTTTGAGTCCAGAGGAAGGCGAAGTTATCGCTGCTGAAGAGGTAGTGCTGGCATTTTCATTGTTTAATATGGTTGACATAGATGTAAATTCAATTAGACTGACTCTTGACGGCGTCTCTGTAATAAGACTTGCAGAGATTACTGAAGATGTAATCATGTACCGTCCGAAAAATATTAAGCCTGGGATTCATACTGCCAAATTAAACATGTCCAATCAGTTTGGTGATCCATACGCAACGGAAATAATTAATTTTACGGTTGTGAAAACCGTAGAAGAGGCCAAGCGTGTATTTAAATACACCGGTCGTGTATCGGCGGAAGCGAATTCAGAACAAGTACGGGGTGTTCGTCAAAATATTAATTCTATCCGCGCCAACGCATCGGGGTCCTATGACTGGTTGAGTTTTAAAGCTAAAGCATTTATTTCTTCTCAGGAAGATCCGACAAAGCAACCCCGGAATCGTCTATCCATGGGATTGGCAACCTCGGTTTTCAATCTTTCTGTGGGAGATGTTAATCCCCAATTTTCCGAGTTATTATTACAGGGAAAACGTGTTCGGGGAGTAGAAGCCAATCTGAAGCTTAAATATTTTAATACTCACATCGTATATGGACAAACCGATCGGGCAGTCGAGGGGGCAATCGGAATTACCGATACACTGGAAGGTGGTGTTGTCCAATATAACCGCACCGGGTATACTTATGATCGTAACCTGCTTGCCGTCAGGCCTTATTTCGGTTCCGGGAAACATTTCCAATTGGGTTTTTCCTTATTAAAATCTCGTGACGATACTTTATCTGTAAAAAAGGAGTTTGGTGGTATTACCGAAACCTCTGAGAGTTCAATTGTCATGGGAGGTGTTAATAAGCCCAAGGATAATATTGTTATCGGTACGGATTTAATGTTCGCTTTTGACCAGAAGCGGTTTGTATGGAAGACCGATGCAGCCTTCTCATACCTGAATCGTGATATCACCGGCGGTGCTCTGACGCTTGAAGAAATGGATACGTTTTTACCAGGTGATAGTCTGCAAAATGATACAATATCTCTGGGCGATATAAATATTCCTCTTTCGGGATTTCCAGATCCCGGAGATTTCACGAATATTTTTATTATAAATGAAAATATCAGTCCTCTAATGCCTATAGTGCCAGATTCGAATAATCAAATTGGTATGAAAGAGTTTCTGAATATGCCTTCCACAGCATTCAAAACGGTGTTAAAATTGAATTATTTTAACAACTTCTTTGTTGTCCGCTATCAGCGGGTTGGCCCCGAGTTCACTTCATTGGGAAATCCCTATATGCGGAACGATGTTCAGGGTTTCAATGTATCCGATAAAGTCCGGCTGTTCAGTAACAAGCTATTTGTTACGCTGGCCTATGATCAGAAGCGTGATAATCTGCTAGAAAATAAAAATTCCACGATGACAACGAGTTCCTTTACGGCAAGTGTGGCACTATATCCAGGGGAAGGATTACCAAATATCAATTTTAATACCCAGAGCTATGGACGCCAGAATGACCTGGATTTTATGGATATTACATATGATACAACATTTACTGGATTAGGAGCAATCGACACGGTTGTCACAAAAGACCTCCGAGAATCCAACGTCACCACACGACAGGATTTCCGGATTTCGCATAACGTTAAGATCGGCGATATAAAAAACACTCTGAATATTACTTTTGCAAACTCAGAACGAAATGACCGGATTACCGACCGGCTTTACGGATATCAATTTAACAAAACAAGCGCATCGTCATTTTCCTTTGGGATCAATTCGGCTTTTGCATTTCCCCTAAAGACGAATTTTAGAATATCTTCCAATACCTCAGAGAGTGCGTCTCAGGCTGACCCCTATCAGATGTTTACTACTGTATTGCGCGGAAGCTATGAATTCTTTGAGGGCAAACTGGTCACGGAAGCCGGGTATACGCTGACTAAAGGCTCAGGCTTAGTGGATTTCATGAAAAATGACATGTTTACCGGGGGTATGTACCGATTGGGTGAAGCCCATCAATTTCGATGGAGGCTACGGTATGTTCTTATCAATGATCGTATGACAAACGAAGCCTTCAACGATGTCAGTTTCATGGTAAATTATACATTCCTTTTCTAATAGCGGATTTTATATCGGATGAAGA
>Ga0265596_1001473_pt1 | contig 11110 bp, 13 predicted proteins | sample saktaG_FD_190143 | JGI IMG/M metagenome (GOLD analysis project Ga0265596, IMG submission 190143) | Saline water microbial communities from Sakinaw Lake, British Columbia, Canada - sak_2013_06_06_60m | ecosystem: Environmental > Aquatic > Non-marine Saline and Alkaline > Saline ...
TTAACCCGAAATGAACTAGCGATTCCATTTTTCCTTTTTTATAATAATTAAAAGAAGCACTAGTATTTTTAATTTTCGGTTAGAATCATAGAACTTTGCCTACTTTTGCAAAGTTCTCTAGACTCCACCAATGTTTTTTAACTCCATCAACAGTATGTATTTTTTCTAATTTAAATCCTAATTTGTTGAATACTTTAGTAACTGCTTTATTAGAAACTTTGGATTGTCCGTACAATATATTAAAATTTCGTTCATTAAAAGCATATTCCATCAAAGCATTAAGAGCTTTTGTTGCTAAACCCTTACCTCTAAAATGGGGGTGAATCCAAAGATGAACTCTTCCTTTATCAGATTTCAAATCATAATCTTGGTAATCAAGCCTCATATTACCTGCATATTTCCCATCAATCTCAATTGTAAATACTTCGGTTGCTTCGGTTGCTTTGGTTTTTGATTTTTTAATATATTCTTTTACTTCAATTCGAGCTTCTTCTAAAGATTTAGGAGTACTTCTAAAACCTTTCTTAGTTTCTTCATCTTGCATAGTTTCGTAGTATGCTTTAAGATCAGAAATATGTAATGGTCTAAGAATAAAATCACTTTTTTTAATTATTACCATAATAAGATTAATTATTTTTTAATATTAATAAACATATCGAATCTTGCTTTTAAAAATAACTATCCCTTCGGTCGTGACTTCGTTAAATTCCAATGTTAATAAAAATAAAAATTACTCCCCTCAATAAACCTTTCTATTAATCACACAAAATCTTATTAACAACTTTTTCTTTTATTTACATAGCTTAAAATGGAAGAATTTCAAAAAAACCTTCAACAGGCCATCAAACATCTTCAAATCGCAGACCACATGACTTATGTAACTTTTCCTCTTGTAAATGAACAAAGACTTCTATTAAAAATATTTGATGAAACACACAACTCAATAATTCAATGCATAAACTCAATACTTAATTATGAATATCTTTACAAAAGAATACATCTATACAAAGACCACAATGACAATCTAGACACATTTACAAAAATAGCAAAAAACTATGACCTATCACATGAACAAATTAAAAAAATAAAACAAATAATAGAACTTAACAAAAAGCATAAACAAAATGCAATGGAATTTGTAAAAAAAGACAAAGTTGTAATACTTGCTAACAATCTTCACACACAAACCCTTGACCTTCAAATAATAAAACAATATCTTTTATTAGCTAAAGAACTATTGATGAAAACAAATAAGAGGATGAATAAGAATTAACATCATTAAGATTATTAAACAAGTCTAGGCTTTCTTTTTTTAGCTCTACCAAGATGAACCCAAGAACTCAACTCTTCTTTAATTTCCTCTTCAAGTCTTCTAATATAAGGCTTTTTTTTCTTAGTCGTTGGACAATCTCTTAAATGAACAACTTCTTGTGGTTTTTCTGATTTTCTTTTAGTATCATAAGCACGATATTTTAAACCAGATTTACCAACAACAACCTCTACACTCACTTCAAACATAAGATTCATTGGATTTTCATATGCAAATTCATGATAATAATCCTAATCCATTATCTAATTATAAACAAATCTACATTTTTAAGTATTATTATAAATTAAAACATCAATCCAAAAAACCCCGCAACATTTAAATACAACCCATACATTATAATTTAATCCTCTTTCTAAACAATTCAGAGGTATAATTAAAAAAGAAAATATATAAAATAATCAAAAGAGGAACCTATACTAAATGACAGAAGCACTTGAAAAAATAATAAAAGAAAAAATAAGTGCAGATCACCTGCTCTATGTTAGTATGAAATATACAAAAACATGTGATGTTATGATTAATTTAATAAAAAGATGGAAAATAATGATGGATTATGCTTTTGAAGGATTATTAGACAAAGCTAAAAAAAAGAAGAAAATTAAAAAAATTCCCACTGCACCAAAACTAAAAATAGACTTAATAAAAAAAGTATTTAAAAAAAACCCCGAAGTAATAGATGCTTTAAAGGAATATGAAATGTTCAAACTAATTGATGCCCTTCCAAAAACAAAAGAAAGCGAGTTTAGAAAAGGGGTTTGCTTAAGAGTAACCTATAAATGGGAAGAAACAGCAATTAATTTAGATAAACTAAAAGAATATTCAGAGATTCTAGAAAGATTTATAAATTACACCAAACTTTTTCTCACAAGCAAATAATTAAATTAAAAACATCAAAAACAAAAAAGTCAAATTAAAACTTTCTCAATTAGTTTTAAATACTAATAATATTATCTATTAAAATGACAAAAATATATGCAATAATATCTGGAAAAGGAGGAGTAGGTAAAACAACTTCTGCAATAAACTTAGCAACATCTATAAATCACTTAGGAGAAGATGTAATTATAATTGATGCAAACCTAACTACTCCTAATGTTGGAATTCATTTAGGAGCTCCGATTGTTCCAATAACCTTAAATCATGTTTTAAACAACCAAGCTAAAATTGAAGATGCAATTTATGAACATGAATCAGGAACAAAAGTAATGCCTGCCTCTCTTTCATTAAAAGAATCTGAAAAAATAAATTATAAAAAATTAATCGAAATAACAAGGAAATTAAAAAAAATAACAGATTATGTCTTAATTGACTCTGCAGCAGGATTAGGTGAAGAAGCAAGAAGTGCAATGGATGCATCTGATGAAATAATAATCATAACAAACCCAGAAATGTCTGCTGTAACAGATGCACTTAAAACAATAAAACTTGCTGAAGAAAAAAACAAACCTATTACAGGAGTTATTATTACAAGATATCAAGGAAAAAGAATTGAAATGTCAATCCCAAATATCAAGGATATGCTTGAAGTCCCAATTTTAGGAATAATACCTGAAGATGATTCAATAAAAATATCTCAAATAATGAAAAATTCAGTTATCCACACACATCCGAGAAGCAGAGCAGCAAAAAACTACTTAGACACCTCAAAAAGAATTCTTGGACAAGATATACCGCTTGAAAATCCAAATAGATTAGGAATTATTGGAAATTTTTTAAGAACCATTGGATTAAAATGACCCCTCTAGAAAAATTCAGAAAGCAAATTGACAAAATAGATTGTCAAATCATAAACCTACTTTCAAAAAGAACAAAAATCTCTAAAAAAGTAGGAGATTATAAAAAAAAGAATAACTTAAAACTTCAAGATAAAAAAAGAGAAGCTCTCATCTTTAAAAAAATAGAAACACTATCTAAAAAATATAATATAAACAAAAATTATATAAACAAATTATTCAAACTAATATTAAAACATTCAAAAGAGATTCAAGAATAGTATCTCATAAAACCAAATAAATATATTAATAAGAAAACAGAACAAAAATAATAAAAACAAGGTTTCTTAAAGAAACCCTATCTTAGGAAGGGTGACTTATTAGGAAAACCTAGGTTTTCATACGAGTTCCATACAAAAATGACAGAAAAACAAACAATACCTTTTAATGACTGGCAAAAACTTGATTTAAGAACAGCAGAAATAATGCAAGTAGAAAATATAGATGGAGCTAATAAACTCTATAAACTAAAAATAGATTTAGGAACAGAAACCCGTGTCCTTGTAGCAGGATTAAAACAATATTATACAAAAGAAGAATTAGAAGGGAAAAAATGTATTGTCTTTACAAATTTAGAACCAAAAATAATAAAAGGAATTAAAAGTCAAGGCATGATTCTTGCAGCAGTAAATGATGACATGTCTGAAGTCAAACTTCTTCAATCAGAAGGTGTTGTTGATCCTGGTTGGAAGGTTAATTGAAATATAAATACTTATTCCAAGGAAAATCCCCAATATCAGAAGTAATCTCCCAATATAATTGTTTAAAAAAAGCAAGAGAAGTTTATAAACTCTAGATTACATACTTGATTATGAAAAATAAAAAATTTAATAAAAAACAAAACTCAAAAAGAAAAAAAAAGTTTGATAATTTTAGTCATTCAAAAAGAAGAGAAGAACCAGAAAAAGTTAATGAAATAAAGCTTTCAGATTTAACTCCAGAACTCTCTAAACAATTAGTGGCTGTAAGTGGAGTTATTGATAAAATTGTTCAAACAGGAGGTCCTACTATTTTTGTAGTTTCAGATGGTACTGGAACTTTTGGGTTAAAGGGATTTGAAGGTCCTGGAGAACGTGCTTATCCTGAATTAAATGAAGGAGATACTGTTAAAGCAATAATCATTATTGAAGAATTCAAAGGAGAATTAGAAGGTGAAATTAAGAGAATATCTAAACTTGATGAACATGAACATGAAGAATTCTTAGAAAAAATTTTAGATACACAGAAAAAAAGAGCAGAAATTAAACCGATTGATTTTTTAGTAAATAGTAGAATTCTTAATAAATTAAGAGAATCTTTTATTAAAGCTGCAATAGAAATAAGACTTGCAATAATTCAAGGAAGACCAATAATTGTTAGACATCATAATGATACTGATGGTTATTGTGCAGGATATGCACTTGAAAAAGCAATCTTACCATTAATTACTAAAGAACAACTTTCAGAGAAAGCTGCTTGGGAATTTTTTTTAAGAGCTCCTTGTGCTGCACCGTTTTATGAGATTGATGACTCCATCAGGGATGCTGCATTATCTTTAAGAAATGTTGCAAAGTTTTCAAATAAAATGCCCCTTGTAATAATTACAGATAATGGTTCAAGTCCTGAAGATTTACTAGCAATAAAACATGGAAAAGTTCATGGAATGGAATTTATTGTAATTGATCACCACTATGCAGATAAAGATGTTATAAGTTCAGAAGTCTTAACACACATCAATCCATTTTTAGTTGGAGAAGATGGTGCTAAATTCTCTGCAGGAATGCTCTGTGCAGAACTAGCAAGACTAATTAATCCTATTGAAAATATTAAACAAATACCTGCAATGGCAGGACTTGCAGATAGAATTGATTTAGGAGATCTAAAAATTATTGAAGAATATTTAAAGATTGCAAAAGAAGAAGGATATTCAAAAGAACTATTGAATGACATTTCTAGTGTTATTGATTTTGTTTCAGCTAAAGTAAGATTCATGGAAGTTAGAGAATATATTGGAGTGTTATTTGGTGAACCAAGAGAAAAACAAAAACAATTAGTTGAACTACTTGCACCTCATATAAAAAAATTAAAAGAAAAAGGCCTTTCAATCTCTAAAGCAAATGCAAAACTAGAAAAAATTGGAGAAGTAACATTACAAAGCCTTAATATTGATAATACTTTTCCAGGATTTGGATTTTTCCCAAAACCAGGTATGTGTGTTGGAATGGTTCATGATGACTTGCAAAAATCAAAAAAAGTTGATAGTTTAGTCTCTGTCGGAATAATGAATACTGCTTTAACAATTCGTGCAACAGATAAAGCAAACTTTTCAGTCCATAAATTAATAGAATATTTAAATAAAAAATCTCCTGATTCGTTTGTTGAAGGAGGAGGACATAAAAATGCAGGTTCTATTAGTTTTTTACCAAAAAAACAAGAAGAAATTATTAAGCTATTAAAAGAATTCATTAAGAATAGTTAATCAACCTCACCCAACCCTCTTAAACAAAATCTCACCCTTCTTAATCTTTTTAACTTTAATTCCCTTACCAATCTCATCATACTTAATCTCAAACCCAAATTGCTTTGCAATTTTCTCACTTGTTTCAGGAATAAAGGGCCATAATAAAATTGCAACTACTTTAATACTATCTACTAACTCATACAAAACTTTCTTATCCTTACTCTCCCATGGCTTCTCAGATTGAACATACTCATTGCAAACATCAATAAATGCAAAAATCTCATTCAAAGCTTTATCTAATTCAAATCCTTCCATTAATTTCTCAATCTTTTTTATCTTCAACTTCTTTAACAATTTATTATCAGTTTTCTCAATTCCATTTTTTTCAGCTAAACTACTAACACGACTAACTAAATTTCCTAGTTTATTAGCTAACTCACTATTATGTCTGTTAATTAAAACATCTTCAGAAAAATCTCCATCTTCTCCAAAAGGGGTTGTCCTCATAAGAACATACCTTATAGAATCAGCTCCATACTTTTCTTCTAATTCCAAAGGAGAAATAACATTACCTAAGGATTTACTCATCTTCTTTCCATCCACAGTCAAAAAACCATGAACAATAACTTCCTTTGGTAAAGGTAACCCTACAGACAATAACATTCCGGGCCATATACCAGTATGAAATCTTAACATATCTTTTCCAACAACATGAACATCAGCAGGCCAATATTTCTTATACTTTTTATCAGGAAATCCAATTCCAGTTAAATAATTTGTAAGTGCATCACACCAAACATACATTACCTGTTCATCATCACCAGGAACTGGAACTCCCCACGGAAGATGTTCTTTATCCCTAGAAAAACTAACATCAGTTAATCCTTCTCTAATTAAACCTAAAAAATCATTTCTCCATTTTTCAGGATTAATCTTTAACTTTTCAGAATTTATTAATTTCTCAATTTTATCAGAATATTTACTTAATTTAAAAAAATAATTCTCTTCGGATAATTGTTGTATTTCTAAGCTAGGATGATTTGGACATCTCCCATCTTCAAGTTCTTTCTCAGTAATAAACCTCTCACAACCACTACAATAAGGACCTGTATATTTTTTCTTATAAATATCTCCTTTCTCAGTCAAAGTCTTCCAAATTTTAACAACCCCAGGCCAATGAACTTTTTTATCAGTTGTTCTAATAAAATAATTATTAGAAATATTAAGTTTCTTAGTTAATTCTCTAAACTTCTCTGAATTTTTATCAACAAACTTCTGCGGATTCAATCCTTCTTTTTTTGCAGTTTGATAATTCTTTGTTCCATGTTCATCAGTACCTGTTAAAAAGAAAACATCCTCTCCTTGTAAAGAGTGCCATCTAGCTATAACATCTGCCTGAACTATCTCTAATGCAAATCCTATATGTGGTACTGCATTTGCATATGGGATTGTTGTTGTAACATAAAATTTTTTCTTTACCATACAAAACCCACAAAACAAACATTAATAAAATTATCTATCAGAACATTAAAACTTATTAACAACTCTTTCCTTATTATTTTATAAGCGCCATTGGTATAGTGGTAGAATAGAACCTTCCCAAGGTTCAGACGCGGGTTCGATTCCCGCATGGCGCATGATTTTTAGAATTAACTCAAAACCTTCAGTATACACAATGTATATACAAAAACAAAGTAATTCTTCAAAAATAAAAATAAAAACATTTATATACTGTATACACTATGTATATACGGCTCTGAAGGGGACAAAGAGGTGCACTAAGGGGATTTTTCCCTTAGTGTTTTAAAACAAATCTTGATGTCTAATAAACCCAAAGTCTAAAATAAATTTTTTAAATAATTAAAATGAAAAGAAAATTCGATGTAAAACTAAGAAAAGTGGGAAACTCATTTGTAGTCACAATTCCCAAAGACACAATTGACAGATTTAAACTAGGAGAAGGAGATTATCTTGCAATAAACTTTGATTCAGAAGAAGTAAAAAAAGGAGACAGTGCAAAAAACAAAAAATGAAAATCTTTGAAAACAAATTATACACACCAATCATGTATCTTTCAATAACAATCATTACTCTTTTAATTTTATTTAATCTTGTGAATATATTTGAAAACAACAAACAACTAATTCAAAAAAACAATGAAAAAAGAATAATAACAGGATTACTAATAGCTGAACAAAATGAACAACAAATCATAAACCAGACAGACCAATATGAACAACAAGAACTTTACACAGAAAAATCTTATTTTATTTATTATTTACTTATAACTATTATCTGCGGATTTATATTTATTCTCTCACTTAAATTTATTCTACCTAAAATTAAGAGGTATACTTAATCATGATTTTTTATCACCAACCTATCTTCACCCAAACTAAAATCTAGAACAGTTTTTAATCTTCACTCATCAACTTCTCCATAACTTTTAAGATTTATACAATTTCAAAAAATTAGAAAATTAGGTTAGCAAAGCTTCCTAATTTTCCATTTAACCCATTTTACTTAATACAAAATTCATCTCTTCAAACCTTCTATCTTCTTAATCACCCTATAATCCACTTTCAAAACCTTAGATAAATAATAACTTGTCATATATTCAAAATAAAGAGCGTAAACTACTTTTTCAATTAAGCTCTTGCCTTTTATTCTGATTTCAAAAAATTTCAAAAACCTATTGGCTTTTTTAACCACTCTTGTTTTTTTATCAACTAATAATATAAATTTAAAATCTTTTCCAGTTTCTGCTTCAATTTCATTATGAGCAAGTTCTGGAAAATAATTTGAATGACTTAAAATTTTACAATTCTCATTAAAAAAAGTCTGAAACCTATAACCTAAAAAACCAAGCTTTTCAGAATCTACATAAACAATTGGAATTTTTCCTTTTAATTCCTTTGCTAATTTTTTACTTCTACTCATCTCTTTTTCATTAATATTCTTAATAATATTATTAACCCTATATTTTATTTTTAAAATATTTAAAACAGGAAATAATAAATAAACAAAAGCTTCTCTTGGAACATAACCACAAGGAACAATAACTTTATCATCATTAACTTTTCCTAATTTACCTCCAGAACAAACAATAATAATTCCACAACCTTTCTTTTTAGCAGATTTATAAAGCCCAATAGTTTCAGCAGTATTTCCAGAATAACTTATAATAAAACATAAGGTTTTTTTATCAACAAATTTAGGTAATTCTTCTCTAATTATAAAAACAGGAATTTTTAAATCTAAACTTCTAACAACTTCTCCAGCAACAGCACTTCCACCAATTCCACAAAAAACAATTTTATTATAATTCTTAAGATTAATTTTTCTTGTAATATCTTTCCCAAGCTCACTAGCCCTTTCCACATCTTTTTTAAATTCATTAAGATTTTCTATCATTTTATTTTTTCACAAACTATGCCTCTTTTTTATTATGATATAAAAAAATCAGGTTATAAAAACTTTTTTCTATACAACCCCCAAGTTCTTATAAATTCAGCATGAGGCCATGTCAAAGGCAAGACAGAATAAGCAAGTCCTTTTTCACAAAACATTTTTGACTTTCTTATATTCTTAATCATAATCTCCCTGTCTTTTCTAAATAAACCAGCCCTTTTATATTCATTAACCCATTTTTCAAAATCTTTTTTTAAAGCAATATGTTCTGGTAATAAATTATCACAAGCAATATTCATAACCCAATTTAAATATTCATTAGCTTTTTTTCTATTTCCAATTTTTATAAAATGCCTGCAAATCATTAAAGTAAAATGAGGCCAAGCACCCCACCCCCCATTATTCCTCCCTATATACTCCCTATACCTGCAAATCCCCCCTATTTTTTTATGCCACAATTCTTTTTCAATTTCACTAACTGTTTTCTTAATCATCTCATTTTTATCATCAAAAACTCCAAAATCAGCTAATGCATAACTACTTGCATCAATTTCTGATACAGCAGAACTAGACTCATTCAATCTTATATTTTTAATAAAATATTTTCCATTCCAAAAATATCTTTTAATAGATTTTTTAATTTTTTTTAAATCAATACTTTTAATTTTAATTTTTTCTAATTCTTCTAAAGCCCCATAACAAACTGCATTTACCCAAATTTCTAAACCTTTTTCCAAAGGAGGAAATTCATGAATACTATTTGGAGTAAAAAACAAATTCTTTTTCTTATCTAATTGATTTTTAATATACTTAACACCCCTACTAATCTTCCCACGATTCTCAATTAAAAACTTCTTATCTTTAAACTCCTGAATATATTTTGCAAAAGCATATAAAACCAAACCAGTATTATCTAATTGTATTGGTTTATAACTTACATCTTTTCCTTTTTTATTTAATCTTTGTGGAAAACTTCCTTCTTTATTTTGAGTTTTTAAAATAAAATTTAAAGCTTTTTTTGCTCTCCCAAATTCCCCACAATCAATTAAACTTAAAATACAAATAGCATGATCTCTTGGATAAATATAAGGGTACCTTCCTTTTGGAGGACTAGCTAAAATAGCTCCATTAGAAAACTGAAATTTTTTTAAAACTCTCTTGCTTTCTTTAAAAACCTCTTCACCTCTTTTAACAAACTCATTATCCATTCCTAAAGATTTAATAATAATTTTATTCCATTCCTTAGGTCCTTTAATTAAAAAACTTTTATTAACAACCCTGAACATAGGCAAATCATTTTCAGAATCTCCTAAACCAATTGCAAAAACTTTTCCATACTTTTTTTTATAAAACTCTTTTAAAATCTCAACAGCTTTTCCTTTATCATTATCACCTAAAATATGATAATACTTTCCACCTTTTGTATAATTTAAACCATGCTTTTTTATTAATTTAAAAATAATTTTTTCATCTTTTTTATTTTCTAATTTAAATGCCTCATCATACTCTCTTTTTTTAGCTAACTTAGCTTGCTTTAAACTTAAACCAGAATCTTTGCTCAACTCTTTCCCCGACATATCTGAAAACCCTTTAATAAAAATTTTCTTTTTTATTTTTCCCAAAACACTAACTAATTTTTTATAAGAAACTCCTAATTCAACAACTTTATACTTCTCCCTTAATCCTTTCAATCTTTTCAATTTTTCCTTATTCTCTTTAAAAAAATAATTTTTAGGAATAAATATTGCTCCTCCATTTTCAGAAATAAATGGATGATTATTTTCCAATTTCTTTCTATAAAATTCAATCTCTGCCATTGTCTTACTACTAACTAAAATCAAGGGAATTTCCTGCTCTTTTAAAATCTCCAAAGATTCTCCTGCACTTTCAAAACTATATTTATTATTTAACAAAGTTCCATCCAAATCACTAAACACCACTTTTTTTTCTTGCATAGAATAATTAATAAATAATAGTTTAAAATTGTTTGGTAAATGTTTATGAATAAGGAGAGCATGAAGTAAGGGATTTCAAGTTAATTCACTTCGTTCATGACCATAACTAATCCAACCTACCAATCTGTTATCAACCCCTTATCTTTTTTGGGGGGAGGTTTAACATAAGCTATCAATTCCATCCTCTCATAACAACAAGGAC
>Ga0265596_1001479_pt1 | contig 11076 bp, 8 predicted proteins | sample saktaG_FD_190143 | JGI IMG/M metagenome (GOLD analysis project Ga0265596, IMG submission 190143) | Saline water microbial communities from Sakinaw Lake, British Columbia, Canada - sak_2013_06_06_60m | ecosystem: Environmental > Aquatic > Non-marine Saline and Alkaline > Saline ...
TGAACGTCCAGCTTAGAAGCGCCGCAATGGACATGACGAACGTCACAGCCGCCCCCATGCCGAAGGCCATGTCCACCCGCCGCGATACGCCGATAAACGGGCATATGCCGACGAAATAGTGCAGGACGAAGTTGTTGATGATCGCCGAGGTGATCGCGATGAGGATGATGTCGCCGAATATTTCCATGTGCAATCTCGTCCTTTGGCCTTGTCAGGCGAGGGCTTTCTTTCGTTTCTCCGACCGTGCGGAAAGCAGGTTGAAGCCGCCCATCAGCAGTCCGAGCGTCAGGAACGCTCCCGGCGGCAGAAGCATGATGCCCCACCGGGGCCAGTACGCCTCCGGCAGGATGGTGAACTCGAAGATGCTGCCGTTGCCGATGATTTCCCGCACGGCGGCGATGCTCGCCAGGCCCAGCGCGAAGCCGATGGACTGGCCCACGGCGTCAGCGGCGGCGGCGGCAACGCCCTGCTTGGATGCGCAGACCTCGCAGCGGCAGATTATGACGCAGTTGACGATGATCAGCGGCACGTACGGACCGAGCGCCCGGCTCATGTCCGGCAGGAAGGCCGCCAGGAACCGGTCGGCGATGGTCACGAACGCCGCGATGGTCAGCGTGAAGACCAGGATCCGCAGGTGCGGCTTGAGCAGGCCGCGGATCAGGCTTGTGACGATGTTGGCGCAGATCAGCGTGAACGCCACAGCCCCTGCCATCGTCATGGCCTCTTTCATGCCGTTTGTCACCGCGAGTGTCGGGCACATGCCCAGCACCTGGCGGTAGGTGGGGTTCTCCGGCAGTATGCCGTTGATGAAACGCTCCAGTGGTGTAGGTCCATCCATTGCCATGGTCGGCTATTCCTTCTTAACGGGCCGAAGGGTCGGGCCCTTCTTCAGGGCCTCGACAAGGGCGGTTCGCAGTTGCTCGCTCAGCGCGTCGTTGACGATGTTGCAGACGCTCCGGCTGGAGATCGTCGCGCCGCCAACGGCCTTGATCTTGTTGAACTCATTGGGCTTCGGCGAGGCGGTCGTGACAGTCAGAGGCTGATTCGCCCGATGGCCGTAGTGGAACTGCCAGAGGAAGCCCGGCTTCTTCTCGTCGCCCAGATCCTCGATCTTGTTGCCCAGGCCCGGCGTCTCTTTCTGGCTCAGGATGCTCAGGCCCTTGATGACTTCGCACTTGGCGTCCACGCCAATGAGCAGCTCGATCTTGTCGGCGAAGCCCTGGCCCGAGGCCTTGATGACCCAGCCGCGCGGCTTGCCAGCATCGTCCATGGCCCAGAAGGCCTCGTAGGTGGTCTTGAACTTGCCCTCGCCGACCACGACCTCCACGGGCTTGTACCGGCCGCTGACGGCGTTGTCCGCGCCGCTCACCAGTATGCTTATCTTCTTGATGGTGGCGTCGAGCTTGTTTTTGGCGATGCGTGGCGCCAGCCACACGTCCACGCCCGCCAGCGCCCCGCCGAACGACAGCGACAGCAGCAGCACAAGCCAGGCCTGCGAGATGTATTTGACTTTCATGGTTCTGTCTTTGACCTACTTTTTTGCCGCCGGTGCGGGCACGGGCCCGCCAAGCGGCGTCGGAATCGTCCACTGGTTGATCAGCGGCGTAAGGGCGTTCATTATCAGCACCGCGAACATCACGCCTTCGGGATAGTTGCTCAATAGCCTGAACATCATCACAAGCGCCCCGACGCCCAGGCCGAAGATGAACTTGCCCTTGGGCGTGATCGGGCTGGTGACAAGGTCGGTGGCTATGAAGAACGCCCCGAACATCAGCGCCCCGCCCAGCAATTGGTACCCGAGCGACATCTGCGAATGGCCCCATATCTGCACGGGCAGGCCTATGGCAGTCGCGGCCAGCAGCACGCCGGCGGGTATCTGCCACGAGGCCGTCCTCCGCAGCAGCAAAAACAGCCCGCCAATCAGGCAGGCCAGGGCGCTGGTCTCGCCCAGCGAGCCGTTTACGGTGCCCAGGAAAAGGATGCCCAGCGAGGGCAGGCGCTCCTCCTCGGGCAGAAGCTTCTCGCCGGTTGCCCGCTTGTTGTCGACCGTCTTACCCAGCGTCATGGGCGTGGCCTGGGTAATGGCGTCGCCTTCCGGCACGTTCACCAGAGGCGACACGCCCGCCGTTGAGGCCGGGGCGGTTGTCGCGCCGGGGGCCGTTTGGGCGACCTGGCTTGTCTGCGTGGTTGCCGCCGCCCCGACCGAGGCTTCGGCCTTCAGAACGTACCCGCTTGCCCCAACGGCCCCGGCGAAGGCGAGCATCACAAACGCCCGGCCAACCATCGCGGGGTTGAAGATGTTCTGCCCTAGCCCGCCGAAGATCACCTTGCCGATACCGATGGCCACGAAAGCGCCGATGACTCCGACGTACCACGGCGCGGTTCCCGGCAGCGACAACGCGAGGATCAGCCCCGTGACTGCGGCGGAGCAGTCGCCAAGGGTGACCTTCTTGCCTCGCAGCGTGGTAAAGAAGGCCTCGGCAAAAAGCGCCGAGATCATGCAGATGAGTATCTGCTGGACGGCGTAGAGCTTGAACACGTAGATCGACACGGCGACCACCGGCGCCAGTGCGATCAGCACGTCGGCCATCATTTTCTGGGTGGTCTGGGCCCAGTCGAACACGTGCGGGCTCGGCGCGACGTGGAGAACGGGCGCCTTGGACTGCTCCTGCACATCCGCCGAACCAGCCTTTTGGGTTGCCCCGGATCCTTCTGCCATCTGGTCTTCCTATTACCTGTTACCTGCTATCTATCTACAATGGGCTGCTCCCGATGTACATCGGGATCCTGCTCGCTGAAGCGAGCAGGCCTCAACTGCTGTCAAGTCCTGTGTTCCGCTTTCTTCTTTCCCGACTACCGGCTACTGCTTTTCCTGTCAAGTCATGGCTTCCAGGTTCCGGGTTCCGTCGTTACCGCTTTTCCTGGTTCCGCTCTTGTTTTTCCGAGCCCCCGTCGGTGCCGTCACAGTGTATCGCCAGCAGTTGCGCCTGCGAGGCCACGTAGAACATTCCGTTGGCTATCACGGGGGTCGTATAGACAGCCGAGTCCAGCCTGCCAATGCCCAGCAGCTTCTCGACCCGGCCCGCGGCGAGAATGTGGACCTCTCCATTCTCGGCGCCGATGTAAACCTTGCCGTCGCCGACCAGCGGCGAGCTCCAGACCCGGCTGCGGGTGTCGTGCTTCCAGATCGTCTTGCCGGTCTTGGCGTCGATGCAGAAGAGCCTGCCAGTGTAGTCTGCCGCGTAGACCAGGCCGTCTGCGACGGCGACGGTGGAGATGGACCGGTCGACCTCCAGGTTCCGCCAGAGCAGGCCTTTTTCGGTTATGTCGCCCTCACCGGCGGCGGCGTCCATGGCCGACAGGCAGCCCGGGGCTATGCCGTGCAGCAGGTCCTGGCCAACGTCGACGTAGACCCTGCCGTCGCAGAATGCCGGCGTTGCGATGATCTCGCTGGGACCCTCGCCACCGCGGGGGATGTGCTTGAGCTGGTACGGGATAGGCTTGCCGTTCTTGAGCCTCAACTCTGCCGGATCGCAGTCGAACTTCCAGACCATCTTCAGCTTGCCGACCTTGCCTTCGCCGATGCCGACCGGCTGGGCGTCGAAGGCGTAGCAGAAGCCGTCGCCGCCGCCGAAGAAGACAAGCGTCCGCCCGTTGACCACGCCCATAGACGGCGACGACCATTGCCCGTGAAATATCCGCCGGTTGATGCCCGCGTCGTCGACGGCCACGAGGCGCCCCGTGTGCTTGTCCAGCACGATCAGGCTCGGCGCATCCGGCAGCGGCACGTGCTTGTGCGTGCGGTCCACGCCGTTGCTCGTGCATACATAGAGGTAGTCGCCGTGCATTAGTATATTGCAGTTCGAGCCGTCCTGCACCCATATGGGCAACTCGACCATCATGTCGTACCGCCAGATCACGTCGGCGTCCTTCGGCCCGGGCACGAACGGCTCGCCGGGCTGTCGCTCGATCATCATCCCCTTTTGGGGATCCTCCCAAACCTTCTCGACCTTCGGCTTAGCCAGCAGTTGGCCCTCGTCGGTGCGCCCGTCGTTGCCGTTGGCTATGCCGGCGGCGTCAAGGCAGATAACGGCGCAGCGGTTGGTCACCAGGTACAGGCGGTCGCCGTCGACCACCGGGGCGGACATTATGCCCAGCTTGGCGTAGTCGGCGTTCCACTTGCCCTGCTCCTTGCACTTGGGCGTGACGAGCTGCCAGAGAAACTCGCCGTCGGATTCTCTAAAGCACATCAGCACCCCGGCGTCGCCCTTGAACTTCGGGTCCCTCGGGCGTTCGTTGTTGGTCCCCACGTAAACCCGCCCGCCCGCGACGACCGGCGTGCCGTAGCTGCCCTTGCCCAGCGCGGCCTGCCACTTGACATTTGCGGACCGGCTGCGCGGAATCCTGCCCTCGCGGCTCTCGCCGGCGTCAAAGCCCAGAGGCAGATTCCGCCCCCGCGTCACCATGTTCCGCCCGGGCTTGCCTCCCCAGCAGGGCCAATCGCCCGCCCCTGCCGGAGCCGACATCTGGCACAAGGCAGACACCGCCGCGCCCGCCAGAACAAGGGCAATCACCAAGGCCAGCGCCAGGAAACCGCAATTGGCACGGATCATACTTCACTTCTCCACAAAAAGCCCGCCAACAAGGCCAAACATATGCTTACAACAGCCCCCGCTGGCCGAAGTGCCGCACGGGTATGTCAGCAAAAGGCGAGACTCGCCATCGCCTGGAGGGTATACTTTCCGCATAGAGAATTGAAATATGTGCCCCTGTGGGCGGATAATACGTTGAGTCTATCGCAGCCAGGAGGTCCGGCTGCCTTAAGAACGGGAGACATACCATGTCCGACGAGCAAGCTTATCAAGACCAGCCCCCCACGCTCCATCCAACGCCTTCACCGAACGCCCAGGGCTCTGCCGGCCCGTGGGGGCCGCTTCCGGGCGCGGCTTACCCGCAGGCCCAGCCCTATTGCCAGCCACGCCCGGCCAAGCGGTCAAGCGGGTGGAGGATCGTATTCTGGTTGTTCCTGGTGCTGATCCTGGGCGGGTCCATCCTGTTGAACCTGGCGTTGCTTGTGGCTGTGGGAACCCAGTTCGGCGGCCTGGATGCCCAAGGCGGGTTGGCGACGCAAACCCTCCGGTCCGGACAGAAGGACGAGACGGTGGCCCTGTACAGGGTCACCGGCGTGATCGACGGGGCAGCCGTGGAGGAGTTCAAGCAGTTCCACCGCTCGGTGATCGGCGACCCCGACGTCAGGGCCGTCGTGCTCCGGGTTGACAGCCCGGGCGGTGGGGTGACTTCATCCGACCAGATCTGCGAAATGGTCAAACAGATCAAGGCATCCGGCAAGAAGGTGGTGGTGTCCATGGGTTCGCTGGCTGCAAGTGGGGGCTATTACATCTCGGCCCCGGCCGACGAGATCTTCGCCGAGGACACGACCATCACCGGCAGCATAGGCGTTATCGCCGGGTGGTTCGTCCTCAAGGGCACGCTGGAAAAGATCGGCGCCGAATCGTTCACGATCAAGTCCACGCACGCCCAGGCGTGGAAGGACGAGATGAGCCCCACGACCATGCCGCAAGACTACCAGCTCCAGCACCTCCAGGAAGTGCTGGACGAGATGCAGACTCGCTTCGAGGACGTCGTCAAGACCGGGCGCGGCAACAAACTCAAGACCCGCAGCGAAACGGTGAAAGTTGTCGACAAGGACGGAAAGGTCATCCAGCGCGAGAACACCGAGCCCTTCAACGGCAAGATATACCTGGCCTCCAAGGCCAAGGAACTCGGCCTGATCGACCAGATCGGCTACGAGGATGCCGCCATCGACGGGGCCGCCAAGCTGGCCTCGCTGAGCAAGCCCCGGGTGGTGCGATATGCCCGGCGAAAGACATTCATGGAGGCCCTGATGGACGGCAAGGGCGAGGCGTCGCTGAAGATCGACGCCAAGCTTCTCGACCAGATCCAGACCCCTAAATTCATGATGCTCTGGAAGGCAGAGTGAAAGAACAATTGCGGATTGCGGATTGCGGATTGCGGATTCAGGGCCGGGGACCGATGCTGGCGGCGGCAGCAACGGTATTCATATCCTCCGCGGCCTGCCTGGCCGGGCCGGCCCCGGCGGCGCCGTCGGGCGCCGACGTGCAGCGAGCGATAGACTCAGCCAGGCAGTTCCTCATAAAGCAGATCCAGGACGACGGCAGCAGCGCCGGCGAGACCGACCCCAACAACTGCCGCTACGGCGGCAAGACCGCGCTGCTCGTCCAGGCCCTTCTGTGGGCGCGGATCGACCCCGCCAAGTGCCCGCCCCTGGCCCGCAGCCTCGACTGGCTGGCCAAGGCCAAACTTGCCGGCACCTACGCGGTTGCCCTTCGCGCTAGCGCCTGGGGACTGCTCGGCGACCCTAACAGCCTGCCCCTGCTGCGAAAGGACGCCCAGTGGCTCATACGGGCCGCGAACAACAAAGGGGCCTACACCTACACCTCCAGCGGCGGCCAGGCGAGCCAAGTGTGGGACAACTCCAACGGCCAGATGGCGTTGCTGGGCGTCTCAGCCGCTATCCATCGCGGCCTGGAGGCCCCGCCGGCGTACCTGCGGCTCGTCCAGCGACACTGGCTGGACAACCAGCAGCCCGACGGCGGATGGGGATACCTCACCAATGAACGCATGCTCCGGGCACCAGTCGGGGGCTCAAGGAGCCGCTCCTACGGCTCGATGACCGCGGCCGGGCTTGCCAGCCTGTACGTCTGCTTCGACAGCTTGCACAGCGAGGACTTTGTCCGCTGCGCCGCCGCCGGCGACGGCCCGGCCGTGGTCAAGGCGCTCGACTGGCTAGGCCGGCGCTTCGACGCCAGGGAAAACCCCGCCAAGGGCGTCGAATGGTATCACTATTGGCTGTACTGCGTGGCGCGCGTGGGGCTGGCAAGCGGGCACAAGTACCTCGGCCAGCACGACTGGTTCGCCGAGGGCTCTACGGCGCTGCTGGAAGGCCGGAACTCCGACGGCAGTTTCGGCTACGGCGACCGCGTGGCTGAGACCGCCTTCGCGCTGATGTTCCTCATACGCGGGCAGAGCCCCGTGCTGGTCAACAAGCTCCAGTATCCAGGCCGGTGGAACCCGCGTCCGCGCGATGCGGCCAATCTGGCTCAATGGATGACCAGGCAGTTCGAGCGAAACATGAGCTGGCAAATCGTCACGCTCGACAGCCCGATCGAGCACTGGCACGAGGCGCCCGTGCTGTACATCTCCGGGGCCGGGCCGGTGGACATCGACAGCCGGCAAGCCGAGAAGCTCCGCCAATACGTCCGGCAGGGCGGGACGCTGCTGAGCGAGGCAGCGTGCAACAGCGGCGACTTCACCATCGACATGGGCAAGCTCTACGCCAAAATCTTCCCGGATCACCCGCTCATACGCCTGCCGGCGGCGCACCAGGTCTACTCGTCGTACTTCCAGCCCAAGGCCCCAGCACCACTATTCGCCGTGACAAACGGCGTACGCCTGCTGGCCGTGCATGCGCCGAAAGAACTCTCACTCGCGCTGCAAATGGGCCCGCGCGACACCGACCTGCCGACATACCAGCTAGCCGCGAACATATGGGCACTCGCCACCGACCGAACCATCGTACACCCGCGAGACGCGGTAGTCTGGCCACAGGCCGACAAGGCCGAGCCCATCGCGACGCTGCGAGTAGCCAGGCTGAGGCACAATGGCAACTGCGACCCCGAGCCGCTCGCCTGGCGGCGGTTTGCCATTCGCGTCAACAATCGCTTCCACGTGAGGCTCGACGTGTCGGCCCCCATGGCCATCGCCGACCTCGACGCCAACGCCTGGCCAATCGCACACATGACCGGCACGGACCCCTTCGAGCTTTCCGACCGCGACCAGGCCGCGCTGCGAAAATTCTTCGCCGACGGCGGAACCCTCGTCGCCGACGCGGCTGGCGGAAACGACCTCTTCTTGCGAAGCTTCGAGAAGCAGGTCCTCCCGCTCGCCGGCGGCGACAAGGCCGCCCGGGTCGCACAGGACAACCCCCTCTATACCGCCGGCCCATACAACCTGACCAAGGTCCAGTACCGAACCGAATACGCCCAGACCCTCGGCGAAAGCGAACGAACCCGCCCCAACCTCCAGGCCGTGCTCAAGAACGGCCGCGCCGTCATCCTGCTGTCCGAACCGGACATAACCACCGGCCTGCTCGGAATCCCCGTCTACCGCCTCAAAGGCTACAGCCCCGACTCGGCCGAGCAACTAATGACGAATGTGCTGTTCCAGATTGGGGGAGTGAAGGCGGGGCGAGCTTCGCTCGCGAATGACAAATGAAGAATGACAAATGCCAAATGCCAGGAATGCCAGGCATTGAATGTTCAATGTTCAATGACAGGCCTGAGGTGATCGGTGCTTGCGAGGCTTGCTCGCTTCAGCGAGCAGGGGAATACAAGCAAGGGGAGCAAAGCAATGGACGAAACCGATGCCGTGATCGCTGCCCGACGGGAAGCCTACCGAGTCGTGTCGTGGGTAATTCTCGCCATCAATCTGCTGCTGCTCGTCGTGGTCGGGCTGGTGCTACCGTTATTTTACTTGCCGCATAAAATGAGTGTTTACCGTGACATGGGCAGGCGACTGCCCATGATCACGCAATACATCATCAATTATTCGAATCCGGTACTCTTCCTCCTGGGAACCGGTTTTATTGGCACGGCGCTCGTCGTGAAGGAAATACTGGCCGCACCAAAGGTGCGGTTCTGGATCAATGTCGTGACGCTCCTGCTCCTGCTGATCTGGGGGGGCTGCTACTTCTACGCCGTATCGCTGCCGATGTGGGATATGATGCGGGCAATGCAAGGCCATTGAGGCCCGATGGGGAAGGTGCCGTGGTTTGCTCTTAAGGCCCGAAGGGCCGACAGTATTTAGCCGGGGGCGTCAGCCCCCGGAGAGCGTCTTCCCATAAGAACTGAGCCCCGAAGGGGCGATAGTAAACACTCGCCTTGCACAGAGGCCTGCCATTTCTGTCGCCCCTTCGGGGCTCCAAATAAGAAGCGAACGCTAACCCAACTTTCGCAGTTCGAGGCCAAAACGCGCGTAAGTCCTTGATCTGCCGTCCGGCGAAGGCCAAGGTCTTCACTACATCTCCGCCTGCTCCTGCTCGGGCTCGGCCTGCGGGACCTGGCCGGCCGTGATCCGCGGCGGGGGCTGCGGCGGCAGCGACAGCCCCAGTTTCGCCAGGATCATCTGGTGCTCCGCCTCCGGCTGAGTGTGCCGGGGCATTGTCAGCCACCGGCCATCCGTGGTCGGAACCTGCACGTCCACCATCTGAATCTTGCCCAGCTTCTCCAGCACCGACCGCGGCGTCAGCCCCGGCGCGTGCGGACAAAGCATGTTCTTCAGCGTCACCGTAAGGCAGTAACCCAGGAACGCCACAAAGATGTGCGACTCCACCCGATGCTCCAACTGGTGGTACACCGGCCGGATCGCCAGGTCGCTCTTGAGGCAGCGGAACGCCCCCTCGATCTCCACAAGCACCATGTACTGCTGCCAGAGCGTCTCCGGCTGATCCGACGGCAGCGTCGTCCGCAGAAGGTACGAGCCATCCCGCCGGCGGGCCTGCCGATACGCATCCCGCTTCAGGCTATACCGGAACGTATGCTCATTGACCGCCTCGCCCGGCGCCGGGGTGTGGATCTCCACCACGTGCGCCGCCCGGCCCGCCTCGTGCTTGAACACGGCCAGTCGCTCCAGCAGCCGGTCGCGATCGCGGCAGTTCTTCCGCAGCCGCTTGAGGCCGTCCCAGAGCTTGCGGAGCTTCCGCCGCCGCATGGCTGACTCTTTCTTCTGACGCGCCTGGCTCTGGGCCAGCACGAACACCTCGCCGTCCTGAGCCAGCAGCTTGACCCGCACGTCCTGGCGGGCCTGCTGCCAAGGGAGGTTCGTCAGCGACTGCTCCAGCTTGCTCAGCATCGAGCGCGGCGTGCCCACCAGGTAGTCCGTCCCGGCCTCTCGCATCTCGGCCAGCGTCGCCTCGCACGGAATGCCACGATCCATCACCCACGTCCGACGCGCTTTGCCGTAGCGATCCTCAATCTTCTGAAGGAAGTCCCGCAGCGTGGTGTTGTCGATGGTGTTGCCCGGCAGCACCTCATACGCAAGCGGGAAGCCCTGCGGCGTGACGACAAGCGCGATCACCACCTGCCGGCAGTCGCTCCGGCCGTCGCGGCTATAGCCGTGCTTTGCCTTGGGGTTCTGCCGGCACAAGCCTTCGAAGTACGTGCTGGTCAGGTCGTACAGCAGCACGTCGAACTCGGCCGCGAACAGGTCCTGCCAGCGCTGCCGCAGGTGGAGGAAGAGGTCGTCCTTGTGCTCCAGCACTCGGTCCAGGCAGCGGTAGAGCCGATCCTTGCCGGCGGCCTGGAAGTCCACGCCCAGAAGTTCGTCCATCGCGCTGTGGAGGAACCACTCGCGGTGCAGATGATACTCGCTGCCGGGATCGATCATCCGATGGACGGTCAGAAGTTGCAGGACCTTCTCCCAGGGCACGTCGCCGCGGGCGTCCTCGAAATGTCGCTGCCAGAAGCGGTCCAGTTCCAGCCGCTGCCACAGCCAGCAGCCCAGCCAGCAGTCGCCGAAGCTCCGCGGCCGCAGCAGCTTCATCTCCGAGAGCCTGATCTGGAGGGCGTTGATCGCGTCGGGCGGAACGGGGCGGTCGTCGGGAAACAGGGCCAATTGCCTGGGCTGGTCGGCGGTGCCGTCGAAGACATCCAGCGTCTTGCGCCAAGCCGCCTGCTGGGAATCATTGATCTCGCCGAGATACAGGACGGTGCGTTGGGCGATCCTCTTGCCGTCCGGATCGCGCCCGGCGATACGCCGGTTTTCGACGATGCTGAAGTAGCGGTGGTCCTTGCCGTTCTTGCGACGTTTGTGCGCTCTGAGGAACATGCTCCCATTGTTCGGCCGTCGGCCAAGCCGGGCAAGGGGGTAGGTCTGCACTACAGCCGTTTGAGACGCCCCTCGGACGGTACTAGCAGGACTTACGCGCGAAAATAGCGCGAACAATCCGCGATTGGGGAGCAAACTGCGAAAGTTGGG
>Ga0265596_1001484_pt1 | contig 11056 bp, 9 predicted proteins | sample saktaG_FD_190143 | JGI IMG/M metagenome (GOLD analysis project Ga0265596, IMG submission 190143) | Saline water microbial communities from Sakinaw Lake, British Columbia, Canada - sak_2013_06_06_60m | ecosystem: Environmental > Aquatic > Non-marine Saline and Alkaline > Saline ...
TAGCCGGGATCGGGAAAGGCGGGCTGTACTCTCCTGAAATGAATGACAACCTGCGCATAGCGCGACATTACATGGAGATATGCAACGCAATACTCGGCTCCAACGATTACGTGCTGCAGCACGGCCTGTCGCTTAAAGCGGAGCAGAATGCCAAGATCGATTTGGCCGGCAAGCTGGTCAGCCAGGACACAACACTGAATAACTACCTGGATACGTTCATCTGGGCGCCCATCGACGGCACTGTGGTAAGCGTGGGAGTCAAGGAAAAAGATATCCTCTCCTCTAAAACCAATACATCCACCAATGCCATTGTGCTCGTCAATACTCAATACCTTGAATTCTGGGGGTCCGTCGACGAGATCGATATCATGAAGATAAAGGTCGGGCAAAGGGCGATAATATCCGTGGACGCCGTCTCCGACAAGAAGTTCAGCGGCGCAGTAACATTTATCTCCCCCAAGGGTACGGCGGATTCCAATAATGTAGTCAAATACAGCGTCAGGATAAAGCTCGACCCCACCGACGTCGCGCTCAAGGGCAAGCTTACGGCCACGGCCGATATCGGTGTATCCACGGTGGAGAACGCCCTGCTTATCCCCATATCAGCCGTAACAACTACAGGCACTGCGTCGACGGTCACGGTCGTCACCGGCGATAAGGCCGGCACAGAGAAGCGGGAAGTAACACTGGGGATACAGAGCGATCAATACGTGCAGATACTTAAGGGGCTTAATGAGGGTGACAAGGTCATAATAGTTGACAAAGCAAGCGGCGCCCCTGTGTCGACAACCGTGGGTCCGCCGGGCGGTGGCCCTCCGCCGGGGGGAGGCCCGCCACCGGGAAGATAATGCCATGAGAAACCGAATGACAGCTCTGCTGATATTGATATGCGCCCTGCTTCCACTGGCGGCCGGGAGCTGCGCCACCGGCCAAACGCCTGCCGCGGGTCAGACCATAGATGTGAAGCGGGGAGATCTGCGCGTAATAGTGACGTCCGACGGGACTCTTACGGCGCCCGACCAGTTCAACCTCGCCTTCAATACGCCCGGCACGGTACAGACGATCCTGGTGCATGAGGGAGAAAAGGTAAGAGAGGGCGCATTACTGGCAACGACGGATCCGTGGTCTCAGATAAACGCGGTTAAAACCGCCCTCTTCAGCATACAGACGGCGCAAAACAGCATCGACCTGGGATGCTCCACGGACCACCTGCCGTATAATTACCCCGACCTGAGCATCAGCCGCATGGCCGACGAGGCGGTGAAAGACATGAATACGGCGGCCGCCTATTTCAGCCTGGGCAATTATAAGGACGCCGGCTACTGGCTGGTGATGTCTTACTTCGATATCCAGGTCTGCGAGAACCTGATCGAGACCAGGCCCGATGCCGCGCAGCTGGCAGGCGTCAAGAATAACTCCACCTGGTCGCCCGACCTGAATGCGGGAGGGTGGCAGCCGATAACCCCCGATAAACAAAAAGCCCTGGATGAAATGAGGCTGTACCGCGACAAATTAATAGTCATCTCCAACCTGATGAAAGACCCTGAGGTAGCGTACGAAGATATCGCTCCCGCATTTGAGAAAGCCCGGCAGGAGCTGTCCAGTGTAGCCCAGGCCGCCAAAAGCACGGTGACGATCAAGAGCAGGATGATATTTAAATACGCAGATACGCCGACCAGCGTCGACTTCCTGCAGGCCTCGCTACGCCTGATCGAGAGTCTGCAGCAGGCCCGTCCTGCGCAAGAAGCCGACCTGAGCGACACCATCTGGAACCTGTATGCGGCCAAGCTAAACCTGCAGGTCGGCAAGGACGTGCTTCAGAGCCAGACCCTGACATTTGAGAGCGGTGGCAATATCAACTGGAAGACGCTGCAGGATTACAACCTCAAGCTGCAGGCTGCCGAGATAAACCTGTATAAAACAAAGCGGGACATAATGAACACCGTTATCATCTCACCGTCCGGCGGCACGATCTTTAGCGTAAACCTCAAGGTCAACGACCCGCTTTCAGCCGAAGACTATGCCACACGGCCGGCCGTGGGGCTGGTCAACACGAATGTAATTAAATTCACGGGCAAGGTCGATGAAATCGACATTATGAAGGTAAACGTGGGAGACAATGCCACTGTACAAGTTGACGCTATCCCCGGCAAAGAATTCAACTGGAAGGTCAAATTCATCTCACCCTTCGGGGCCAAGGTGGGCAACGTGGTCAAATTCGATGTCATCATCGTGCCCGGCGAGCCAACCGGGGATGACCTGAAGGATGGATTGCGCGCCACCGCCGAGATATCGATATCCAGCGTTAAAAACGCCCTGCTGGTCCCCATCTCAGCCGTCATATCCACGCCCGGCGGCTCAATGGTCATGCTGGTGAACAGCAAAACCGGGCAGGCCGAACCACGGCGCGTGACCACCGGCCTGCAGAACTTCCAGTATGCCGAGATAACCTCCGGCCTGGCCGATGGGGACAAGATCCAGATGCCGGGCGCGGGATCAATAATGCCCACGGGTCAGCAACGTACCTCTACAACCTCCAATCCCATGCGCGCGCTGCGATAAAGTTTTATATCAAATATAAGGCATAGAGTAAGATGATTGAGCTTAAGAATATCAGCAAAATTTACGACATCGGAGACGTCAAGGTCAAAGCACTGGATGATGTCTCGTTCACCTGTGAAAAGGGCGAGTTTATCTCCATCATGGGCCATTCCGGCTCGGGCAAATCCACCATGATGAATATACTGGGCTGCCTGGACCGTCCCACCTCGGGCAGCTACATCATTGATTCCGTTGACGTCGCCGGTATGGCCGATGACGAGCTGGCCGGCATGCGCAACCGCAAGCTGGGCTTCGTCTTTCAATCTTACAACCTTTTGCCCAGATTGACGGCCATGGCCAACGTAGAATTACCACTTATATATTCCGGCAATAATCACCGGCGGCCCCGCGCACTTGCGGCGCTGGAAGCGGTCGGCATCGGCCAGCGGGCCTTTCATAAGCCCAGCGAGATGTCGGGCGGCGAGCAGCAGCGCGTGGCCATCGCCCGCGCCCTGATCAACGATCCTCTGGTCATACTTGCCGACGAACCCACCGGCAACCTGGATTCACAGATGAGCCACAATATCATGTCGCTGCTGGTCGAGCAGAGCAGGAAGGGCATAACCATCATCGTGGTCACCCATGAAGAGGATATCGCCGCCTACACGCAACGCACTATCTACCTGAGGGACGGCAGCATCATAGAGGAAAAGAAGCGATGAGCCTGTGGGAGAGCCTCAAGTCGGCATGGCAGGCCATTTTCTCCAACAAGACACGCTCTTTTCTGACCATGCTCGGCATCGTGATCGGCGTCTGCGCGGTCGTGCTGCTGGTATCACTGGGACAGGGCTTCCAGGCCAGCATGACGACAACCTTCAACAACATGGGGGCCAGCGCCCTCTACATATCAAGCTCTACGGATAAAGCGGTGACCAGCATTCGCCCTCTCACACTCGATGACGCGGAGGCCCTGAGAGACAAGACCGTGGCCCCCTCGATAAGCGTGGTCTCGCCCACGCTCAGCAGCAGGGTGACCATCCAGTATGGCAATAATAACGCTAATGTACAGACTACCGGAGTCACGCCGGTGATAACCGAGATCCGCAATTACCAGGTCGACCAGGGAAGGTTCATAACCGACCAGGATATCTCGGCCAGAAACAACGTGGTTTTGCTCGGCTACCAGACCGGAACAGACCTCTTCGGCAGCGAAAACCCGGTTGGCAAGAGCGTGCGCGTGCAGGGCAGCAAATACCAGGTGGTCGGCACGCTGCAGAAGATGGGCGGCTTCGGCGGTGACAGCTACATCCTGATGCCGCTTACCACGATGCAGTCGAAGCTGACAGGCGGCGGCAATAATGTTCAGCAGATCGCCGTCAAATCTGCCAGCGCTGACCTGGTGGACTCGGTGATCTCCGAGGTGACCAGTATCCTGCGCAACCGCCACTATATCAGGACGGGCGCGGCGGACGATTTCACCATAACCGACATGCGCGAGACGCTGGCCAGCATGCAGGCCACCCTGGCAGGTTTCTCGCTATTTATGGGTGCCGTCGGCGCCATCTCCCTGATAGTGGGCGGCATCGGCATTATGAACATCATGCTGGTATCGGTGACCGAGCGCACGCGCGAGATCGGCATCCGCAAGGCCATCGGCGCCAAGCGCCGCGATATCCTGCTGCAGTTCCTGATCGAAGCGGCCGCTTTAAGCCTGACCGGCGGCCTTGTCGGCCTGGGACTGGCCATGCTGGGAGCTATGCTGATGGGCAATATTTCACTTGGAACTACCACCGTAACGCCCGTCATCTCAGCGGGTATTATATTCATCGCTCTGGGTGTATCGATAGGCACGGGCCTGGTCTCCGGCACCTACCCCGCCTTCCGCGCCGCCCGGCTTGATCCCATCGAATCGCTGCGGCACGAGTGAACTATTTCTTTAATGCCTGTAAATCCGCACCGGCTTTATCGGTTAATGCATTGTCTTTTGACAGTCTGAGTACCGTTTCGAGGTCGCTGATGGCCAGTTCTTTCTTGCCCATCGCGCGATAAACCAGGCTCCGAACATAATAGAACTGCCCATCCTCTGCATCCAGTGCAATGGCTTTATTGACCTCGGCCAGTGCTGTCTCATAATCCTGTTTCTTATAATTGGAATAGCCACGTTCGCTGTAGGCGGGAGCGAAGCCGGGCTTGAGCGACAGCGCCTTATTCAGGTACAGCAGTCCGATGCTGAACTGCCACTGGTTATTGTGGAAGCGTCCCAGCTCGTAGTGAGCGCGGTAATATTCCGGCGCAACCTCCACGGCCTTGCCCAGATCACTCAATGTATATGGATTGAGCCGTTTGGCCTTGTAATACCAGGCGCGCGCTATATAGGCGTCCGCCAGTCTCTCCCTGAGGGCGGTATCCTCAGGATCAGTCTCCAGAGCCGCCCCGGCCTCTTCGATCGCCCTGTCGTAGTCTGCGGAGATGAGCAAGGCGGAGCAGGCATCTTCAGGTGTGCTACCATCGCCCGGGTTCACGATCGGCGGAGATACCGCCGGGGTGATATTATCTACACCGTTTTCAGACTCCTGCTGCACAGGCTGTGACGGCCCGGCGCAGGAAAGAGCTAAAATCGGCAACAATATGCATATCGCAGTCTTCAAAATCGCGGGTTTCATGAAGCTATGGCCTCAGGGCCTGGATAATGTCGGGGGCAATGCCTCCAAACTGTGAAAGCCATGCCAATCTGTCTTTCTTTAAAGTGTTGCTGAGCAAGTCTATTTTCTCACGAGGATAGTAATTATTCAGGTCGAAGCGGGTTATATCCAGACCCGGAATATCGGCCGGCACATCGTAGCCCCAGAATTCATCCTTCTTCCACGTGATCTTATCCCTGGCTATCATTTCCAGGATTTTAACCGAGTCGGACACGGTTATCTTCTGTCCGCCCGTCAGGCCGCCGACCCTGCCGGTATTCAGGAGATAGCACTGCATGTGGGGATTATCGCGCAGGATCTTAAGGAACATGTTGCCTTCCTCTTCCTCAGAACCTACGATAAAAGGATTGGTGCCCACTACGCGGCGCTGCTTCCCGGCCTCGGCGGGGTCGCCGGCTGAAGTCTCAACCGATTCGCCGAGCATAAAGGCGGCCGCTCCCCATTCCTGCGAGAGTTTGACAACCGGAGGCACGATCTCGTTGTGCCTTGTGATAAATATCAGGTAATCCACCCTCTCGAGATCGACTTCGCCATCGGTAAAGGCTATATCCCGGCGCTTGACCATGGCGCGGCCGTTGGATGTGAGTGTAGCATTAAAAAAATCCACCTTGCCGGTTGACGGGTCGACATGCACGTTCTCAAGAATGGCGCGCGGGCTGATGGCCGCCGCGTACAGCAGTGGCTGTGCGGCGGGTTCAAGCCCTTCGGTCTTCATGTAGAAAGACTCCTCGGTGCCTATTGCGCTGCCATCGGATTTGAGTATGACCACGTCGTCCTGGCGGATGATCACCCGCTCCGGCGGCCTCAGCCAGTGCGAATGACAGGCCAGCGAAGTCTTGCCCGTCCCGCTCAGCCCGAAGAGCAGGAAGCCTTTGTCACAAAGCTTTCCATCTTTCATAACGCGAAGTATCTTGCTGGCTGCATGCAAACCGAGATTCCCTTCTTTCTTAGCCCAGTACATAACCTGGCGCAGCATGGCCTTCTTGTTCTCCCCCTTGTAATCGCTGCCCAATATTATCGTTATGCCAGCCTCGGGAAAGACCAGCACCTTTTTTTCAGGCCAGTCCGCCACTGTAATTGTAATAAAATCAGGCTCGCCCGCCTCAGCGGGAAAAAGGGTATTGCCCCACATCAACGGTATGCGGGGGTATTGAGCATCGACATATACCCTGCACCTTTTCTTATATCCGTTGCTCTGACACATCACGCGGTCAAGCATGATCATGTCCCGGTGATTGAGATATTTCAGCACATCATCTACAAGCTTCACATTTTCGTCTTCCATCTCACCCAGTACCACTTCCGTAAACTTGGCTATCCTGCTGCGAACGCGCGTCGTCACCGCCAGGTTGCCGAATTCCGAGATAACACCCCCCTGCTCCAGGGACCACTCCCGCAACTTCTCTTCAGACGGGTTGTCTATGATATTCCTGGGATCAAATTTTGCTGCAAAAATATCACGCATTATTAAATAAACGGCCGCTCAGTAATTTATTGCTACTAGAGTATACTCCATCTAGTTATAAATTTATAATCTTTTAATCGTTAAAAATTACAGGCTGCGGCAAAGAAGGCCTTCCATCATTGCGTCCTGGCCATTATTTTCGCATACGTTTATATGTCGAACCGGTCCCAAAAACCAGCCGCAAAAATCCATCGTAGATACAATTCAAAAAATTTTTAAAGATTTTTGCCAAAAATACTTGACATGATATTTTATTAATGCTATAAAAAACAAAAGGATAAAAAAATACGATTGCGGCAAATAGGAAAAAAATTTAGTTTTCAAGGAGGCACAGCCCAAGTTGGCGCAAGCATCAACAACCAAACAACAAGACTTATTCGAGTTCTCCGCTGAGGAGGAACCTCCAGGTCATCCTGCGACGGAAGTAGAAGAGCCTCCAAGCTTGCGTCTGCTGAGGAACAGGCAAAAGTTCTTCAGCGGCGTGCCCGATGAAAGCTGGAACGATTGGAAGTGGCAGTTCCGCAACCGCATCACCAGCATAGAAGAGCTATCGAAACTAATCTTTCTGCCGATACACGACCAGGTCAGCCTCAGGCTGGTCACTGAAAAATTCCCCATCTCCGTTACACCTTACTATTTCTGCCTGATCAACCACGATAATCCCCTTGATCCTGTGCGCCGGCAGGCCATACCTGTTTTCGAGGAGGTGGCACTGACGGGCATCCTTTCCGAAGACCCGCTGGAGGAGGAGAGGGACTCGGTAATACCCGGGCTGGTACATCGTTACCCTGATCGTGTCCTGATGGTCGTAACAGATATCTGCCCGATGTTCTGCCGCCACTGTACGCGCAAGCGTGAATGGCGACGGGGCCGCTGGGTGCGCTCTCCGCAGGAGATCGACCGCATGGTCGCCTATATCCGTAACGATCCGAAAATCAGGGACGTCATCATCTCCGGCGGCGACCCGCTGACGCTTTCCACCAAACACCTTGAGAGTATACTGAAAAAGATACGGGATATACCTCATGTCGAGATCATCCGTATCGGCAGCCGCGTACCCGTGGTGTTGCCACAGCGCATCGATGATGAGCTCTGCGAAATGCTTTCCAGCTACAGTCCCGTCTGGATGAATACCCATTTCAACCATGCCAGTGAACTTACGGATGAGGCTAAAGCAGCCTGCGATAAGATACTGCGCCACGGTATCCCCGTCAACAACCAGTCCGTACTGCTGGCCGGAGTTAACGATTCCGTAGAGGATCAACTCCATCTCTGCCATGGCCTGCTAAAAGCCAAAATACGGCCTTACTACCTCTTCCAGGCAGACGAGGTCGAGGGTACAGAGCACCTGCGCACCACCGTGGAAAAAGGCCTGCGCATTATCGAGGGCATGAGAGGTCATACATCAGGGCTGGCAGTGCCTACCTATGTTATCGACCTCCCGGGCGGCGGCGGCAAGGTGCCGCTGCAGGCCAGCTACCTGTTATCCCGGGCAGACGGCCAGCTCGTTTTCAGAAATTACCTCGGCAAAACGTACAGCTACCATAATCCCAAACCTGTCGCAGCCTCAAGCGGACGCAACGGGCGGCGTAAGGCTAACGACCTGCAGATGGTGCTGGAACTTGTAGCAGCGTAAAAAGGACGACATGCGAATCGGCCTTGCCTACGACCTCAAGGACGACATAGAGGCGAGCCGGGATATACCTGAAGATGCGCTCGAAGAATACGATTCCATCAAAGTAGTCAGGGCTATAGCACACAGCCTGCGCGCACTGGGTCACAGCACTGTCAAACTCGGCGGAGGCCGTAAATTTCTTTTAAACATCCTTAAAACCAGGGCAGACTTTGTTTTCAACATAGCCGAGGGGCGCGGCGGCCTGCGCAGCCGCGAAGCCCAGGTGCCTGCTGTACTCGAGATGCTGAACATACCCTATTCCGGATCAGACCCGCTGACCCTGGCCTTAACCCTGGACAAGCCCCTGGCTAAACATATTGTGAGATCTGCCGGTGTCCCAACTCCTCCCTGGGTGACGATAAAATCCAAGGATGATCTGAAGACACTTAGCGTGAAAGATATACCTTTACCGGCTTTCGTCAAACCCGCCTTCGAAGGGTCCAGCAAGGGTATCCGGCTGACATCCCGCATGGATACATCCGGCCGGGCCAGGGCAGCCGCCAGGGCTTTACTGGAAACTTATGGTCAGCCCGTATTAATTGAAAAGTACATAGAGGGGGAGGAGGTTACGGTGGGGATAACAGGCAACTCGCCACCCGCCATCGTGAGCATCATGCGAGTGGTGCCTAAAAAAAAGTTCAAGACATTCGTTTATTCGCTTGAGGTTAAGCGCAATTGGCGCAACCTGGTCGATTACGAATGCCCGGCCAGGCTTGCCAGTGCAACGCTTAAGCTCATCAGCGAGTCCAGCATCAAAGCCTATCAGGCGCTGGGCTGCCGCGACTTCGCACGCGTTGATTTCCGCGTTGCGCCGGACGGCACACCTTATTTCCTGGAGGTCAACCCTTTGCCCGGGCTTAACCCCGATTCAGGAGACCTGCCTATTATGTCCTACAGAATGGGCTGGACCTATCAACAGCTGATCGGGATAATATTAGAGTCCGCACTGGCAAGGTATCGATTATGACTCTTAAAGTCACCATACTGTATAACGATCCTCCCGGCGAGGTCATTATTCCTAACGGAGAACAGGAGTCTATTACCGGTGTCCTGGAAGAGGTGGTAGAAGTGAAGAGGGCTCTTATTGCAATGGGACACCATGTTGAAAAAGTTCCCCTCCGACCCCCACTGGATATCGTTCCACGTGTATTACGTAACATTCAGGCCGATGTAATCTTTAACCTGTTTGAGGGCTTCGAAGACCAGCCCCATACCGAGCCGGTAGTGGCACATATGATGGAAGAGATGGGACTGCGCTTCACAGGCAACCCTTCCCGCGTTCTGGATCTGACCCTGGACAAGGCCGGTTTCAAGAAGGTTCTTCAGGAAGCCGGTGTGGATACACCCGACTATATGGTGCTTACCCCGGACACTGTGAATGATTTCCGGCTCAGGTTTCCCTGCATCGTGAAGCCGAAAGATGAGGATGCCAGCAACGGGCTTTCGCCGGATAATGTGGTTTCCGATATGCGACGGCTCAAAGAGCAGGTTGTACTGATCAGCAGCCGCTTCCGAGGATATGCACTGGTAGAAGAGTTCATCGACGGCCGCGAGTTCAATGCCTCCGTACTGGGAAACTCGGTGCATGAGCTGGTCGAAATCTCCGAGATAGATTATGCCCTGCCTGCAGGGCTTCCACGCATACTGACGTTCGAATCCAAGTGGTTTGAAGAAACCGATTATTACCGGGGCACCTCTGTATGTTGCCCGGCCCGGATCGATGCCGGCCTGAGGGAAACCATTACTAAGGCTGTACTATCTTCCTGCCGTGCAGCAGGCTGCCGGGGATACGCCAGGGTAGACATGAGACAGGACCGGGACGGAGGTATAAAGGTGCTGGAGGTCAATGCAAATCCTGATATCACACCCGAGCTGGGTATAGCACTGCAGGCCGCGGCGCGAGGTATAACGTATCCCGAGTTGATACAGAAAATAGTGGATCTCGCACTGGAGTAAAACCATGTCCGTCAAAATAAGAGGTATTCTCCTGTCTGACAGGCCCCACATCATCGGGGTGACTGATGAAACCAGGGCTTTTCTGCCTGAGGAGTTGACAGTTCTTGGCGAAATCATCGACGAGTACTTTAATGATCCCGAAGGCTGCGGGTACTACTTTTTGATAGCTGAACAAGGGGCTGACTTTGCCGGCTATCTCTGCTACGGTCCTACGCCGCTCACACACGGCGCCTGGGACATGTACTGGTGTGCTGTCTCACCCAAACTGCAGGGGCAAGGCATAGGCAGCACGCTCTTTACCCTGGCAGCCGATGACATCAGGAAACAGGGCGGGCGGCTCATATTGATCGAGACTTCGTCTAATCCCAACTATAAAGCAGCCCGCACGCTGTATATCACACTGGGCTACAAGCATGTCAGTACCATCCCTGATTTCTACAATCCCGGCGACAACAAAGAGACGTTTTGGAAAGCCCTCTGAAAGACATATAATATCGACACCCCGACAGGCAGGAGGCAAAGATGCTACCATTCAAAAGCTCCAGGTCATCAGCCATTTTCCCCGTGTTAATGATAATCATGCTGATGCCGTCTATTGCCTGCTCACCCGCTGCTCCTCCCGCCACGCAGGCAGCGGAGATAAGCACGTCTCCCATGTCGATGACCATCCTGCACGTCAACGATACACATTCTTATATCATACCGCACAATTTAACG
>Ga0265596_1001486_pt1 | contig 11049 bp, 9 predicted proteins | sample saktaG_FD_190143 | JGI IMG/M metagenome (GOLD analysis project Ga0265596, IMG submission 190143) | Saline water microbial communities from Sakinaw Lake, British Columbia, Canada - sak_2013_06_06_60m | ecosystem: Environmental > Aquatic > Non-marine Saline and Alkaline > Saline ...
AACGTGGAGCTCTACCAGCTGAGCTACTCTCGCATTCTTAAAAAGCGGTGAAATTTAAAGCAGAATAACTCTTTATGCAATATTTTTTGAGAATAAATTTTACCCTTAAAACTCCGGTTGATATATAGCCAAAATAAATCTAACTTTTGTTCCAATGAAGAAGGTTAAAAACATTAATAAGTACTGTGCTATTGTTCCTGCATATAATGCCCACGAGACCCTGTTTGACGTCGTGATATCCATACATCGAATCGTTCCGGATCTGCAGATTATTGTTGTTGATGATGGCTCAACTGACGGTAGTGTGTCGATCATTACTAAATATAAATCCGTACTGTTAATTCAACATAAATTCAATATGGGAAAAGGGGCTGCTATTAAAACCGGAATCCGATGTGCAAAAGAAGCTGGATTTCAGTATGGAATATTTATTGATGCCGATATGCAACATAACCCAGAAAAAATAGTTGAATTTATAGGCTTAAGAGAGAAATATGACTCTGATATGATTCTTGGTAAACGATCATTTCTAAGAACGGATATGCCGTTTCACCGCATACTATCGAATAGTATAACATCCTTCATGATATCTATCAGGACCGGAAAGCGAATTCATGACAGTCAATGTGGTTATCGACTTGTAAAATTAATAAATATCAATCCGGATATATTTGATAATGACGGATTTCAGTTTGAAAGTGAATTTCTGATTAAAATGCTTAATTCGAATATTAATTATTGTGAATTATCGATTCCGACAATATATAATAAATTCGGTAGTTCCATCAATAATGTGCTTGATACACTGAGATTTATTAAATTGTTTTTAAATAGTTACTTGTGGTTTTAAAATCGGAGAAACAATGATAGAAATCTTGAAAATGATCGCGATTACATTTATTCCAACATTGGAATTAAGAGCATCCATACCGTATGGTATTTTTGGAACAGAATTTCACTGGTTTCAGGTGTTTCTGATTTGCATAATCGCGAATATAATAATTGGTATTCTAATTTATGTATTTTTAGAATGGATAATTAAATTGATGTGTCTTTTTGGACCGATCGAAAAACTCTGGAATGGTTATGTTCAAAAAACACAACAACGAATTTCAGAAGGAGTTGAAAAATATGGCGAGTGGGCGGTGGCGGTCTTCATCGGAATTCCTCTTCCGGGTTCAGGTGTTTATACTGGCGCTGTAGCTGCTTTTCTTATTGGTCTGAATTTTAAAAAATTTATGATCGCCAATATTATTGGCGTAATCATCGCTGGAATACTTGTTACAGCGATATGTCTTACGGGTTCAAGCTTATCGAGTATTTTTATCAAACCGGTCTAAGAAATTTACTTTGGAATAAAGTTCCGATAGTCTAAATTTGGAACGCTTTTTTGATACTTATCAATATTCGGGGTGTAGCGCAGCCCGGTTAGCGCGCTTCGTTCGGGACGAAGAGGCCGGAGGTTCAAATCCTCTCACCCCGACTAATCATGTCAGTCACAGTTTATATTCTATACAGTTCTGTTAAAGACCGGTATTATATTGGTCAGACATCTGATATAAACCGACGATTAATCGAACACAACTCTGATTATACAAAATCAACAAAATCTGGAAAACTATAGCAAATTGTAATGGTTATAATCAATAAATAAAAAGCCCCGATTAATTCGGGGCTTTTACGTACGCCCAGGAGGATTCGAACCCCCAACCTTCTGGTCCGTAGCCAGACGCTCTATCCAATTGGGCTATGGGCGCATCACTTTTAAAAAGCGAGTAAATATACATTCATTTCGCTTTTTTGACAATTAAAAATATTGAAAAAAGCATTTTATTCACCTATTTTAAAGTAAATGTGAATACTGTAATAGGAGAAGATAAACCAATGCGAAAATGGCAGTTAATTTTTTTGGTAATTTTAATGATCGGATCTTTGTCTGCTTTGGAAATGCCTGAGGATGAATCTCTGAAATCATCAATCCTATTGTACGAAACGTGGCTTAAAGCCAAGATGGAGTATCGGGGAATAACCGGATGTTCTTTTTCAATAGTGTATGATAAAGATTTGATATATTGTAACGGTTATGGATACAGCGATATTGAAAAACAAATACCTGCCACTTCAAAAACTGTTTATCGGATTGCCTCTATTACAAAAACATTTACAAGTACCGCAATTATGCAGTTGCGGGATGCCGGAAAAATTCGATTGGATGATCCTATAAAAAAGTATTTACCATGGTTTGACATTAAAACTGAATTTGATGAGGATCCAGAAATTACAATCTGGCATTTATTAACCCATACATCAGGTTTACCCGCAGAAGCGGCATTTCCTTACTGGACCGACCATGAATTTCCGACTGTGAAACAGATTATTGAAACGCTGCCTGATCAGGAAATGATATATCCGACCGAGACAAAATGGAATTACTCAAATCTGGCGATGTCATTGTTGGGTTATATAGTCGAAGCAGCATCCAGCCAAAAATATGAAGATTATATTGAGTTAAATATTCTTAAACCTTTAACAATGAATAATACCTGTGTTGATATTCTAAAAAATAAAAAAATAAAAAAAGAACTTGCAACTGCATACGGTCGTCGTTTACCTGATGGAAGTCATAAATTTACGTCATTTACCGATTCCAAAGGATTAACACCTGCAGCGAATATATCTTCGACGGTTGAAGATTTGGCAAAGTGGGCGTCATTTCAATTTTCGGGAAAATCAACGGACGGTAAAGTATTAATAAAAAAGTCAACACTGAATGAAATGCAACGTGTGCAATGGCTTCAACCAAGTTGGGAAAGTGGCTGGGGACTCGGTTGGGGAGTACGCAAGAAGGGTGATAGGACAATAGTGGGACACGGTGGCTGGGTCGGTGGATATCGGACGCAAATATCCTTCTGTCCTGATGAAAAAATTGCATTTATTATCATGTTTAATTCCGATGATGCGTCACCGAGTGAATACATTTATAAAGCCTTTGATCTTATCGGGCCGGCGCTTATAAAAGCCTATAATGATGAAAAATTGCCTGAAACAAAGCCTGATTCCGTATGGCAAAGATATGTCGGCAAATATCGTGATCCTTGGTCATGGGATTACGATGTTATGATACTTAATGGAAAACTTGTTATTTATTCCTACGATTATCCACCGGAAGATGATCCGAAATACAGTTTGTCCGAGTTGACCCCTACTGAGCCACACACATTCCGGATTACCGATAAAAACGGCTATGGTCAAAAGGTAGTATTTGAGTTTGATGAAAACGGAAAGGTGACTCGTTTCAAGAAGGGTGAAAATTACAATTATCGTGTTATTGAAAAATAAATGAGAAGCATTGATCATTATAAATTTGGAGAAATGGTCATTGATGGTAAATCCTATCATCGTGATTTGATTATTCTGCCCGATAAGATTATTCAGAATTGGCGACGAAAGGAAGGACATCGGTTAATTTTAGATGATATCAGTGATATTCCACTATCTATAATTGAATGCCTGATCATTGGTACCGGAAAATTTGGAATGCTGAAAGTTGACGAAAAGGTAATATCGGAAATGAACGATAAAAGAATTAAGTGTATCGTAGAAAAAACAGTGAAGGCTATTGAGAAATATAATAGTATAATACAGTCTAAAATAGTCGCCGCGGCTTTCCATTTAACATGTTGAATATTTAAATATGTACTTTAGGTGATATAAGGAGAACTATCCTGAAAATGCAGAAATTATTCATTGTTTAAATTTGAAGTATAACTTTAGGTCATGAAAATATCAGTTAGGAATAATAAAGGGTCGAAAATTTAGAGTATACAATTGGATATCATTACCAATTTCAAAATAGTCTGGGGAATTTAATGAAAAGACAAAGTATTAAAGTATTGATTATTTTGGCAATGGCTTTGTTCGCAATGCAGTGTGCCACATTTAAAACTGCCGGCACCATAGATCGAGTTGATGAAGATAAACTCGAGAAATCCACTCGGAAATATCTCGGAACACCCTATGTCTGGGGTGGTACGACAGCTGCGGGCCTGGATTGTTCAGGACTTACATCATTGGTATACAAAGAACAAGGAATCATGTTGCCCCGCACGAGCAGGGAACAATATAATGTCGGAAAAACAATCGCGGTTGACAATGCACGACCCGGTGATTTACTGTTTTTTAATACATTTGGTAGTGGAGTCAGTCATGTTGGGATTTATACCGATGATCATCAGATGGTGCATGCCAGTTCGAGTGACGGTGTAAAATATACACACTTCAATACAGATTATTGGCAGAAGAGGTTAATTGGCGCAAAGCGGGTAGCAGGTTCCCAATATATCCAGGGAGAGTTAGCCAGTGAAAAGATAGCTGTTGTATCGGAATTTCCAATGCGAGTTCGAGATCTGATTAGTATTCCGACCACTTATACTCTGGATCGTCGTCATTTTCATTTGGACTTTCGGACAAATGTAACCGGTAATCTATCTGTTAGTTCTTCAATTGGATTTTGGAATCGACTCGATGTGGGTGCATCCTTTATGTTTAATCATGTCTTAGGTAACCAGGATCTTGGTGTTGAAGTTCCACAGGTTTCAGTCAAATTCCGATTCTGGAATGAAGATAAATGGTATCCATCGACCGCAATTGGTTTTGCCAGCACAAAACTAAAAACCGTCAGCTATGATACATCTGGAAGTCTTATTGAAAAATGGGGTGATCCACGTGGATTATATCTTGTGGCAGGAAAGAGCATGTTTGATGGATATAAATGGTTATTAGGAAATGGTACCACCTATGTTGGTTTAGGTACAAATCGTATTGATAAACATACTCAGCTCGATAATGCCTATATGTTTATTGCCTATGAACAGCAGGTGTTGAGAAGGATTCTTTTAATTGCGGAAATCGATGACATTTTTCGATCGGGAACAATAAATATTGGAACCAGGATTGCCTTTACATCTGCGTCAAGTGTTGAGTTCTCGATGACGCATCTGTTTGAAAAACATTATGAAACCGACCGAGCATTACGGTTTTCGTATTATTTTATTTATTAGGAACTTGTATGAAACTAACAGTCTTAGGATCAGGATACTATATTCCAATGGTGAATCGTAATAATTCCGGATATTTGCTGGAAATTGGATCGGAATCTGTGTTACTTGATACAGGTTCCGGGACTCTCCGGCAGTTGATCAAAGGTGGTTATTCCATCTGGGATATATCCAAAATATTTTACAGCCATTTACACATCGATCACCTGGCAGATCTTTTACCGGTTTTATTTACCCGAAAATATTCTCAACCAAACAGGGGCAAGGGTGAATTGTTGCTTTTTGGTCATGACGATCTTCAGAAAATTATTACCGGCTTTGAGGATTTATTCAATCAGTGGATTATTCATAATAAATACAAATATCAATGTCATTGTTTAATGCATGGAAAATACAATTTCGACTCATTTAACCTGGTGGTTTATCAAGGTAATCATGCCGATCAGAGTTTGATGTACCGATTTGAGGATTCGACAGGTAAAACATTACTTTATACCGGAGATACTGATTTATCTGATGAATTATTTGAAGCAGCGGATGGCGTAGACGTTCTTCTAACGGAATTATCCAGTACCAATGAAGAATCCGCTAATGGTCATTTATCACCTATTAAAATTTCACAATTATTGGATAAATGTCGACCCAAAGTTACGATTTTATCGCACCTTTCTCCGGAAACAGAAAAAATAACGATCATCGATGCGATAAACGTTCCTTCGAATTGTGTGGTTGAACTGGCTGAAGATTTAAAAGTCTGGAAAATCTGATCGATTATTCCGCTTTTTTTTCTTCAATTTTGCAGGTGGACAAACCAAATATTGCATATATGGGGCAGAGACTGATTGAGGCAGTAACGATCGGAATTAATCCTACAGCGCCCCACCAATTTTTAAAGTAAACACCCAACGCAATGGCTACGATACCGATGATCCAGCGGACGATTTTGTCTGTTTTTCCAACATTGCATTTCATAGTAATTTCTCCTATCGTGTAAATTGTAATTTTTACAATATACAGTTTGAGATACAATAGTGCAATTCGTTACGATTTTTGAAAAAGAAAAACGCCCGGTCTCGCACTGATCCGGGCGTTTATGATAATCAGAAAATAATTAGGGCATCCTGAGAAAACATATAATACATTGTTAATACAGTTATTTACATCTTGACATTTAGGGTTAAAATGCATACAATTAGGGAGATATTTCCCAAAACCTTTGCACTTGTTAAATGATACAGGAGCCCCAAATGGTCAATTTTGATGATCCCAATCAAATTGAAATAAAAGATTTCGTATTGCCTTTTTCAGGCAGACTTGACCCCAACAATAAATGGGCACACCTTTCCAGGATGATTCCATGGAAAGAGTTGGCGGGAAAATACACAAAAAGAATGTGCAAAGATTTCGGGCGATTATCGATCAAGCCACGTGTTGCCATTGGAGCATTGATCATTAAGCATTATAAGCAGATGAGCGATGAGGATACGATAGAGGACATTCAAGAAAATCCCTATCTGCAATATTTTTTAGGCTATTCCGGTTATCAACTCAAGCCCTGTTTTGATTCTTCGCTATTTGTGACAATTCGTAAAAGACTCAAAGCGAGAGAGATAGAAGCCATTAACGAAATATTCATTGCCAAATTCAAAGAATTACGTGCACGTGAAAAAGAAGCAAAGCGTACCAGGCGCAAACCCCATAGACAGGATTGTACAAACACTAAAAATAATCAGGGTAAATTGATTGTTGATGCTACGGTTGCCCCTTCCAACATAAAATATCCTACGGATTTAGATTTACTCAATGAATCCCGGGAGATTAGCGAACACATCATTGATAAATTGTACACGAGCGACCAGTTTTCTCAAAAGCCAAGAACCTATCGACGATTAGCCCGCAGGGATTATCTGCGAATCATTAAGAAAAAACGTAAAAGTAAAAAAGTGATTCGTCTTGGCATTAGACAGCAGTTACAGTATTTACGACGGAATTTATCTCATATTGAAAAGATGTTAGCGGTGTTAAAAGATCAGCCTGATGTGTTAAGTCACAAGGAGCTGGAAAGGCTTGAGATTATTCGTACAATTTTTAGACAGCAAGAAGAAATGTACCTGACAAGGACTCATACTGTTAAGGATCGGATTGTTAGTATCCATCAACCTCAAATTCGTCCAATTGTCAGGGGTAAAGCCAATGCCGATGTAGAGTTTGGTCCAAAATTGTCGTTGAGTGTGGTGGATGGTTTTCTTTATTTGGATCAACTGCGATGGGATGCGTATAACGAGAGTTTTGATTTGATTGCCCAGGTAAATAAATACAGACGACGATTTGGTTATTTTCCGAAGGTCGTTATCGCTGACGGCATTTATGGTAGCCGTGATAATCGTAAATACTTGATAGAAAATGGAATTAGGTTTTCGGGAAAAAAGTTAGGACGACCACCCAAGGAAATAGATGCAGTGACTCGTGAGATGGAGCGGTTAAGACTACTTGAACAAGGCGAGCGGAGTGAAGTAGAAGGAAAAATAGGAACGGCAAAGACACGCTACGGATTAGGAAAGTTGATGACAAAAACAGAGATAACGAGTGAAAATTGGGTTGCGATGGCGATCTTCTCAATGAATGTGGCAACTGCGCTGCGGCGGCTGTCATTGTCTCTTTTTTATTGGATGAAAAATTGGGTAAAAATCGTAATAAATTTGAGATTGATAAATTGTAGTCCGAAAACAGTACCGGCTGTCACGGGGTAATGACTTTCTCAGGAGGCCCTAATTAGCGGACCAGTTTAATCAGATTGTGGAAAATATCTTTGTTTTTCTGTAGTATCTCTTCGTTCCCGTAAACGCAAAACGCATCTTGAGCAAGAACATCTTCGACAAATTTCTTCATGTTACGAATGTCATCCAGAGAGGTATTTAAAACTTCATTCCGTTCCCGCTGCAGATCTTCCTGATTGATATTCTCAAAGTAAAATTTAACAGATGCATTACCTTGCTGAGAAGGGGTTTTGGGCTGATCAATACCTGAGATGGTTCCAATAATATATCTCGTCATTTCTTTCTGATCAGCATTAAAATTCTCAAGGAAATTTGGTGTTTCCTGATATATTTTAAGTGTATTTTTAAGGTTTGGGTCCCGGTAGGATGCAAAATAGGCATCACCGTCAGCAGAAAAATTACACCAGCCACCGTAAGCACCGCCAATTACCCGAATATTATTATACAGGTAATCTCGGGACAAGATTTGGTTCAATACTTCAATTTTACCATTCCATTTATGCCCAAGTTTTTTAAAGTCATAGCCTTTAACAACATACTGCACTTTTGAAGCGGCAATAAGGCCTTCATTTTTTGTCTCAAAGTCAAATTTCCAATTATTGTATACAATTTCCTGACTCTTTCGAATCTTTAAAAATTTCTTGAGCGCTTTCGAAAATTGTTTATAATCATCTTTTTCACTGGTGACTGTTACAATCAGGTTATCTTTTAATATCAAAAGATCTGCGGTTTCGTTCAACTTTCTGATTATTTCATCGGCGTTATCGTCAAATTGGTTTAACAAATCCGTGATGAACCAGTAATAATCAACACCGCTGGTTATTTCGTTAAACATACCCCGGTTGCTGTAATAGGATTTTGCTCGTTTAGCGGCATAACCAAAACCATTTGACTTGATACTGGCATCCAGCTGAGACTGGTGACGCACCAAGACATCTTTGAGTCGTTCCTTGTCATCGATGATGGAATTATTGGCAATTTCATTGGACAATTCAAACAATTTATCAATTTTAGCGCCCATTGCTTTTGTATTAATTACAAACTTGGGAATGAGTTGATTGTCACTCTGATTCCCAAGATAAGTGCCAAGGTAAACATTGAAACCACCAGTATGCATATTCAGTGCATTATCTAATTCGCCGAAGGTATAATTCTTTGTATTCATACTTCCCAGAATTACCGCTAATAATTTGGCATAAGGGATGTAGTCAACTGGCAATACTCGCATATCATAAAGAAAACGCACATAGGTAACGTCATTGGTAAATGTATTGTAAAACAAAACCGGGGTTTTACTGACATTTTTTTTCTGAATCTGATAATACATGGCTTCGGGATTAATATCAGATAAATCCAGCAACGGAATCGTTGCTAAGGCCTCCGGTGTATCTTCCATTTTCTGATAGGCAATCAGTGATTTGGTCTTTTCGATTAATTGTTCAATTTCTTCGTCAGAAAGACTGGCTTTGTAATCAACTAATTTTGAAGAAACCTTTGCTTCGATTTCTTTTTCCATTCCCGGTTTGGGTTGAAGTGTCATCAGAACAGCATGGTTATTTTTTAAAAAATAGTCGTTTAGAATTTCTTCAAGATAACCCTCCTGAATTCCTGTTTTTAAATCGGCCAGGGAATTTTCCCACTCAAGAGTTAAAAACGGATCATCCGCATACAACCAACCGTTTAATTGAGTGAAAAGGTGCGTCAGACCTTTCTGAGCGTCGTCACCTTCCCGGAGGTTAAATTCAAGCCGGTTTAAAGTGGCTTCCACGGATTCTTTATCAACGCCGTTCTTAATTGCATCTTCAAGTGAATTCATTATGATTTCATAAAATCTATCCGCGTCCTCAGGATTGGCGTTCTGAACGGTGATCTGTATAACATTTTGCTTGAAATCATTTAGCCCGGCGCTGACATCCCGGCCAATTCCTGCTTCCTGCAGTGCCAGACGGATCGGCGCTGATTCCTGGTTAACTAAAACATCGGTTAAAATATCCAAAGCAGTAACGAGTTTGCGGTCAACATTCAGTCCGGCAACAAAATTCAATGATAAATAACTCTGGTCTTTTAAGTCGCTTTCTTCCGGAACCGAGTAATAGGCAGTTACGGTTTTCATTTTTTCAAAGGATTTCTGAATTACGATCGAGATTTTAGCATCGGAACGCTTATATTTGGACAAATATTCGGAATCAATAAATTGAAGTTCACCATGGATATCGCCATTGCCATAGAGAAAAATCAGACTGTTCGATGGGTGATAATAAGTGCGGTGATAATTTAGGTACTGGTTATATGTAAGGCTCGGGATTGCAGTTGGGTATCCTCCTGAACAATAGGAATAGGCATTGTCTGGAAAAAGTACTTTATTGATCTGGTAGTCAAGTTCCCTGGTGGGACTGGAAAATGAGCCCTTCATTTCGTTATAAACAATTCCCCGATATTCAACCGGAGCGTCTTTATCTGTTAATTCATAATGCCAGCCTTCCTGCTGAAGAATGCGGGGATCGTCATAAATCAACGGATTAAAAACTGCATCAAGATAGATATGCATCAGGTTAAAGTAATCCTTATCATTCATACTGGCAATAGGGTATATGGTGGCATCACTGCCGGTCATTGCATTCAGGAAGGTTTTCAAAGAACCTTTGGACAGAACATCAAAAGGACTTTTCACCGGAAAATTCTTTGAGCCGTTGAGGACGCCATGTTCCATGATATGTGGTGTTCCGGCATCAGAATCCGGAATCGTTTTGAAAGCAATTGAAAATGTTTTATTGATATCGTCATTAATAATTTTAAAAACGTGAGCGCCGCTTTTTGTATGTTCAAAATAGAGACATTCAGCATTTACTTCTTTAACAAAGCGTTTTTCAAGCAGTTTGAAACCATAATAGCTACTGCCAACTTCGAAATCTGCGAATAAAGAGACGGTCAATAGAAATACGCTGACAAACAGCATTACGAGATGTTTTCGATTAATTTTCATGGATGTGTTCCTTTGTTAATAACATATTGATTTACAATTGGTTTATGTTTAATGAAAGTCTTTTGAAATTTTCCATTGCTTCTCTTTGATGATTTAATTCGGAAAATGTTGCCTGAAAAATGGAAAAATGTCAAATAAAATTGTTAGTTCTATAATTCGGATCCATTTATTGTTTTTTTTTCATTGGTGTAATATTCACTTAATGTTCCAATTAAATTTAGAAATTCCGGAT
>Ga0265596_1001493_pt1 | contig 11020 bp, 12 predicted proteins | sample saktaG_FD_190143 | JGI IMG/M metagenome (GOLD analysis project Ga0265596, IMG submission 190143) | Saline water microbial communities from Sakinaw Lake, British Columbia, Canada - sak_2013_06_06_60m | ecosystem: Environmental > Aquatic > Non-marine Saline and Alkaline > Saline ...
TTCCTTTGAGTTTTAGCCTTGCGGCCGTACTTCCCAGGCGGGGTGCTTAACGCGTAAGCTTCGTCACTGATAGGGTCGATACTACCAGCAACTAGCACCCATCGTTTAGGGCGTGGACTACAAGGGTATCTAATCCTTTTTGCTACCCACGCTTTCGTCTTTGAGCGTCAGGAAAGACCCAGTTGGCTGCCTTCGCTTTCGGTGTTCCACACGATATCAACGGATTTCACCCCTACACCGTGTGTTCCGCCAACCTCTTTCTTCCTCTTAGTCTTGCCGTATTTATTGTTTCTCCCTGGTTGAGCCAGAGGCTTTAACAACAAACTAACAAAACCGCCTAAGGACGCTTTACGCCCAGTAAATCCGGATAACGCTTGAAGCCTATGTATTACCGCTGCTGCTGGCACATAGTTTGCAGCTCCTTATTCCTCCAGTAATGTCATACCGAATAAACGGCATTCTTCCTGGAGAAAAGTGGTTTACAGGCCGAAACCATTCTTCCCACACGCGGTGTCGCTCGGTCAGGCTTTCGCCCATTGCCGAAGATTCTCGGCTACTGCCTCCCGTAGGAGTAGGGCCCGTGTCTCAGTGCCCTTGTTGGGGACCATGCTCTCACACCCCCTACCCGTCATAGCCTTGGTGAGCAGTTACCTCACCAACAAGCTGATAGGACCTAGGTCTATCATCAAGCAGATTACTCCTTTATTCCAATCTTCATAGAAAATTGGAAACTATTGGGTATTACCTCGTCTTTCGACGAACTATCCCCATCTTGATGGTAAGTTACCAAGGTATTACTAACCCGTTCGCCACTATTCCGATAAATCGGAATCGTACGACTTGTATGCCTTATCCACACCGCTAGCGTTCATCCTGGACCAGGATCAAATCCTCATTTAAAATCTTGGAATAACCAGAAAAGATTGAACGTATTTCATACTACTAAATTTTAAAATTCAAAGTATAAAATATTTAACTAACTATTAAATTATCAAAGAACTCCTCAATATGAGGTATTAAATATTATAAAGGAAAAATTTCCTTTGTCAACCTAAAATAATATTTGTGCCCCCGGCAGGATTCGAACCTGCGACCCTGACCTTAGGAGTGTCATGCTCTAATCCACTGAGCTACGAGGGCAAAAATTAGCGGGCCGGACGGGATTTGAACCCGTAACCCCTGCCGTGACAGGGCAGTGCTCTAACCAAATTGAGCTACCGGCCCAAATAATAATTAATTGCCTTTTTATAAATATTATATTTTCTTTCTAAATAAATCAAATTTTTTATATTATCGTTTTCATACATAAATTTAAATATTTTTTTAGAGTCATTGGTACTATAAGATAATCTCCATGCATTGCCACTATAGTATAAAGATCCGTGTAGATAGAGCAAAGTTTTTAATTTATATTTCAATTTCTCCAAAATAAGTTTACTTCCAGAAACAAATCTTGTAGACAGTATTGGTGATTTACTTTTTCTATCGGATTTTTTAAAGAAACCAAAAGTAACATTGCCATCACCGTCAAAATATCCTCGTACAAAATGAGAAAAATATTTACGGGGCACTTTAGGCAGATCTATTGTTTTACTTTTATTTGAAGTTAAGCCAAGTTTTAATAAATCATTGAATATTTTTTTACTCCCAATCTGTAAACGATACGAAATTTTTTGTCCCTTCCTCTTCCGAGAAGTTATTTTGTGGCCAGAATTCATTGATTCCTTTATTTTCTTTAATAGATTTTTATCAGTAATTTGGAATTCGATGAAACACGCGCCTCTTTTGTTTTTAACCATACTTCCATCAGCAGCAAAAAATCCTAAAACGTAAGCCATTTCTGGCGTCCACTCCTTAAAGAAATTTTCATTCTTAGTTTTATAAATCGGCATATTCTTTATAAGTGCCAGGGGTGGGAATCGAACCCACGACCTTAGCTTTATGAGTGCTATGCTCTAACCGACTGAGCTACCCTGGCAATAATATTTATGCAGTTGCGGGGGTTGGAATTGCACCAACGTCTCAAGGTTCTTAAATGCACCACTTGTTACCAAATGGAATGGACTATCCCATCTCCCTTCTTTATATGGAGGGAGCTCCCATTATAGTCTCTGAACCTTATTCTTATAGCTTTAAAAGCATAAGAAGCTTGGCTGCTGATTGTCCTTAAAATATAAATACCTTAAGGAGTTCCCGGCAATTTAGAGAGTTTTTCCACAGAACGTTACCATTCTGGGCCACAAAATTTTTATGGGCCTCGTGAGATACTACTTCTCCACCCCGCGGTGTTTATTATAAAAGAAAAGTGATTTAAATGCAAGGTTATTATAAGGTATTTAATAATTCACTCCAAAATTTTTTATATATAAATACAATTTCTTTTGCTCTATCTTGGTTTAAAGAAAAATTTTTATCTCCAATAATCTTTTCTCTAATACCATGAAGTCCAAGCAATACATCTAAATTCTGATAATTTCTGAATTTTAATTCTTCTAAGTTTTTTACAAAATCATCTTCAGAATATCCCATAAAACTTAAAGTTTTTTTCACCACTGCCTCTGCTTTAATCACAGCTAATTTCCATGAAGATTGATAAGGTTCTTTTAAGAGTTGGTCTATCTTCTGCCATTCTTTGCGGCCTTTTCCTGACAAAGAAAAGACAGGAACAATCCCCCACCAAGTTTGTAATCTTTCTATATGTTTAGAAAAAAAACGCAATTTCCAAAAAAGATAGACGGCTCCAATTAATAACCCACAACACATTGCAAGACAAAAAATCTTAAAGTAAAAAAAATATGTAAGAATAGATTCAGTCATTATAAAATAATATTTTCAATTGTTTTTGATATATTTAATAATGAAAAATCAGAAAGATATGGTCCGATAATCTGCATGTTTATAGGTAAATTATCTGCTTGGCCGCAAGGTAAATTAATTGCCGGTATTCCTGCAATATTAGCGCCTACTGTAAAAATATCTGAAAGATACATTGACAATGGATCATCAACTTTCTCGCCAATCTTAAAAGGAAATGTTGGAGAAGTAGGAGTAATAAGGAAATCAACCTCCTTAAAAACTTCATCAAATTCTTTAGCAATTAATCTTCTTACTTGTTGAGCTTTTTTATAATAAGCATCATAATATCCGCTTGATAAAACATAGGTTCCTAAAACTATCCTTCTACGCACCTCTTCTCCAAACCCTTCTCCTCTTGTTTTAAAATATATATCATGCAAATTAGAATAATCATTAATTGAAGAATAACGAATGCCATCAAAACGCGCTAAATTAGAACTTGCTTCAGCAGGCATAATAATATAGTAACAAGGCAAAGCATAGGAAGTAGAAGGTAAACTAACTTCTTTAATAGTCGCCCCTTGAGATTTAATTTTTTCAATTACTTCTTCAATAGTTTTCTTGATTTTATCATCTAATCCTTCTTGAAAATATTCTTTGGGCAAACCAAAAACTGTATTCTGTATATTCTGCGTTTTATTTGTAGCTACAAAAATATCTTGAGAAGTAGAATCCATTGTATCCTTACCTGCAATACTTTTAAAAACTATTTCTGCGTCTTCCACATTTTCAGCAAATGGTCCAATAATATCTAGTGACGAAGCCATGGCAATAAGCCCATAACGTGAAACTGTACCATAACTTGGTTTAAATCCAACTACTCCGCAGAAACCAGCTGGTTGTCTAATTGACCCACCTGTATCTGACCCTAAGGCAAAAACTGACATTTTACTTGCCACAGAAGCTGCAGAACCTCCAGAAGAACCTCCTGGAACTCTTTCTAAATCATGTGGATTTTTTGTTGTAAAAAAAGCTGAATTTTCTGTTGAAGATCCCATAGCAAATTCATCCATATTCGTTTTTCCTAATAAAATCGCTCCTTGCTTTTTTAATTTTTTTATTACCGTCGCATCAAAAGAAGCAGTATAGTTTTCTAAAATTTTTGAACCAGCAGTAGCTTTTACTCCCTTAACTAACATATTATCTTTAATTGCGTAAGGAATTCCTTCTAAAACATTAATCTCTTTTCCTTCTTTAATCTTCTCATCTACTTTTTTAGCTTGTTCTAATGCTGAATCTTTGGTTAAAGTTAAAAACGCTTTGATTTGATTATCTTTTTCATCAATTGTTTGAAAATACCCCTTAATTAATTCTGTAGCAGTAATTTCTTTGTCTATTAATTTGTTATGAATTTCCTTAATCATAAATTTTAAAAAATTGGTGGAATTTTAAAAGAATCATCTTTTAAATTAGAAGCGGATTTTTTTAATTCTTTACTTATATCTTGTTTTTCTTCATTAACATTATCTTCTCGACAAATATTTTCAAGCAAAGTACCTCCTGTCATAGGCTCTACATTATTAGTATCTAATTCTTGTAGCTGTCTTACATAATCTAAGATTTTTCCAAGATCTAAAGCAATCTTCTCTTTTTCTTGAGAAGATAATTCTATTCTTGCTAATTCTAATAAATGATCTATTTCTTTAAAATCCATAAAAATTCTTTTTCATTAATTGTTTTTACACCTAATTTTTTAGCTTTTTGATATTTAGATCCTGGATTTTCCCCTACAATTAAATAGTTTGTTTTCGAAGAAAGAGTTTCATTTACTTTACCTCCTAGAGTTAATATTTTTTCTTTTACTTGCTCACGGGACATTGATTCTAAAACTCCAGTAATAACAAAGGTCAAATCTTTTAATTTTCCATGTTTTTCAGAAACAGATACAGATAATAATTTTATACCTTTTTGCTGAAGTTTTCTAAGAAACTCGATGTTTTTTTTATCATTAAACCAATCATATACTGCCTTGCCTACCTTAGGCCCAATAGAAGGAATTTGTTCTAATTCTTCTTGTTTTAAATTAGAACCAATTTTAATTAAATTCTGGATTGAAACTCTATCTAAACCAAGTTTCTTTTGAAAATATTTAGCTAAAAGCAATGCATTCTCTTCTCCAATATGAAGAATCCCTAAAGCAAATAAAAACCGATTTAATAATATATTTTTATTTGCTTGAATCGTAGAAACGATATTTTGACTAGACTTTTCTCCATATCTTTCTAATGGAGCTATGTCCCCTTCTTTTAAATCAAATAAATCAGCAGCATCTTGAATCAACCCTTCATCTAAAAACCTGTTAATTAATTTTGGACCAATACCTTTTATATCAAAGGCTCCTTTACCAATAAAATGGTATAGCCTTTCTTGAAAACGAGCAGAACAATTTTTATTAGAACAACGAACTAATATTCCTCCACTATCTTCTTCAACATCATACCCACAAACAGGACATTTTTTGGGCATATGAAAAATCTTTTCATTTCCAGTTCGTAAATCTTTTAAAACTTTTACAACATGGGGAATAACATCACCAGCTCTATTTACTATTACAGTATCCCCTATCTTTAATCCTAGTCTTTTTATTTCTTCTTTGTTATGAAGAGTAGCTCTAGTAATAGTCACCCCGCTTATCTGAACAGGTTTTAAAATAACTACTGGAGTCAGAACGCCAGTTCTTCCTACCTGAATAATGATATTTTCTACTATTGTCGTAGCTTCTTTTGAAGGAAATTTATATGCTATTGCTCCGCGAGGGGCTTTACCAACTGCTCCTAATTTTTTAAAATGTTCTTCGTTATTTACTATAACAACTACACCATCAATTTCATAGGGCAAATTATCCCTTTGTTTTTTTATTTGTTCATGAATAAGAAAAACTTCTTCTAGTGAATTAACCTTTTTATTATCATGATGAGTTTTAAAACCAAATGCTTTTAAAATTAAATGTTCCTGTTCATGTGTTTCCTGCCCTAAATCTGTTACTAATTCATAGGTATAAGAATCTAAACGACGACTTGATGTAATCTTTGGATTTAATTGTCGTATTGAACCAGCGGCAACATTACGCGGATTAGCATAAAGTGGAAGCCCTTGTTTTATTCGTTCTTGATTAATTCGTTGAAATTCTTTTTTATCCAAAAGAACTTCTCCCCTAACTTCTAAATAACGAGGAAAGTTTTTCTTCAAACGATTAGCTACTTCCTTCATCCCCGCTTTAACTAAATTATCAATAATTTTTTCTTTATCCAGTAAACGTAAAGGAATTGCTTCAATTGTTTTAAGATTCTGTGTTATATCCTCCCCTATTTTTCCATTTCCTCTAGTTGAACCAATTTTCAAAATTCCATCTTCATATTCTAAAGAAATTGCCAAACCATCAAATTTATACTCGCAATAAAAATCTATCTTAGCGGAGGAAGGAAGCAATTTTTTTATTCTTTCATACCAATCATACATATCTTCTTCACTAAAAGCATCGTTTAATGAAAACATCGGAACTTTATGTTCTGCTTTCTTAAAACTCTTTAATGGTTTTCCTCCCACTCGTTGAGTAGGAGAATCAGGAGTAATAAATTCTGGATATTGTTGTTCTAAATCAAATAATTCTTTTTTCAAAGAATCTAATGCCTCATCTGAAATTACAGATTGATTCAAAACATGATAAGCATAACGGCATTTATCAATTTCTTTTCTTAATTTCTCAATTCTTTTTTTTACCTGTTCCTTAGTCATAATACACAATACTAATATATGAATTGATTCAAACTATACCAATAAACCACATAATACAATAAATTAGTATTATTAATGTGCATCAATATATTGGTATTTTATTCTGCTGAAAAATTAACTTCTAATCCGCGACTAACTTTTTTTGAAGTGCCAACGGTCCTAATATTATTACTCGCATCAAAATTATTTTCCGAAATAAAACTAGTACCATTCTTCATAACTGGCTCATCAACATCAGGATCATTCAAGCTATTATAAATCTGCCACTCCATAGCTGCATCAGCAGCATAAAATGCTTTAACAGATTCTGATGTTTCTATGGACTGACGAAAATCTTTAATGAAAATGGACATTAAAAACAAAGCTGAAGCCATTACAGCACCCAAAACCAAAATACTCATTAAAAATATCTGGCCTGATGGTTTGTTTTGTATATTTAAATTTTTCATAATTAAATTGCCTCCCCCAAAGATCTTGGGGTTACGGCGGTTTGTAAATTAAATAAATATTCTTGTTGCTTAACTTTTGTAGAAACTTCTAAAACAATAATTATTGCTAATTGTGAATCAGAAATACCTCCTTTCTTATAGAATTTACCATAATTAACTTCTAACTCTGGATCAAACATAGATATAAAAGGACCTCCTTCAGAAGATTTTTCTAACGTATTGTTATAAACATTGAAACGATAACAAGTATTCTTCCAGATTTCCTCTGAATAATAATTAAAACATAATTTTTCACCTTCAGCTTCTGATAAAATTTTAAAATCCTTTCCAAGCCTGATAGAACGAGCCATAATTTCTAAACTATTCCTAATGCTATTTTCACTATTCAAAAGAGCATAAGCAACTCTTTCTGAACGTATAACTGATATATATACTTGTGAAAGAGCTATGATAGCCATTGCAAAAAGACTTACTGAAACTAAAACTTCGATAAGAGTAAAAGCTTTTTGCTTTTTTTTAAGATTTGTTGAAATTTGTTGAAATTTATTAAAATTCATTTTTTATATATTTAGAATTTCAACCAATTAAATAAATGATCTTCAACAGTTAAATTAAAATCTATCGTTCTAGTTTTCCATTTCATTATAGACTCGACACGAATTTCATCATCATTTATAGTTGTGATTTTTATTTCTCGATTAAAAGTCGTTGGTTCTCCAGTTGTATAATTATAAATTTTAGTATCATCATTATAACGAAAATTAGATCCTTCCCCTGTATCAACAGAAGTTAAAGTTATAGGTTGTTCACTTCCAGCCTTTGATTCAATAGTATAGCTACCATCTGCTAATCCATCTTTCCATTCTACAGATTCTCCATTCATTATTTGTAAAAAATTACTATCCCTAACCTGCCGTACTAATTCTATACCTTCTTGCGTTAAAAAACTTGCAGTTAACCTGTCTTGAATAACTGCAGTATTATAAAGCACTTTGGTAATAAGAATAAAACCGGAAAGAATCCCAATAGTTAAAATTGAGACAGCGATTAAAACTTCAACAAGAGTAAAAGCCTTTTGCTTTTTTTTAAGATTTGTTGAAATTTGTTGAAGTTTATTAAGATTCATTTTATTTATTTAATGCTTTAATTCGATTGTAATCCTTTGTAAATCTGTCCCATTTTAGAAACCTCTATTTCATAATATCTTTCAGGTTGATTTTTTAATCGGATTTGAATATTTGCATTGTCTCTGTCAGGTAAATTAGGTTCAAATTCTACTCTGGGCTCTGGAGGAATAAACAGAACAGAAGCAATATTGCTTTGAAAAATCTCTACTCCTTTTAAAAGAGAAATTGTTTCAACTTCCTCGCCTGAATCATATTTTTCATTTCCTTTTGATCCTCCTGTTAAACATAAATCTGCAAATAAAAAGAATTGTTCTTGTGGAAGATTTACTTGATCTATATGAATTCCCCAACCACAAACTTTTTCACTTTCAGAATTTTGTTGTAACATTAACATTGCCTGATTTTGAGCTCTTCGTAATTCAAATACTATATGATTACCTTCGCGAACAAGATAAGTAGTTGTTTCACTTTTTCTTGAATAGCCTAAAACCATAGCGCTAAAAGCAGTAATAATACCCAAAGTTACCAACATTTCAATGAGAGTGAATCCTGAAGAAAATTTTAAATTTTTGATTTTTAATTTCACAATTTTTAAAATAATAAGGATAAATACTTCTCTATTATTATATCACCAAAAAACATAACTGTCAGGGCTCCAAAAGATAAAAACGGCGCAAACGGAAGGTAGCTTTTCATAGTTTTCTTTTTAAGGAATAAAAGAATTAAAGCAACGCTTCCTCCTGACAGAAAAGCGATTATTAATGCTACTAGCGCTTCTGGCCATCCCAAAATAATTCCTAGAAAAAGTGCCAATATAGCATCACCCCATCCCATAGCTTTTTCCTTTGTCACCCATGCCAAAAAAGAAATAATACCACAAGCAAAAATTATTCCAAAAAACATAGAAATAAAATACGAATAGTAGCCAAAAATAAAACTTTTATCACCAAGAAAATGAGTAAGATAAGGAATAAAATAAAAAGATTGCTTTTGAATTAAAAATCCTAAAATTATTTTCCAAAAAAAACTAAAAATTATTGCAGGAATTAATACTTCATTTAAAATTAAATATTTATTCAAATCATAAACAGAAATAACAATTAGAACAGCAACCCAGTATAGCCAAATGAAAAAGATAAAATAAATAAATAAACTTTCAAAAGTAATATTTTGCAATAAAGAAAAATTTATAAGCGGAAAACGAAAAAGTCGCCAAAAAAGAAATACAAAAAACAAACCTGTTCCTGTTTCCACTAAAGGATACTGCCAAGAAAGCTTATGCTTACATGAATAACATTTACCTTTTAATAAAAAGAAACTTAGAATAGGAATTAATTCCCACCAAGCTAAAATTTTATGACAATGAGGACAAAAAGAATGCCCCTTTACAGGGGATTCTTTCATATCAGCTCTATCAATAACAACGTTCAAAAAGCTGCCGATTATGGTCCCAAAAATAAAAACCAAAAAGGATAATGGAATCATCATTAATATTATTTAACTATGGTCGGATACAATAAACAGGACTACCTTCAGTATCTTCACAATCAACTGTATAAACAGTCCCATCAATATCATTATCCAATGCTGCGTCTGGTGTTTCCAATGTAGCGCCTAAAACATAGTCTTGATAATCAGTATCCTCCACGCCATATTTATAAGTTTTTCCAGTGCTTTTGAGAGGGTCATAAGGAATTCTGGAAACTCCAATACTTGCGCCAGTTAATTCAGTATCTAAATCTATCCATGTGCTAATATTTTGGGGATAATAAGAATTTTTAGCATAATAGAGCTCTAAAGCATTCATCACATTATGCAAATCCGCTATTCTTCGTGCATCCCTGGTCTTAGCTCTAGCTCCACCCATACCTACTAAAATCAAGGAAGCTAAAAGAGCAATGATGGTTATTACTATTAACATTTCAATAAGAGTAAAACCTTTTCTAAATTTTTTCATTTTTTTATTTATTTTAAATTTATTAAATATATATTTATACGCTTTGCGCTAATTGATATATTGGAAGCAAAACTGCCGACACAAGAAATGCTACCAAAATACCTATTATTACTACCAAAATTGGTTGTAATAAATCAATCATAGTACCAAAAGACCTATCTACTTCTTTTTGAAAATATCCTGCCACTTTTCTTAAAATTGAATCCAAACGACCAGTACTTTCTCCAACAGCCACCATTTGACTAACTAATGGAGGTAAATATTTATAATCCTTTTTTAAAATACTACTTATACTTTCACCTTTTTTTACAGCATCAGCCACTTTATATCCAATTTTCTGGTAAATATAATTACCAGTAGATTCTCCAGCAACTTCAAAAGCGGTAACTACAGGAATGCCCCCATGGATTAAAGTTCCAGCTGTTTCACAAAAACGAGAAATGTATATCTTTTTATAAACTTCGCCTATAACAGGGATTTTTAAAGTATATATACCCCCAACTCTTCTTCCCTCAACAGAACGAAAATAATTAATGAAGAACCAGATCATTCCTAAAAGAAAAACTAAAGCTAAAATTCCCCAATTCTTAAAGAATTCTCCAATAAAAATTAGAATTTTTGTTCCCAATGGTGGAACTGCTCCAAATTCTTCAAAAATAGAAACCATTTGAGGAGCCAAGGCAACTGTGATAACAACTGATATCAATATAAAAGTACCAAATAAAAAGGCTGGATAAGTTGCAGCTGATTTTGCTTTATTTATTAAATTATTCTCGTGCTCAGCATAATCAGCTAAATAAGATAAAACTTCTTCCAATCGACCGGATATTTCACCTGATTTTATCATTTGTATATAAAATTCTCCGAATATATCAGTCTTCTTTTCCATTGACTTG
>Ga0265596_1001495_pt1 | contig 11017 bp, 14 predicted proteins | sample saktaG_FD_190143 | JGI IMG/M metagenome (GOLD analysis project Ga0265596, IMG submission 190143) | Saline water microbial communities from Sakinaw Lake, British Columbia, Canada - sak_2013_06_06_60m | ecosystem: Environmental > Aquatic > Non-marine Saline and Alkaline > Saline ...
AGTTTTAATGTGGTCAACTTGTTTTTCCTCGCTGTCTATTCCTAAAATTTCAATGGTCTCATTCTTGATCAAATTCATATTATGCTTTGGCTGTTGCGTGGTGTTTGGGAGTGGTCGGTTTTGCCATAATCTTTTTGCACCTGAATACACCTCAACCGGGGTCTGCTCGGTTTTATATTTGTCGTCTATAAATGCGCTTTCAATATAGAGAGGATTTTTCATTCCTTTAGAAAGTCCATTCTTTGCTGTATCTCGTATTCGTTTGGGCGTAAATCTTTTATCAGTTCCTATGCTTTCAGCGACCCTTACAATGTTATCCAGAGCTTGATTATAAGAGAGTCCAACCGGCTGTAATATCTCTCCAATTCTACAAGAAACTTTGAAAAGTATGACGCCTCTTTCACCCTTTGTTGCATGACTCAGGTTTTCCAGCTCTTTATCGTAAATAGTCTGTGAGTAATTATGAGGGCATACGATCTTTTTATCAAATAAAGATTCTGCTTTCGGTGTAGGTTTGTGTGAGGTCAATAATTCATCAAGAGCTTTATCACTTAACAGATTGCCCGGAATTACAACATCGGCATTTTCACCACATCCCCAATAAGCACCTGATAGACTGTCGCCCTGATCGGAAGAAGGGAATTTAGACTGTAAGGCTTTATGAATGTTCTTTAATTCATCTCGTTGCTCTATTGTCCTCAGAAAGTGAAATATTACATGAAATCTATCGCCTTTGTTTTCTGTCCGGTTTTGTGGTGAAGTATAGACCATGCAGGCATTTTCATTGATATATTTAGCTCTATCTGTCTTGCCTTCTCTGATTTCTTTTAGTGTGAATTTGTTATCAACATTATCATCAAATTCAATAGCTATGAATTCTGATCCCTTGAAGTAATCACTGTCTCTATAATAATTACAATCTGTCGTTATGTTTTTCTTTTCTTTCAGCAGTTTTCTCTCTTCTTTGGTGAGCGTATAATCAAAACCTATTGCCCTGCCTTCTTTTAGATGTTCTGCTAATTTGTTATAAGATATTGTCTCAACAGTGTAGCTTTTTGTAAACTTTCTCCAATCCCCCTTTTTGCGAATCGGATCTAAACTTATGGCAATTCTGATTTTGCCCTTAAACAATTTACTACCTTCCCTTATTGTCATTTAATTTATTCTATTTCTCCACTTACATCATTACTCTAATTTCATTAGTTTTAAAAAATAAGCACAGCATGCTATCGTTTTGTATTAAATAACAGCGAGTTTTTCTATTTCTCGAATCGCTTTACCCGCTCTCAAATTTGGTTTCAGTTTCAGAAAGTTATCCTGATTTAAAAATGGATTGTTTTTTGCTTTTTTACTATATTTTGTAAAACCCAATCTTAATTCCCATAATGGGCACTTTAAAACAGGACACGCCTTAATCTCATTAGGCGATCCGCACGTGCACAAAAGGCAGTGCTTTCTTATTGCCTTCATTGCTGTCATTTTCTGCCTGCCTGTCTCTTTCCTAAATAATCCTCATCTGCTTCCTGTTTAATTTCAAACTGTGATTTACACTTATTTTGACTGTTCAATACAAAGTTATCCAAATCCTCTATCTTGAAATAATTTTTCCTGTTTTGTACCTTATAGTAAGTTAATAATTTGCGGCATAAATATCCGTAAAGCGTAGCTTTGGATAAACCCAAGTATGCACTTGCTTCATCCATGTTGAGGAATGGAGCTTTTGGTTGTGCTAAATCCCTTTGGTTCTTTTCGTTTTTTTCTAAGGTTGCCATAAACAACCTCCTCTCGGAATTATTTTGAGGTGTTATCCTCAACCTAATTCGTGAGATTTCACTTAGAGGTTGTTTTTCTTAATAGGTATAAAGTAATTAGTTGTTATATTAGCAATCTATTAAATGAAAAAAATTGAAAAAAAACAATAAACAAAAAGTGAGATCTTACTTTCAGTTTCTACCAGTTAATATTTAACTCTATTTTTAATCTATATGTTTTCTCGCTTCTATCATATATCGTTATGGGAAACCGATCTTCAATATAAGGGAATAGCTCTCTTAAATGCTGTCTAAATCTACTAACACGATCTTTGAGTTTATCGGGCTGTGTTATCATATCCCTTCCCGGTAATTTACCTCTACAAGTATCAAAATCTCTTAGTAAATCCCAAAATACCGTCATACCAGTTTTATTTTTTTTGTCAGCCAATAAACCAAAATCTTCAAGTTTATGCTTCCCGGTTGACCTGTCTCGTGCTGTAATTTCAACAGTGCTTCTCGGGTAATCTATTTCAAAAGTAATTTCATCCCACTTTAAATTTTCGAGATGTTCAAATTCTTTTATATGCTTATCATTTCCCCTGTCGTCCGTAATTGATGGTGGAGTGATTAATTCTTTTACTTTAACAAAATTATACTCTTTAGCTTCTTTAAGCTTGGACTTTGTGTGTGAAATTATTTCTTTGTTCCAAGATGTGTCAGTAATATATATAACTTTATTCCAATTATCCAAACCTTTTTGTAGGAAAAAACTGAAAAATTCAAAACTTTCATATCGTTTTTGATGGTCACTAATTCTTTTTTTTAATTCTAAAATATCTATTTCAAGTATTTCAAAACTATTTTTAAATTTTTTATATTCTTTTATCATTTCTTCACTTTCTTTTTCTATTTCGCTGTCAAGTTCTTCAAATGTATTATCTATTTTCATATCGTAGTAAAAATTTAATTCATCATTTATTTTTTCTCCTATATAAGGTCTATCTTCAAATTTAAGTTTTCTTCCTAATAAAGATAATGCAGCTAGAGACCAAATATCATGTTCATTTTTATATTTTTCTAAATAGTAACCTCTATTTCTTAATAAATTTGCTAAATAAAATTTTTCAATAAGATTAACACCTTCGGTAATCAAAGAACCATCAAGATAAGGATAAGATTCACAAATTTTCCCTAACAATTCTATCTCTTTTGATATTAACATGTCCTTTTCTATTATATTTACTTTATGTCTTATGGGGACACTTGAAGTTGTGATACGCGAATTGAAAACCGATAGATAAATTTGAAATAGTTTTTTATATTTTTCCAATACATAATCAGAAAGTGATATAATATTTCTTGAAGTATAATATTTTATTATAGATTCATCTTCAATCTTTATATTATACTTATTACATAATTTTAATATCTTCATAATTTCATCTTTTTTACCATCAGACCGCTCCCAGAATTGCAGTACATGTCTTAGTGTAAATTCGATTTTATTATTATCATAATCAGGATTCTTTAATTTATTCTTAAATGTATTTATCATATCGTCAACATCTATATTTTGTGAATCAATTGAATTATATAAAAGCCTATTAAGTCTCCCTTCTGCAAAAAAGTTTACAATCTTATTATTTATATAATCATAATTCTTTTGATTGTAATAATCACCTTTAACCCTTTCAATAATGTCAGAAATTAAATTTTCATATTTATTCTTTTTTATAATCATAATTATATACTCGGTAATTTATCTACTGCTTCATCCTTCTTTTTGTCAATCAATTTAGCATATATTTGAGTATTCCTAATATCTTTATGTCCGAGAAGTTTTGAAACAGTATATAAATCAATATCACTTGTTAAACAGAGTGTTGCAAACGTATGTCTTGCGCAATGAAATGTTATATGCTTATTGATACCTGCTTCACTTGCCCATAACCTGATAATCTTACAAGTATATGGACTACTTTTCAAATGAAAAACAAAATCGTCATTTGAACTACTTTTCTGATTTTCCATGATTTTTAAAGCAGTGGAATTCAGCTTCATTCTGTTAACATTTTTGGTTTTCTTATCCATAAAATATAAATAACCCTCTTTGACATCAGAGAACTTTAATAATCTAATATCTGAAATTCTCAAACCGGTAAAACAACTGAACAGAAAAGAGTTTTTTGTGTCCCCATCTTTACATTTTGTTGAGGACAATACTCTTAATTCTTCTTCTGTAAGGAACTCTCTTTTCGTCTCGATCTCGTTTATATTAATACCGATCGCTGGATTCTTACTGATAATATCCTTCTTAACTAATTCATTCAATGCAGTTTTTAATTTAGCAAAATATGTTTTAGCTGTATTTCTTGCCACATTCTCAAGCAAGAATTCTCTGAATTCAATACAAAACTTTTTATCAATATCACATATACGGATATTACCTTTAGCAAATGCATTTAAATAAATATAAGTACTCTCCCAGGATACATGTTTTTTTCCATTATCTATCAAACTACGAAAATAGCTTATAAAGTTCATTCTCACTTCTCTCGATGTTAGGGTAAATCCAGTATCATTCTCCATCAACTCTTTCTCTTTTTGATCTCTTAAAGCTAATACTTTCCGAATCTTGTTATTATCATCAACAACCGTATCTCTTTTTCCCTCAATATATATACTAAGAATTTTGTAATCACGTTTCTGATTATGCCAAATATCAAAATATAAACTATAACTTCCCGACTGGAGTTTTTTATATCGGATTTTTATTTTCTTTTTATAGTTAGACTGTTTTATTCCCCTAAGAATACTTGGAACTGAATCTTTGTTACTCATTTTTGTTACTCCGTTAATATTGTAACAATAATTCATTATCGAGTAACAAAATGTCAACAAAATTAACAAAAGTAACAATAAATAAAAACAAACAGATATTAGATGAATTAATCTAACTCCCTGTATATATGTCTATTAGTTTGTTATTATTTTGTGTTATTTATATATTTAAACTCTACCACTGAGTTAAACCCGCTCTTAGCAACCTGCTTCTATATAGCCACTTAGATAAACTACACACATTCAAAAGCAACAATATGGTAACAAAACATGCAGTTTTTTAATGGACTATTAATCATTTTATAATTCTGATTTCCACTATTCAGAAATTTAACTTACTCTTTGATTTATTATGTTTATAAAACATGCCTTGAACTGTATTGCTGTCAATAATTTTATTATTTCTACTTTACAAAAGTATATTAAGTAAAGTAAAATATGGTGGGCTGGTCAATATCTTTGCTGTGAGATACCAACTTTGCGATGAGCAAGTTTGCATAAAGTTATTATCATATACAGCGAAACCTAAAATCCCGTGTAGCTGTGTATTGATAATGCCACTTTATGTAAATCTTGTGAGCCAATCTTACCCGGGTTAAATATTTTTTTACTTTTGGGTATAATCAGTTATATTTATTGATAAAACGAAAGGATAGACAAATGAGAAATCAAAAAATAGATTGAATTTTAATTACCGTCTTATTAATCTCACAATTAAGTCCAATTTTGTGAGATCTGATCAAATTTCTATTTAATATAGGGTAATAAACAATTGAGAGGATCGGGGGGCACCTTTGGGAGGTGGGGGGTGTACCTTTTATATATCACACACACACAACTTTTCATCACTTCACCTCGATCTGTATTTTAAATAGATCAATATTACTTTAATTCTTCTTCATTTAAAGCTGTTCTATCATTTTCAACCAATTTTTTTATTCCTTTTTCTGATATATAATTTATATCATTTAATTTTTTCTCTAACTTGGATAATAATCTTTTGGTTTTTACAACATAAACCCAAATGATAATACCCATAATTGTTAATATAACTCCAATGAAAAGCAATATCTCTATTTTCTCGTTGAGATTTGAAAAAATAACTGCTAAAGAATTTTCCATTTCTCCTCCTTAATTTTCATCCGAATTTTCTCTATGATTCATATTATAAATTGAGTCCATAATCTCAATAATGATATTGAGTTTTTTATTTATAGCTAACAGAGAAGCAACCACCAAAACGATAAAAACAATAATAATAATCGAGGTTATCATATAAACTCCTATTTCTTTTAATGCATTCCTAAAATTCCCGTGGTAATCTCTTTCTTGAGATATTTTCCCAGTGCTTAGTTGACTACTTCATTGATATTCTTTTGGTTATACAAAGCAAGTGCCCTGATATGTTAAGAATATTCTGTTTTGATATAGTAAGAAATTTTCTGTTCTGTCTTTTTATTCATGTATTGTACAAAACCTTTCGATTTATTCTGTGCCTTCAGTGTAATCGGAGTCAAGGATTTTCTTTTTTATAGGAAAAACACCGTTTTTATATTGAGGAAATTACTCAAACTATCGGGCACACCTTCGGGGCTAGGGGGATATGTGTTATTATATCACTCACACACAGAATTTTCGTGAAAAATACCCTAATCTTTCTTGTACTAAGGTTGTAATTTCATTTCCTTAAATTTTATACCATATTGGTTTTTTGCACTTCCCCAAGACACAATTTTTACTTCACCTGTTTTTGTGTCTATAACACAAAAATAGCTACGATGCTGATTTCCAGATGATGCTATTTCGTATCTGCCGATATTATAATTACCAAATATTAGTAGAACGACAACAACAAGAAGGATCAATATTATTATACTTTTGATATCCAATTTCATCATTTAGCCACCTCCATAATTATAAAGATATTGTGAGCTATATTATTTAAATTTCATTCATCGCCAATGTATGTATAATCAACCATTTCACCGATTAGAATAACTGTCCTACCGGCGTTGAGATCTATCTTGCCTTCATTATATGGCATTACTACGAATTCAATCCTGTCGATGCTATTTATATAAGCACAAATTACATAATCATCAGATAATATTGAGTCGAACCAATCATCCCCTCCATCTTTCAATAATCGTTCGGTTAGTTCTTCTGAACATTTTACTCTTAGTTGCAAGTAATCAAACAAATTAATGGAAATATAAAAACCAGCATATATCTCTTTATTCTTTTCGTATATATCTTCCATTGTCCCAATAAAAATTAATGGTTTTTCATAAAATTTTTCAAAATATCTTTTAAACTCTATCGTATATCTGAATTTACATTCCTTTAATATATCAATCATATTTACAGCATTATAATTTTCGATATAATTATTTACTACCTTTATAGTCAGTTTCTCTTTGGTGCCGGTACTATCTTCTTCTACAGAATTTGTGTCTTGCTTGTCAGGAATCTGCTTATTATCGCAACCAAAAAGTAAAATTAGAATAATTAATAAAAAAATAAATAAATATTTTTTCATCATTTCACCTCAATCTGTCTTTGAAATAAATCAATATTCCTGTCTGTTCGTGTCAATAAAAACATTTACTATCCAGAAAAAATCCGGAAAAACTCAAAGGATCGGGCTCACCTTCGGGGAGGGGTGGGGTATGCTTATTATATTACCCACACACAGAATTTTTCGTGAAATGAACCTTCAGTCTATCAGTATAACCTAGAATCCGCCCTAACGCTTTTCAAATTAGGTTGACCTTTTAATAAAACTATGCTATTAACAAATATTAATCCTCTCGCTTTATTATGAAACCCGTAAATTCAATACCCGGGGTTGAAACATATTCAAAATTAATTAAATACCTTTCAGAATTAGGAAACATACGAAAATTCATAATTGCATCACCGCCTAAATTAATTGAATACTTATAAAGTGTATCTATCAGTGTTTGCGTATCCATGGGTTCTATAACCCAAATTTCTTCTGTATAATCACGTTCATTGGTAACTTCTATTTTTGATACTTCGCACCTTACTACATAATCTAATATCCCAATTGATTGGTATTTACCGGTATAAGGTTCGGTTGTGATAAGGAAATTCTTGTTTGAATATTCAGTAAAATCAACAATTGATAAGCTTTCATATCTTGGTATAATATTAATCTTGCTTGCACAACCAAGAATTAAAAAAATTGAAGTTAATATTATCATCATTACACATATTTGTTTTAATCTATTCATTTTACCCACCCTTCATAGGTTATTTTTTGCGAGTTAATTTTGTTTTTCATACCTTTAAATCCATACCAAAATTTAATGGAGCAACAGATAAAAAATCTCAATAATCAGTAATATGATTTTCTTGAAATTAATTATCTTATGTCAAATTCTTTCAATGGGACTTCTTGTTTCAGGTTCTCTTTTTTTGTTATAGGAAAAGCTGCGGAAAAACTCCTTTTTCATATGGTAACAAAATTAAAAGGAGGGCTCACCTTTGGGGATGTGGGGTATGTGTTATTATATTACTCACACACAGAATTTTTCGTAAAATTGAATTACAAGTCAATTTCATGTTCTTCTCGCATCAAATCTTCTGTTTTTTTATAAACTTGTAATACTCTTTGGTATTGATTTTCAACATCATTAATTTTCGTTTTTAATATTTCAAGTTCAATTCTACCACCTAACAAATCCCACAACATTTTAACCTCTTTAGCTCTTCTATAATTTCTTGAGATCAGTAAATATTTTGGTATAATCGTACATTGTTTTTGAAATAAACCCAATTTTTCTGAATGTTTTGAATCAAAATGCTGATAATAATACATGCTTTCTTCTGCATCACCAATCTCATGATATAATGAATCTGCATATCTTGAATCTCTTATTAATGCACCATAGTCTGGAATTTTTGAAATAAAAAAAATCCCAAGAACAACTATAACAATCTTTAACCAACCAGAGAATTCGATTTTCCATTTATGTCTAACAAATTTGCACATAGGGGGAAACAATATTAGTCCTAAAACAATTATCAATAGTCCTTTTAATATTGAGGTATGAAATATAGTTACAATACCACCAATAATAAAAAACAAGCCAAAAAGCCATCCCAAAACATCTCTTAATTTAATTACTTTCATCTTTCTTGAATATTACTATGGTAGCTCCAGATCTGCATCTGAAACCCAGCCCTTTGTTCCATTACTTCTTTTCACATAATACCATGGAACAGTTATTCCTTTATATGATAGTATCTTCTCTTTTAGTATTTCTAACTTCTCTCCTTTGTTAATTGAGCAAATTTTAGAACTATTCGAACCAGCACTGGAATATAAATTTGAGTCCCACATTACAATTCGATATTCCTTCTTTTCATTCTCAACAACCTGATTCTCTTTAACTTGCTTTATATCTGTACTAGTTAATGGTTTCCAGACCCAACCTTCAACTCTTACTTTCACCCATTCTCCACTCTCTTCAATGACTTCTAATTTTGTATCCTTTAATAGTGATCCGATTTTTACACCATTTGGTCTTTGCCTGAGATTTAGCATTTCTCCTGTTACGTATAACGATGAAGATAGTAATGTTTGGGAAAAAAGTAAAATAAATAAAATATTAAGTTTTATTTTCATATATTCTCCTATGTTAAGTTTTTCGCTTAAATATGCCCAAACATTTGCAGACAATTCCCAACTAACAGTAATGAATTTTACAAACAATAAATTTAGTTAGATTCTTAGCATAATTCCTGTCAAGAAATTCACATAACGCATCGATAGATTTATAAATATTGACATAAAATTACAGTTGTTTTGGTTTCAAAGTGTTGATTCGGGATTCATTACAGATGTTCCATTAAAAAGCTTTAGGAGAAATATGAAAGATATAATAATGGAGAATAATCTTAACTATTCAAAGAAGAAAAATAATATAGGTGTTATTTTCCTAATAATTTCATGCTGTTTCATCATTATACTGGTGGTTACAAATCCTGATGAGGAATTGCATAGAGAGAAAGTTAAGAAATATCTATACTCTGAAATGAACTTTGAAAAGAATCTACTTGATGACATGAATAATGATAATGAATGGGAATCCTTAGGTTCAGCTTTGGGTTTGTCCTTGGGATTAAGTTTAACAGATAAAATCGTTGAAAATATTGTTATTATTGATAATTATGTGTTATTCTCAATTACTAAGATCAGATTCGATCAAAAAGAAAAAATTATTGGTATAGGTATATTGGGGAATGTTGTATTTTTAAGAAAGTTAAGTAATTAAAATTATTAGAAACTAATGGAGGATAAATGGAATCAGCACTTGCTTCTGTATTCATAAGTCTTCGTGATTCAATTAGTGGATTAATATTTGTGTGCGCAGTTACATTAATAATCGTCATAATTATGGGTTTTTATATAGTCAGCATACAAATGAAGGTGAAGAGTAACGAGAATAAATTAAAGGGCATCCTTTATGTGGTTAGAGATATTAAAGATGAATTAGAACAACTTGAAGATAAAGAAGAATATAAAATGATTAATGAGGAAAAATAGAGCATGGATAACCTTGTACAGGATAACCAGTATTTCGAAAACTTATCAATTGAACTCCGTTCTGTTAGAAAAATACAACAAGATAATAGAATTTATTGGTTTGGTGTAGATTTATTAAAATTCTTCGATTTGGATAACGAAAAAACTCTTTTGGATAGATTAGAACCTTATGACTATGATCGAGTCTATATAAATACTGATGATAAAGAAAAGACTCTTCTGATTACTGAATATGGAGTATATGATTTATATATGCAGATTTCTATTCCTGAGACATCAGATTTTAGAAAATGGTTAAAAGAAGAAGTATTACCTTCGATTAGAAAACATCATAGTTTTAGTATTGGTCAATCACTTCAAATGAGATTTCAAGACCTACATGTGATTATAGAAGCAGAAGATACTGATGGGGTCAGATGCTGTAACTTGTTACGCAATTTAGATGTAATAATTAGTAAATTTATTAAGCAATATAAAGATTTATTGAACTACATCGATAAAAATAAGGAATACTATAGTGATTACAAGGTTCTAGAAGCTAAGATTGATTTAACAACTGAATCTGTAAATGCACTATTAGGTGAAGATTTAGACAGATTACTCTCATTTTATCATGATAGGTTGTTTAATTATAATAAAGGTAAAGAAGAAAAATAATGATTTTTTCTCTTGAAAGGTTATTTTATCTATTGTTTTAAGTTAAAAAATATTTAATAACTTGAAGGTTTCAATTTTTCTTATTATCAGAAAAGGATCAAGCAAACTCCGAAACAATCCTTTTTATTGGTGAACGAAACAATTCCTAAAGGTGTGCGAAACAACTCTTACATAGGGTGTCGGAATATTC
>Ga0265596_1001497_pt1 | contig 11001 bp, 8 predicted proteins | sample saktaG_FD_190143 | JGI IMG/M metagenome (GOLD analysis project Ga0265596, IMG submission 190143) | Saline water microbial communities from Sakinaw Lake, British Columbia, Canada - sak_2013_06_06_60m | ecosystem: Environmental > Aquatic > Non-marine Saline and Alkaline > Saline ...
ATGATTTTAGGCATTCCTCGGCGTGCTTTTGGGTTGTAAGATATAAAAGCGAGAGTGCTTTAAAATATCGGTTTGGATGGAGAAAATCTGAAATGATTCATTATTACACAGAGTTTTTAGGGATGACAGATACTATTAATGAAGGAGATTTATATATTAATGTTACAAAAACAGAACTTGAAAAAGATAATTTAAAGATTAAAGAACAAATGAAAAATGTATTAAATGATTTAGGATTTCTTAAAGAATTTTTAAGAAAATCTGGGGATAAAAAACTTATTGAATTTTTGGAAAAAGAGAAGGCTATTTGCTGAATTTTTGGAAAAAAGAAACAAAAAAGCGTGTGTTTCTGCCACATTCTAAAGGAATATTAAAAACAAAATTTCAAAAATGGATTGAAGGTATTTTAATAAGGTTTTTATGTTGAAAAGAAGGTTTTGAAGGTTCAAAATCAGACTACACCCCCTATAAAATAACTTTGCCACTACAGAGATTTTATTAGATTCAGGCAATCAAAACGATTGAAATGTTTATATTATTAAGAACGCATAAAAAAAAGATTGTAAAATCTCAACAAAAGAAATTGAAGCTCTTTAAGGTTCAAAAAATCAAGAAATCCCTATGAATTAAGGTTTTGAAGGTTCAAAATCAGACTGCACCCCCTTATAAATTAACTTAGCCACTATAACCCTTTTTACTGATTCAAGGCAAGTTGGTTGTGACGTTCAAAAGACCGAGAAATCATTATGAAATGATGCTTTTTGATGGTCAAAACCAAACCACAACCCCTATAAAATAAACTTGCCACTATGATAATTTTTACTGATTAAAATGATCATCAAAAACGATTGGAATACTTTATTATTAGAATTACAGAAAAAAAAGATTATTTGGATTTAAAACGCAAAAAATAAATTTAGTAAGTTTTAAATAAATCAATTCATAAGAATTTTTATGGGCTCCTAAGATATTTTTAGGAGAGTTGTTGTTAAGTTAGCCCTTTAATTAGATCTTGTTCAAATTCTGGTTCATTTCCTTTATTATAAAATCTAACTCCCAAAATATTAAACCCCTTTCCCTCAAATTTTGTCAAATCTTCTATTTTTGCTTCTTTCTTTAATCTTTGCAAAAATTTCTGTTTCCATTTTTCCTTACCGGTTTCAAAAGTTTTATCATGTCCTTCATATTGTGATCCTTTAGGTTCTATAAATATCTGATAATTTATTTGCTTTCCTTTTTTAGTTTTCATAAATAAAACAAAATCTGGGTAAAATGGCTGGCCATCATCAAAATCATAAATTTTAACATGTAATTCATTTCTAACTAGATAAATTTCCCCATATTCTTCCAATTTATTATTTTCTATTAATTTCTCAATAAATTTAACACAAAACTTTTCTTGATCTGTTCCATAATTAGAATCAAAAACATACCAATCCTTTCCTTTGATATATTCTTGGTCTCCATCTGCTCTAGGAGAATTCTTTTTTACCCTAATCGTTTTATCATAAAATGCAACTTTATCCTTTTCTTCCCCAAATGCCTTAATTGCATAGAATTCTTTTGTTCCTTCATATCTAGAATAATTATTTATTAAAGTTTCTTTAATTTTTTCTAAAACAAAAACCAAAGCATTTAATTTATCTTTAGCAGAGATATTATTCCAATCTTTTTCTGTAACCATAAAATCTATACTAATATCTCCTAGTAATTTTGGTTTTTCCATGAGGTCTTTTGTAGAGTTTAAATTTGGGAGATATTTCTTCAACCCCCTTTTTTCATTTCCAAATTCAAAGACTTTTGCAATAGCATTTTTGACAATATGGGGGCTGGATTTGTAGATATCTAAAATCTTAAAGGTTCTTGGTTTTTTTATTATTTTTGAATTATCATAATTTTCATTATCTAATGCCTTGCTTTTTTCTCCAATACTTGAATAAATTTCATAGGGAATGCTCTTATTTGTAAATCCTAAGTCTTCAAAAGATTTTATTTTTGAAGTTTTCTTTAATTTTGGTTTATTAAGATATATTTTAGCAGTTTTATAAAATGGTTTTTTCTTAAATGAATCCTTAATTTTCAATTCTTTTTCTACTAATCCTGTTTCTCCCAATCCTTCTCTTTCAAAAGCTTTTTTTAATTCTGCAATATATCTTCCTTTATCTCCAGGATGACAATGAAAATACAGTTCCTCTAAAATTCTTAAATCATGGTTTTCTTCATCATATTTTCGTAAATCCTTTTTTTGACTTGGTTCCAATGTAAAAGGAAAATATCTAACCCCTCTTCCAACTAATTGGGCTTCTGAAATAGTGGCTTTTGCTATACCTCCTTCTGTCCCCCCTCCTGAAGCCTGTTTTTCTGAAATTCTTACAATATCATACAGATTTAATACATCCCATCCTTCGTTTAATTTCTGAACCGCAAATATGGCTCTATAAGGATTATTTTTATCCTCCAAAGAATTAAGGATACTTTGTTGGCTTATTGCTTCCTCTTGATCCTCTCTTTTAATATTTTTTCGCTCTAAATCTGTTTCATTAACATTAATGCAATGTTCCTTACTGAAATTTTTCTTAATTCTTTGGTTAATTAAGTCGTTTAATGAAGTCCCTTCTTTTTTATAAAACTCAAATATCTTTTTTATTGTGGGGTGTTTTATTCTTTCATTTATTCTTTCTAAGTCCTCTTTTTTTAGATTTCCTATTATGTTATGAAAAAGCTTTTCATTTTTTCTAGAGTCATCAATTGTTTTTGTCGCTTTAAATAAGATAACTGGTTTAAAGTTTGACAAATTTTCAGAATCTTTAAACAAGGAGGCATATTTTTGAGCAATATCTTGTCTATATTGATTTATCAAAACTGCTGTTAAGATACGGTATTTTTTATCTTCGTCAAGGTTAAATATATCTGGTTCTTTTGAAAAACCATCATTTCTAAAGTCAATTAAATCATATTTGAAGATTAATTTATCTAGATATTTTTCTTTAATATATTCATCATTTTCTATACCCATCGTTGCAGTGAACTCTAAAAGAATATTTTCTGAGTTTTTTCCAAAAATTCTTTGAATAGTTGTTTCCCAATTTCTCTCTTCTTCCAGTGTTTTTTGTTTTGTTGCTGTTTGTGAGTGATGTGCTTCATCTGAAAGAAGAACTATTTTCTTATCCTTAAAATAATTCATAGTTAGAGAGTTTTCCTTATCTGTTTTTAGGTCAATATGGAGTTGCTGGATTGTAGTAAAACAAATGTTTATTTCATCTTTATTTGAAGAATCAAAATTATTTACTTGTCTAATTTTAATTTCTTTTCCTTCAAACATTATTTTTTTATCAAATAGATATTTTATGTGATTTAAATCTAGGAAGTTATTTTTTGTCTTTTCAATTATGTTTTTAGAATTTACAAAAAATAAAAATTTGTTATATCCTTTTTTATAGAAGTAAAGAATTAAGCTTGCCATAATCAAAGTTTTTCCTGAACCTGTAGCCATATTGTAAAGTAAATGAGAAGGATATTTTCTTAGAGGATATTTATCAAAATAAGCAATTGAATTTTGCAAAGCTTTTCTCTGATATTCTCTTAATTCTAAATCTTGGTTTATGTTGTCTAAAATTTCTCTTGGAATTTCGATACCCTCTATATCGGGCCTTCCAACCTCCATTAATAAAGAATTATAGAGCCAGTTTTTTTGAGAATTTAATGTTGTTTGAGGCATTTAATCTTCCTTGTAAAATTTTTTATTAAGTTCTTTATCTTCTTTAGAAACTTTAAACTGAGAATCTTCAATTTCTGAAAGATTTACATAAAGCTGATTTTTATTAAGCATTCCCACAAGAGATTCTTTTTGTTGATTCAATGCCATCTTTTCAAATTTAGAGTAATCAAACCCATGAATTTTAACATCATAATTTAAGAAATACTTTTCACACATTTCATCCCAAATTTTAAGAAGTATCTTTGTATCTTTTGCATCTTGGATTTTATCAATGGCCTCTTCATTATATTTTAGAAGTTCACAATAGGTGAAAGAATCTTTTGATTTATCATTTTCCAAAACCTTTGTTATTCTCTTTTTAATTACTTCCGCATGAGCATCTAGTTGTTCAATCAAAATAAATTGCCTATTTCCACCATCTTCTTTGTTTAATTCTAATGTTGCATGTCCTGTCGTTCCACTTCCTGCAAAAAAGTCCATAATAATATCTTTTCTAGAAGTCATAATCTTAAGTGTGTCTAAAACTGCATAAAGGGATTTAGGATATGAAAAGACCTTATCTCCCAGTAGTTTCTTTAACACCCCAGTTCCGCTTGTAGTTGCGTTATACCTTTTCCCAATCCAATGGGTTTTAATTTTTGTTCCTTCGCCCTCTCGGTATTTCTCATAAACTTGCATATTTCCATTTTTTTCTGTTAGTGCTTCATATCTTTCTCTTTGTGATTGTAATAATTCTCTAAACTTTTCTTTTTGTACCTTCCAACAAATTTCTCTCTTATTGTTTATTGGGAACACTTCGTGATATCCTTCTTTTTTATCCAAGGTAATATCTTTTAAATTCCCACTAACATAAATAGGATAGAAATATTTATCTTTTGCTTTTGCCATTTTCTCTTCAACGAAACGGGAATACATCAAAGGAACATATTTGAAACTTCCTTCTTTATCTTTTTGGTCATATTGCTCTTTTACATTATCATCTAAAACTACACTTCTGAATTCTGCCATTTCCCAATTTTTTGAATAAACAAGCATATATTCTGTTGTTGCACTGAAGAATTTTGAAAACTGTCTTCCTTGTGGCCTAATAACCACGTTAACGACTCCTAGAAGATTTTCTCTTCCAAATATCTCATCTGCTAAAGTGCCTAAATAAAATAATTCGTTATGATCTATTGTAATGGCAATAAAACCGTCATCCCTCAAAAAATCTTTTGCTACTTCTAATCTATTTTTCATAAAGGTAAGTCAAGTAGAATGATTAAATGAATTATTATAAGTGAATGTTTCAGCACTTCCACCCGTATTATATGGGGGATCGATATAAATCAATTTAACTTTTTCAGCAAACTCTTTCTTTAAAGAATGTAAGGCTAAAAGATTATTTCCTTTTATTATCAAATTGTCTTTAATTATTTTTGTTTTTTCATCCCTGTTGAATTTCTTGACTTTTTCTTCTCCTTTTGCTGTATATTTCTTAAAATTGGTCAAAACTTTTGTATCAAATAATCTATCAATCTCATCCTTTGCCAGAATTTCGTTAAAGAATATTTCGTTTCTCTTTGGATCTTCTTTAGTCATTCCACCTTCCAAAACACAATCCTTAAATGGCCAAACAAGAGAAACTTCTCCTCTTTCATTAAGATATTTTCCATCAATATTTAAACCAATCTCAGCCTCAAATTTTGTTCTCCCATTACTAAAAACATTTTTATCCCCAATATAATCAACGAACTTATTTATATTAAAAACCCAATATTTTTCTATTTTATCAAAAAAAGTTTCTCTAATCTCCTTGTCCTTAATCAATAATCCTATCAAATCTTTATCTATTTTTCCTGCAGAGCCGATAATAACAGACTTAATTAAATCTCCTTCTTTATCTATAAATCCCTCATTTTTACTCAAAACTTCTTTTAATTTTTGTTCAAAGTTTTTTCTCATATTTATATTAGATTTTAATTGTTTTTAACTATTTCTCCTTTAAGATTTAATTCCATAATTTTTTTCCTTGTTTCTTCATGGATTTTATCATAAAGAACAATATAATTTTCTTTTATTTCGACACAACCAATTCTCTTATCTAAAATCTTTTTCCAAATTAATATTCCTTCTTTATTAAAATAATAAACGCCCCATTCTGGACCCATAGTAGTTAGCCCAAAGAAATTTTTGTCTGGAGAAATAGAACAACTAAGCCCATCACAAGGGATTTTTATATCTTTAATGACTTTCCCCCCTTTTACCATAAATATGTGACCTCCACTTTTATAACCCCCCGGCATTTCTTTTTCTTGTAACTGGGTTACTAAAATTTTATAAGAATTATCTTTTGCTTCAGTTGAGTAAACTATATTTTCAATTTCTTCTTCTTTTAAATTATTTAAATGCTCCATAATTCTTCTCCTTTTCCTTCAAGAGCTTTAAATTTATCTATTAAATCTTGGATTTTATTAGAATTGTTTTCATTACCTTTTTTAATAGAATCTAAATAAGAGTTATTGAAAACACCCCACATTACATCTGCAATCAAAGGAGAAGTTCCAAATCTTTCTTTTAAAACATAGTACATATTTTCAACATCTTTTTTAGAAGCACCAAGTTTTTTTAATTCTTGCATCCAATAAGAATCAAAAAGATAATCTATCCAAGCATTTTCGATTTTATCTATTTCATCTTCTTTAATTAATACTTTTTCCATTTTTGGAGGAATAGTTCTAACAAAAATAAATTCACTACAAAATTTACATTTTGTTTTTCTTGAAGGGATCTTTTCTAATTTTTGTTTACAATAAGGGCATTTATTTTTTTCCATCTTTCTCAACACCAATCTGCTCACAGATAGCTAAAGCTAATCTATCATCCCGATTATTTTCGCGAGTAAAATCTTCTAAATATTTTTCAGGATTTTCTTTCCATTCAATTATCTTTTCAACTTTCTTACTTAATGTTTTAATTGCTGTTGCTCTTGGTTGGGCAGTATCTAATTTCTTTTCTGTTTTTCCTAACTTAATATTTGCCCTTAATCCAGCATAACCTATTGCGACTTTTATTTTATCTTCTTTTATTCCTTTAATCAAAGCGAATGCTTTTTTGTAGGCCATTAATTGTTGCCGATATTCTCCCCCATTGCTATCGTTTCTAGAAGTTTTCCAATCTACAATTAAATATTCATCCCCATTTTTAAAAACAGCATCTAATTTTCCAGAAAATTTAAAATCAGAATCAATTTCAAACAAATCTCTTACAGTATAATCAAATTCTTCCTCTACCAATTCAATTTCGGGATAGTTTTCTTTTATATCTTTAATTAATTCTTTTAAATTCTCAAAATAAACTTTGTATTCCTTCTCAACCCCAATTTTTTCTTCTTTAAGCAAACATTCTGCATATTTATGAACTTTAGATCCCAAATCTAATGCTGGACCTATTGAACTTAATCTAAGAATATTTCTTTTTAAATATTCTAAAGGTTTAATATTCAAACTTGAAAATGAAATATGATCTAGTTCTTCAAAATGGCCTTTCACAAAAGAAATTAACCAAGATTTGTCTATTTCCAAATATTCTTTTGCTTTTTCATAATCTTTAGCAACAAACAAACTAAACGCCTTCTTTGATCTTTCTGCTAAATCTGAAACAACACTTTCATCAGAAGAATAATCTTTAGTTTCTGCAAAGTCGCTAACATAATTTTGGGTATCTGCACTTATCACATAAAGATTTTTTTTTGCTCTTGTAAAAGCCACAAAGTCTATTCTTAGAGGCTCTTCTAATAATTCTTCTTCAACATTAACTTCTTTGGTTTTCAATATTGCTTCGACAACTCTATCTTGAAAATTACTATTATTTCTTGTTTTTAATGGTAAATAAATAACCGAATCGTATTGTAATCCTTTTGATTTATGAACTGTTGTTACAACGATTTTCTTTTTACTTTCAATTGTTTGGCTTTGAAGATCTGCCGAGGACATAAAATCTATAAGAGGTTTATAATCCATCTCCCCTAAATAAGTCAGAGCCTCTCTATAAGATTCCCTTACACTTAAGCTTGCTAGAAGATATTCACTTCCATAAGCAACTGAAACAGGGATAATATATTTTTCAAATAATAAATCTAAATCTCTCAAATTTTTCACTTCATTTCTAATATCTTTAAGTCTTGGACAATTTTGCAACAACCCTTTTTCTTTTAATTTACAAAGATCAAAAGCCCTCTGAATTTCTATTGGGAAGAATGGGCTAAATAAGGCATTTTTCATTTCCTTTATGCTATTGCTTAATATTCCTTTAAGGAAAATTATTATTTCCTTCTTTGCATCTTTTGACGCAGAAAAATATGTGGATGAAAAATCCAAATTTCTTGCCTTTAATTCTTTTGTAATCTTAGCTATTTGATTATTTGTTCGGGCAACAATAGCAATCTGTTTTTCAGAATCTTCTTCAGATAATTCTTTGGCTAATTCACAAGCAGAAGAATATAATTTTTCTTTTTCAACAGAATAAACAATTGGTTTATCACAATGATCACCCAAAGCATTTTTCAAGGTCTTTAATTCTTCTTTATTACTTTCATCAATTGAATTAAATTTATCTCTAGCATAATCCAATATCTCTTGGCCACTTCTAAAATTATCAGATAAAATAAAATGTTTTGAATCTTTGAAAAGTTTTAGATTAGAAACAGACCCTCCTTGAAACCCCATAATTGCTTGCTTTTTATCCCCTACACAAATAAAAGTTTCTGCGCATCTCAAAGCAATTTTAGCTTCTATTTGATTAACATCTTGCATCTCATCAACTAAAATATATTTGAATTTTGGAACTTCTTTTTGTTGTAAAAAATTGAGAAGCATATCTGAATAATCAACACCCTTTGTAGATTTTATCTTTTCATAAAATTCATAAGTTTCAACAAAATAATCTGCAAATTGGTCTACTTCTTCTTTAGTGTTTTTCCTATCTGCTTCTAAAAATTCTTTTGCTTTTTCAATTAAGATATCTTTTGGAAGAACTCCATAACTTTTAAGATATCTCAGAAGATTTTCCATTTTTGGAACAATGGTGTCAATTAGATAACTATCTCCATAGGTTAGTATTTCTTTTTCCTTAAAAAATTTATAAATAGCATATCTTAAAAGATTAGAGGAAACAATATCTGCTTCTTCCCCATTTTCCAAAGAAAATGAATGAAAGGTGTAAACTTTAACATTTGAAGGATTAACTTCAATTTTTCTTTCTTTTATTTCTTTAAGTAATCTATCCTCTAATTCTTTTTTTGCCTTTGTTGTAAAAGTTAGACATAAGAGATCTTCGGGTTTGATTCCATTTTCTATTAAATTTAAATATTTGAATATCAAAAGAAGTGTTTTTCCGGTTCCGGGATTTGCTGTTACAAAAGCATTTCCATCATGTTCAATTATCTTTATTTTTTCTTCATTTAATTCTTTCTTGATCCAAGGCCGAACATCCATAACAAATTAACCAAATAATCCTATAAAATTGTTTCTATCCTCTAATCGCCATTAGGGAACATTCAATAATATTCCCAGAGAATTATTTCTTATAACCGATACAAATAATATGTAAGAAAAAATCTAGAGTGAAAAGGGGCGACAGTATGATACAGACTGGCAAATTTTATATAGATTAAATGTTTATGGTATTCAATATGGATTCAGACGAGTTTTCAGAGCAACTTTGGAATAATCTAATGAAAAATATAGATACTACGCGAAAGGGTAGAGGATATATAATAGATAGAGTTATCCAAATGGAGATTCTATTAAATCAAATTATTTCATCATTTTTTTCTGATGATAAAGAAAAATATAAAAACTTTAATGAGTTAATACTTAATAAAGAATTCTTTACATTACATCAAAAAATCAAGATTTTTTCAGAATTAAAATTACATAAAGATAAAAAATTTGATAAAAAATTTGAAGGATTAACTGAAAGATTGTTTGAAGTTAATAAAATTAGAAACAAAGTTGCTCATTTGAATGATAATCCTTACAATCCTGGATTCAATGTGAAAATCAAAGATAAAACAAAACGAGTTCAACTTAACGATAAATTTCTTAAGGAGTTTGAAGAATTTATGCAAGAAATCTATAAGTCTTTGATAAATATTCAAGTTGAATCTGGATTAGCAAAGAATTTCCATAAGCATGACTAAAAATTTGTCTATGGAGTAAGATCGCGTAATAACATAGGGATAAGGAAAGTTCTTCTGACCTCGAGACTGGAGCGGAACTTCACAGGCTCGAGCTGGAAGAAGAATTTGGGTGGAGCCGAACGGCAGAGTGAAGGCGGAACTCTTTATCCCCTGTTAAATCCCTTTTTGATTTATCAAAAAGTCGAGATTTTCGTTAGAAAATCGGAGAAGTAGCGATTGCTATTTTAAGGGGGAAAACGAATTTTTTATTTTATAACTTTTAATTCAATCTGTAATTCTTTAGCTGGAAAAATCCAACAAAATAATTCTTGATAAACACGAGTAATTTTTGGATGAATTCCAAAAACCCATTCAAAAAGTTTTAATTGCTTTCTCCAAACCAACTTTTTTTTGATTGTTTTGAAATTACCAACCCCTTGCCAATATCCTTGGTGGTTTCTATCCAAACAATCAAAAGTAGTTAAGGAAAAAAAACTATAATGGTCTATTTGAGAGAAAGCAGATTCGCTGGAAAAATAAGGCACACGAATTCTTACGATAGCATTATTTTTACAGACCCTATAAATTTCTTTTAAAACTTCAATGGGTTTTTGGGTATGTTCTAAAACATGATTCATAATAATTTCATCCACAGAATTATCTTGAAAAGGTAATTTTTTTGTGATATCTACAATTTTATCTGGATTAACTTCTGGAGAGATATCACAATTTAGAAAACCTTTTCGTTTATCTTTTCCACAACCAAATTGAAGTTTCATAAAATTGGTTGGATTTTTCCATTTATTAATCTTTGCTAAAAAAAATTCGTTTTGGGTGGGCTTATCAATTACAATCGCTATTGGATTTAACACACTAGAAATAGAACTAAAATTCTATTTCCATCCCTCCAAAGAATATTTAATAACCTTTTATACATCTCTTTCTTATATTGAACATAGATTTAATAAATTAAAAAATTTAAAAGAAAAAATAAGTATTTCTAAATATTATTACACCCCTTTCGGTTATTTAATTCCCAGTCGGGGCATTTTTTATTAAATTAATTCAGAAATTTAAGAAACTTATTGAAAAAGGATTTTTGGAAAAAATTGAAAAAATTATG
>Ga0265596_1001498_pt1 | contig 10992 bp, 7 predicted proteins | sample saktaG_FD_190143 | JGI IMG/M metagenome (GOLD analysis project Ga0265596, IMG submission 190143) | Saline water microbial communities from Sakinaw Lake, British Columbia, Canada - sak_2013_06_06_60m | ecosystem: Environmental > Aquatic > Non-marine Saline and Alkaline > Saline ...
AATCGGATTGTGGGCAAATGCGCTCCTCAAGGAAACCGGGAAGACCCAAAGATACGCGGCGAACGGCATGCAGGCGGCCATCAATGGATAAATCACTTTGAACGCGAGACCGGAGCGCGGTTTATTCTCGCCCCATTCCAATGCGGTGACCCACAGGGCAAACATCCAGATGTAGCCCCCAAGGACAACATACATGACGGGGGTGAGCAAACTGGCGTACAGACGTCGCGGCGTTTTGCCGCGGAGGTAAAGGTAGCCGAGCAGGGCCGCGCACACCGCCGCGAGGCCGAGGGTGTCCATCATGACGCGCAGTGTGAGCGTGTGCAGCACAAGCACCAATATGCACGGCAAAAACATGCCGACCAGACAGAACCTGCCACCCCTTTTTACCAAGACAAGGTGCAACAACAGACCGAACAGTGAAACACATCCGGCAATAGCGAGCGCGCCAAGCCACGTGTAATGAGAAAACTGGCAGGCAAATCGGCCAGCCCAAGTCAACATCCCACCGGGATGGTCAGTGAACTCCCCGAGAAACTCGCGCCCGAAGAGAAAGAAACAGCAGGGAAGATCTCGCTCCATTACAATGACATAGTCGAAGACCCAGTTGAACAGCGAAAAGGACAGCACGGGCAGAAGGAGTAGGCCCGCATAATAAGTTAAAGTGTTATAAGGAATCGCCTTTTTTGACGATTCATGAGGCGCTCTCATCTTATTGCCTTGTTTTCATTTCCGCTTGGACCGGGCAACCTCAAGGTTCCGGCGAATCTTAACGTCGTCGGGGTTGATTTCCAGGGCTTTCTGAAAATGGGCGATTGCCTCATCGACCCGTCCTCGGGTGGCCAGCACAACACCGAGGCTGTGGTGGGCATCCGCATAGTTGGGATTGATTTCCAGGGCCTTGCGGTACATCCGTTCGGCGCCCTGCCAATCCTTGGCCTTGAGGTACTCGTTGCCGGCCCGCCAGTGTGAAAGGTCGTCGACGAACTGTTCGACGATCTTCGTCAGGGCGGCGGGCGGCGCGTTGACGAACTCGGGAATATTGGCCGCCCGGTCCGCGGCCGTGAAATGCGCCAGCTCGACGGGCGGGCTGCTGTGCCCGTTTTCGTCGATGTGCGTCAGAAAAATCTGCGAGTACGGCCCATTGGCCTGCCTGGTGAACCCCAGGAGCGGGCTGTTGTTCTTCAATCGCACGTCGACGACGCGGCGAACCCCGTTGTCCTTGAGCAGCGTGAAGAACTCCTCGGCAGTCTTTCCGCTCGACCCAAGCGTAAAGAGCGTTATTGAGTGCCGAGAGGCACTTGCGTCCGGGTTGGATCCACTCTCACCGGTAATACCGTCCACGCGCCTGGTCATGCCGCCTCCGTCATCGCTAGGGGTCATCAGGAACATGCCCGCTCGTCCTGCAGAGCAGATCGATGCACTCGTTGAACTCACCGTACCCGCATCGTCGGTAAAGGGAAACCCCACAGGGAGACCCCGGCGGTTCATGGCCGGAGGTCTATCTTCATTTTCCTGAAGATAGACCGTGGCTGAAAGAAGGCGTGGGCCCATCCCTGGCGAGGGGTTGCACGAGGGGGCGGCAAGTCTTCGCCAGGCCCACCGTCCTCCATCCTGGTCCAGGGCTTCACGTCCCCAGAATGTCAACTATAGTTGACATTCCCGCTCCTCCCGCAAGCCGTGGGTGAGGTTGAGGGTACCCTTCGCCCCGGCCAGCGGTGACCGTACGCACATCCTGCAAAAACATCGGAGTCGCGCCCACCACCCAACGGATTGAAGGCAGTCTGGCCCCCTCCACGGGGCATTCCGGCCTCAGGTCAGCCAAGAGAATGTTCAAAATGATGGCAGACGCAATTCCCGGGGGTACAATACTACCAACTTGGCCCGACAGCGGAGTCGGGCTGGTCATCTGGTAAATACCGGTCTAAAGGATTGGCTGGCCGCGACAAGAGGAGATCAATCATGCCCCTGCCCAAAATCTTCCTGCTGTTCGTCTTCGCCTGTTCGTTCACCACGTATGCCATCGCCGCTGACAACAACAAGACCTACGCCACGCCCGAGGAGGCCGCAGCCGACCCCGACTTTGCCGTCCAGGGCGATTACGTTGGCGACGTGAAAGACGACAAGGGCAACGCCGGCCGCATCGGCGTGCAGGTGATCGCCCTGGGCGGCGGCAAGTTCGACGCCGTCTTGTACCTCGGGGGACTGCCCGGTGACGGGGCTGACATGAAGCGGCCCGTCAAGCTCACCGGCCAGCGCGACGGCGACAAGACCCTCTTCGCCAACAAGGACGGCAAAATAGAGGTCTCCGGCGGCACGATCACCGCCTACGGGGCTGACGGCAAGGTCGGATGGTCGATCACGAAGACCCACCGCAAGAGCTCCACGCTCGGCGCCAAGCCGCCCAAGGGCGCGGTGGTGCTCTTCGACGGCACGAAAGAATCGCTCAAGAATTGGAGGAAGGGCGCCCGCATCACCGACGACGGGCTGCTCATGCAGGGCGTGACCAGCGAGCCGACGTTCGGCGACCAGACGTTGCACGTCGAGTTCCGAACGCCCTACCAGCCACACGCACGCGGGCAGGGCCGAGGCAACAGCGGGCTGTACCTCCAAGGGCGATTCGAGGTCCAGGTGCTCGATTCGTTCGGGCTCGAAGGCGGGAATAACGAGTGCGGCGGCATCTACGGCATCAAGGCCCCGAACGTGAACATGTGCCTGCCCCCGCTGTCGTGGCAGACATACGACGTGGAGTTCACCGCGGCCAAGTTCGACGCTAACGGCAAGAAGACCGCCAACGCCCGCATGACCGTCCGTCACAACGGCGTACTCGTTCACGACAGCGTCGAACTGCCGCACACCACCACCGCCGCCCCCGTGAAAGAAGGTCCCACCCCCGGCCCGATCTATCTGCAAGACCACGGCTGCCCAGTGTGGTATCGCAACATCTGGGTCGTGGCGAAGTGAACGGGTAGAATCGGCTTTTACCTGGCTAATACTCTCTCTGGTTTTTCTGGGCGAAGATGCCCTGTAGTTCCAGCAGCCTGCCATTGCTGCGCTACCAGCGGCGATAGATGCGGCGTCTAACATCGCTGGTGGGCTGTCATCTCGGGCGTTCCAGGTTGGACACGCTGCCCATCCCGCCGGTGCCGATAGCCTCGGCAAATACCCGAAGTGCCTCCCAAGTTCCCGGCCAGCCGTCTCGCCATCCGCGGAGGCGCAAATTGCAGCCGCCCCGCACGAGATAGAAGAAGACTACACGCAAGTGTTGGCAGGGGGCAACGGGCGGCGCTTGTTGCCACGCCTGTTCCAGTCGCCGTAGTTCTCGCTGTGACGTCACCGCATGCAGCATCGGGACTTGGAGATGTGGTTTCGCTTTCTCGAACTGTGGCGATGTTCGGAAACGAAACGCGTAGCCGCCCGTGCAAAGCAGCACGCCCCGTGCATGCACGAGGCTGGCGACGAACTGCTCGGTCGTCCCATACGACAGGCGAGCTATGGCCTAGGCCGGGGATCGGCGTCTTCCAGCGGATGTTTTCGGTGTCGCTCCAGCGGACGGGAGCGTTGGCATCGATGCTCGTGCCATCGAACCGCGGCCCGCGCCAGAAAACACTGGACTAGGACACCGGATGGTGTTTTCTGGATGGACAGGGGTTCCGTCGCTCAATATCGGTTCCTGATCCTATGGGGTCTCATCAATGAATTCCAACTGTACCTGCGCCGGATGGCTGAGCGTCACATCCAGCCAGAGCGTCTTGCCGTCCCAGGTGTAGCGCGCCGGATCGAGCGGCTTGCCGTCCACGCGCACGTTTTTGAGCACCTTGGGTGCGGAACTCAACTCGAAGACGGGATTCACACAGTAGCCCGCGGGCTTGATAATGATCGTGACGGTCGGTTTCTCCACGATCAGCCGAAGCGCACGCCGCTCGGGGACATACAGATCGGCTTGCGCTTTGGCGCCCGTCAACTCCAGGGTCGGAGGCTGCTGCGCAAAGCTCTTTGCCCATCGGTGCAGGGTGTCGTCATCGGCGTCGGTCATGCCGATCAGCCAGACCCATGTGTCCTGCCGCATCGTCTTGAGCACGCCTTGGGCGTTGCGCATCTCGCCAGTCCTGGTCCGCAGTGGTTTGGGCGAGCCGGTATGATAGCACGAGCTGTGTCCGGGCGCCTCGTGAATGCGGTCGCTTATCGTCCATCCGGTTGGATACCCACGACTCAAGGGCCAGTGGCAGCCCCAGTACATCGGGGTGACGACACTTCCGCCCTGGGTGAACGGCCCGAAGCCCGGCAGGTCGTGCGAGCAGCCCCAGGGGCTATAGAAGATCGCCGCCAGCGAGTCGTGTTTGCCGAACCGGATGCGATGCATCAACGGAACATTCTTGCCAACGGCCTGGAGCTTGGCCCATGCCTCCCGCTGCTCGCTCAGCACACACGGGAACCGGAATGCCGCCTTTCGATCCGGCCATAACAGATCGGCCAGTTTCTCCGGCACATAATCGAACGGGTAGCCCGACTGCGGCGTGAAGATGATGAACTCCTGCGTCTCGACATTGCTGCCCGGGTTGGCGGTCAGCGTCATGACTCGCGTGCCGAATCCATCAGGATAGAAGAAGTAGTCTTCAACGGCGAAACTGCCCCCAACCTTGTAGTCCAGGTCGCACGACTGGTAACTCCAGCGGACGTGGACGCGGGCGGGTGTGGATTCGATGATCTCGACGCGGCCGTAACGCAACTCCTTGTCCTGTAGCGGCTCGACGCAATCTTTCACGTTGCGAATGCCATGTCCCGACAGGATCTCGGCCCACTCGTAGCATAATCCCGTGTTGGATCGTCCGGCCCAGAACGGGCAGTAAGACGCGCCACGCCAGAAGACAAATCTCGCACCGTTAGGGAAGAACACCACCACGTCGTTGAGCTTCGGGTCCCATCCCTCGTCGTAGTTGATCTTGTAAGGCTTGTACCTGGCGGGAATGGGCGGATCGTATCGCAGCTTGGTAGCCACCGCCCCGAAGCGAGGGTTCGACGGCGGTTGCGGGACTCGCATCACGCGGATCGTTTTCCGCCAGAGTTCCTTTCCCCCCGCATCGGAGATCGTGACATGCAAGGCGTCTTTCTTTTCCGTGCCGGCGCCGGCGCCCACGGCCAGCGCCACTCGCGCCTTTTCGCCCGGTTTCAACGGCATGGGTATCGTAGCCTTCTCCGCCGGAGCCGATTCATACCAGGCGATGGCGCGTGCTCCGGGGACATCCGCGCCACGATTCAGCGCCGCCACCTCCACCGTCGCTTTCTGACCTCCCGCCAGCAGCAGCCAATCGTGCGGCACCAGGATCGTCCCCAGATCGACCGGATTGATCAGCGACTCCGGCCGGGCGACCGCATCTGCCTCGAACGACGGCAGCATCACGGCCTGTCGAGCCAACTCCTTGGGCTCGCCGTCCGGCGATGACTTGGCCAGCAGCGCGACTTCCGTCGGCCCGGCCTCCAGGGACACTCGCGCCACGTACGGTGCCTTCTTGTTTTTCAGGTCTAACCCCACGCGGCTGACCTCTTTGCCCTGACAGTAGCCAACCAGCACATACTCCCCAGTCGCCGGCGCTCTCCCGGCAAACGTGACGACCGCCTCCAGGGGGCGTCCCACTCGTTCCAGTCCAAACGGAGGCGTCCACGGATGCCCCGGTTCAACCGCAAGCTTTGCCTCCGCCGGCGCCGCCATTACAGAAGCCTCCTCGGCAGCCAGATCCAGACCGCCGAGAAGGACCGCGGCGAACACGAACGTCTTGAGCAGCCGGTGATTTGCCGTTGTCTGCATGTTTCTCTCCTTCAGTTACGCATTTGGCGTTGAGCGTTTTGCCCGGCGCGTCTCCTCAGGGCTTGACTGTCAGATTCTCGATGCTGCCTGGCTGGACAATGGCCGCCGATCCCTTCTCCAGCCACCGGCGGGCAATGGTGCGGACCACTTCCAAGTCGTTGCCGCCGACGCCGTAGAGGCTGTAGTAAATCCCCTGCTCTTCGATTTGATTCGGCAGGGCATCTGCATCACATGGTCGCCGGCAAGCCTACGCCCGTGACGGCTGCGCGTCAACATCCCTCGCGCGTGAAGACGGCCCCCAGCCGGCACCAGGGCAATATCCGACTCCCAGAGGGCCAGCGTGACCCGATTCCCGCCCGCCACAACCCGTTGACGGCTGGCAGGGTTCTCGATACTCTTGGTGCAATGTCAACTCCACGGGGGGACAAGCTTGGTCTGAACGAGAGGTCGAGCAGACCGTCACCGACTACTTCGCCATGCTCAGGGCTGAATTGCTCGGGAAGAGCTACAGCAAGACCCAGCACCGGCGGAGGCTCCTGCCCCTGCTTAGACGACGAGCCGGTGGGCGCCTCCTTGGCCAGTTTTGAAGCGGCTCTTCGCCGCCCTTGCCATGCCTGCGTGTTCACACCAGCCAATTCACCGCATTTTCACACAGGCGGAATCCCGGCGTATGATTCATTAGGCTTACAGGTTGTGTTGGTCAATGATCGGACAGGCCGAAGCCGCCTCGTCAAGAATCAGCACATGTGCATGGGCTCGAGTAATGGCCATATGCAGAACCCTTCTGCTGCTTGCCACGCAGTTCTCGGCCGTAGGATCGAGCCTGGAGGGCATGATGGTTGACCGTCCGCGGAGGCGTGTATTGCGGCCCAACCAGGTGGCGGGCAAGGCGGAGAGCCAGGAATGATGCTGGTGGTAAGCTCTGGTGGGGTTGTAGCCGGCCTGTACAACGAACTGATCGATCTCGGGCAACTCGGTTCTATGCAAATCACCCGCGCCAGCCATGTCGAACCTGATGACTCCGGGCAGTGGTGGGCGGATCTCCAGCCCGTAGGCGGTAAGAAACTTGGGCCTTTCACCGTCAGAAGTCAGGCCCTTGCTGCTGAACGGGATGAGCTGGAACGTCGGCTCACCCAGTATGGAGCACACCCCTAACCTTGCTTGGTCACACAGATTTTAGGAACAGTTCCAAGAATCCTGCCGATCAATGCAGCCCTACTTGCCGGGCTTGTCCTCCGTGTTTCCGTTCAGGGCTCCAGTAACGCATGAAGGAACATAGCCGCTACCACTCCTCCGCCAGCATGAGCATCCAAGGCCAAGCCGTTTCGTGTCCGTAAGGCGGTAGCACGGTGTCGGTTGTGGCCGTTGGACGCAACAGCTGGATGATCCCCACCTGGTCGAGCAGATTGCTGGGACGTCCCCACAATCTTGCGGGTTACGCCAGCTTGACAATTCCCCCCTCGCTCCAAGGAGCATATTCGTGCCGATTAAGCAGGACACAGTCACTCTGCGTATCACCCACCGGGAGCTCGGCACAATCTTGCCCGCCAAGTGCTTAATTCGAGCCCCGCGTCAGCTATAAACAGTGCAGGTCAGCATGCCATCCGAAGTCGTCGGAATTGGGCGATTGGGGTGCTTTTTTCACCTTTTCGGGGCGCTACGCCGTTGCCCGTCGGATCCTCACGCCTATCCCCGCGTCTGATGGTGAAGGCCAGCTTGCCGTCGTCGGCCTCGGCGGCGGTCAGGGCATTGCCCAGGGCGATATACGGCTCGGGATCGGAGACCGCCTTGCCGTTCACCTTGACGAGAATATCGCCCTTCTGGAACATCCCAGCCGCGGGCGTGTCCGGCTCGGTGCTGTCCACCGTAACCAGAAGGCCCTTTTCGATGGTCGCGTAGATGCCCGTGACGCCAATGTGGAACTTGGGATACGCCTTGGCGGGATCGGACGGCGTCATGAGAAACACCTTGCCCGCAAAACACTGGCCGGTGATGAAAAGACTGACGAAAAGGCCGAAGAATGTAGCTGAGAGTGCCTGTCGCATGTTATTCATCTTGGTCTCCTGGGGGTCTTCCGGCATCTGCTGTCCGGATACTTGGTGCGGGCAATCAAGTAACTGACAAAAGAGTTGATTCTGCACGGGCCGATGGCGGAAGCCCGGGGGATGGGCAGCTTCCGCCGGTCGGAGCCGTGCGTCTGAATGGTCTTGCAACTCATGAATTCGCGTGCCTTCCCGAATCAAGGTACAACGATTCCGCAGAATCTGCATGTAACCCTGCACGATTCAACGACAAGACTCATCCAAGGTGGCGGGAAAACTACCTGCCGACTCCAGCCAGCACCAGAAATCGCCGCCGGTACGTCGGCAGGGGAAAGATATCATGGCTTGCCCCGCCGGATGCGATTCTCGGTATGCACAGCCACCCGCGACGGACTTCAGCCGCCGGCCCCCGTTTCTTCTTGGTGCCCGGTGGTGTTCGGTGGTTCCCCTTGGGCGGCAATTTGGATATGATCATGGGACCGGTGATACCGCCAAGAGTCGTGGGCAGCCAATGAGGCGCGCTCTTCACATGAAGCGTCATCTGGACACGAGGAGAAGGACATGATCAAGGCCACGCGTTTCGTCAAGGGCATCTGCCTGTTTCTCTGCCTCGCCAGTCTGGCCGGAGCGGCCGGCGCGGCGGACTTCTTCTTCAAGGACGACGACGTGATTGTCGTCATGGGCGACAGCATCACCGAGCAGCACCTCTACAGCAACTACCTGGAGATGTGGACGCTCAGCCGCCTGCCAACCTGGAAACTGAGGTTTCACAACGTGGGGATTGGTGGCGACCGCTCGCCGGGCGGCAACTCCCGCTTCAAACGGGACGTGCTGACCTTCAAGGCCACGGCGATGACCGTCGATTTCGGCATGAACGACGGCGGCTACTCAACGTTCAACCCGCAGGGATTCAAGAACTACGTGGAGGGGCTCAAGGGCATCTCCAGCCAAGCCAAGGCGGCGGGCATCCGGGTAGCGTGGCTGACTCCCAGCCCGGTCGAGAAGAATGAAGACGGCCCGGCCTTGCAGGGCTACAACGAGACGCTTGAGAAATTCTCAGAGGGGGTGAAGGAGTTAGCGACCGCCAATGGCGAGGTGTTCGTGGACCAGTTCCATCCCTTCGTGACGGCCCAGGACAAGGCACGGGCCGAAAAGCCCACCAATCGTATCGGCGGCGGCGACGCGGTCCATCCCGGCCCTGCGGGGCAGGCCCTGATGGCCTGGGCGATCCTCAAAGGACTGAACTTCCCTCGCCTGGTTTCAGCGGCCGATATCGACACGTCGGCGGGCAAGGCCGTCAAGGCCGAGAACTGCAAGATCGACGAGGTGGCTGTCAAGGATGGCGGCGTGAAGTTCCGGCGACTGGACCACGCCCTTCCATTCTTCCCGTCCGAGGCCAAGAGTATCCTCAGGTGGGTGCCGATTTTGGAAGAACTCAATGAGTATGGCCTGAAGGTGACCGGTCTCACGGCCGGGCAGTACGACATCCTGGTGGACGGCAAGAAGGTGGCCCAGCACAACGATGTGGAACTGGCGGCCGGATTGAACCTGGCGGCGGCAGTTCTCGATGCGGGCCCGATTGCCGAACAGGTCGGCGCTGCCTGGAAGGCGCTGGTCGCCAAGAACCAGTTCCACCATGATCAAATCTACAACCCCTTCCTCCGCAGTCCTGCTGGCATTCCTGATTGGCTCGACCTGAAACCCGAGGAGATCGAGAGCAAGCGTCATGCCGCGATGCAGAAGCGTCTGGCCCAGTACGTGGCGATGCAGGATGCCCTCCGGCAGTTGCTGACGCCTCAGCCGCACTCTTTTGAGATCGTTCCGGCACAGCAGGCGAAGTAGGTATGCGGTTGAGCCGCGTTGGCGTAGTGGGCAAGGGAAATGAGGTGCAGAACGGCGGATTTGACGTTCTTGGCCCATGCGGAAGGCAACGGGATGTATGGCAAAGGCTGATCGGACAATGATAGGCCTCCTGAGCCTCGTTACTTTCGGTGAGGCCAAAGTTTACCACGTCATTCTATGGCGTCAAGATCCCCAAGTCTGTTCGGTAAGTGTGAGGGCCGAAAGGCGATAGACTTGGACACCGTGGGCAAAGGAATGGTCGAACTGCTGAAGAAGTAGTCTGAACTACCAGAATGAGGAGCAAGACGTGAAAGACGTCGCCATCTATTGCTGCGGTATGTTGACGGTGATTGCGTGGGCAGCGCTGGCCAATGTGCGGGCGGCGGAGTTCACGCCTTCACGGACCATTACGCTGGACGGCCCTGACTGGCGGCTTGCCACGGACCCTTACAACAAAGGTCGCGATGAGAAGTGGTTTGAGGCCCCGCGTCCGGAGGCCAAGCCGGCAACCTTGCCATGCACGATTCAGGAGATATTCCCCACCTACGCCGGGCTGGCTTGGTATTGGAAAGCGTTCGAGGCGCCGAAGAATCTGCTTCCCGGCGGCCGGTATCTGTTGCGATTCTGGAAGGTGGACTATAAGGCCGACGTCTGGGTGAACGGCAAGTTCGTCGGTTCTCATGAAGATGGCGACGAGCCCTTTGTCCTGGACACGACCGGCGCCGTGCGGGCTGGCCTCAACATGTTGGCAATACGCGTGCTTCACCCCACGGCGACCCCCATCGACGGGATCGTGCAGCGGGAAACGGCCTGCGGCTTCAAGTTCGGACTGCCATGCTCGGACTGGAACTTCGGAGGCATCCTCGATTCGGTGGACCTGCTGGCGGCGCCGGCGGTGCGGATCGAGGATCTGTACGCCGCCGCGGACTGCAAGAGCGGCGAGGTCCGGGTGCAGATCAATGTCCGCAACTCCGGGAGCGGGAAAGCCCGCGTGCGGCTGGTCGTGTCTGTCGCCCCGGCCGTCAGCGGCGAATTGGCCGATGAGGCGGTGCAAGAGCAGGAGGTCCCGGCCGGCGACACGGTGGTCACCAAGACGGTTCGCGTGGCGCAGCACCGTTTGTGGGAGTTGGACGACCCGGTGCTGTACCGGGTGACGGCTCGCATTGAGGATTTGGCTGCCGCTTCCGTCGATGAGAAGTCTGACCGTTTCGGGTTTAGGGACTTCCGCTATGAGAATGGCTATTTCCGCCTCAACGGTAGGCGGATCTTCCTCCGCAGCGCGCACATCGTGTGGACGACACC
>Ga0265596_1001505_pt1 | contig 10976 bp, 13 predicted proteins | sample saktaG_FD_190143 | JGI IMG/M metagenome (GOLD analysis project Ga0265596, IMG submission 190143) | Saline water microbial communities from Sakinaw Lake, British Columbia, Canada - sak_2013_06_06_60m | ecosystem: Environmental > Aquatic > Non-marine Saline and Alkaline > Saline ...
ACCAAAAGGTAGCAATTACAGTCGGCGGTGCTCCGAATACCGAGGATAATTTTAAGCTGGTTGATTTGTGGATTGATCAGATTAACAAAGCCATGGGCAATTAATTCAGGAGAGATTATTTTGCAAACACTATCATTTCTGGCAATTCAGATCATACTGCTCTTTATCGTCACATCCGTGCACACTTATTTAGGATTGCATATCATCCGGCGGGGTATCATTTTTTGCGATTTAGTGCTCGATCAACTGGCAGCATTTGGCGTCATCGTGGGTATCGGAATCGGTATTAGAGGCGGAACCATCGGTTCTTATCTGCTTTCCTTTCTTGCGGTACTCTTCGGTTCATACATTTTGGCCTATGTCAAGCCTAAAAACCGATCGATCCCTCATGAAGCCGTCATCGGAATTACCTATGGTCTGGCGCTAGTGACATCGTTATTGGCAGCCGATAAAATGACTGGTGGTGCAGCCTATGTCACCCAGACACTGTCCGGTTGTATGTTGTGGATCAACTGGCCACTGGTTTGGATAACTGCTATTTGTTACCTTTTGCTGGGACTGTTTCATTTTCGTTTTCGTAAGCGCTTTATCTCAATTACCGAAGGAAGTGTCATTAAAAATGAAAACCGATGGGACCTGCTTTTCTTTATCACTCAGGGGATTATTACCGTACTGATTGTTCCGATCGCCGGAGTGTTGCTGGCTTACAGTTTTTTAATGATTCCGGCTGCTATCGCGCTGCTCTTCACCCATGATTGGAAACACTCGTTATATATTGGCTGGGCTACCGGATTCCTGGCATCCATAGCAGGTTTGTTTTCATCCTATCACTTCGATCTGCCCTATGGTCCCAGTCTAGTACTGGCATTGGGTGTTTTCTTCTTCGGTGCCATCATCATACGGCTTATACTACCGGCGGCCACAACACAAAATTAAGGAATCAGAAATCATGCACGAAATCTTTCATTTTATAGCTGTCCCGTTTCTCATTAGTCTGTCGATGATCGGCATTCTCAGTTATTTTGGAATTCATGTGCTGGAACGGGAAATCATATTCATCGATATTGCCCTGGCGCAGATGGCAACAGTGGGGTCAGCCCTGGCCTTCTTCATCTGGCATGTGGAGGAAAACAATTGGATAGCCTATCTCCTAGCGTTAGGATTTACTATTATCGCCTCCTATTTTTATGCAGTTACCCGAAAAAGAATCAAGCAAATCCCACAGGAAGCCATTATCGGCGTTACTTACGCAATCGCTGCTGCCGGCGCGCTATTCATGCTCGGGTTGGCTTCCGGTGGTGACGTCCACATGGAAGAAATGCTGACCGGTCACATTCTCTGGGCCGGCTGGCATGACCTATTCATCTGCGTGCTGATTTATAGCATCATCGGACTCTTCCATTGGATTTTTCGCAAACGGTTCAAGGAAATATCCCAAAATTATCACAATCAATCCGGGAAAAGTACAAGGACCGAATTTTGGGATTTTTTATTCTACGTTAGTCTTGGATTTGTGATTACTTATTCGGTGCGGCTGGGAGGCGTTCTGGTTGTCTTCACCTTTTTAATCATCCCGTCAACCTTTTCAGCACTTTTTTTTACAAAATGGTCAAGCCGTCTGGTTCTGGCATGGCTTATGGGAATTATTGCGATTCTGGGCGGACTCATCGCTTCTTTTGCCGGTGATTTTTCCTTTGGACCTTCTATAGCAGCCTTTTTAGGACTGGAGCTGCTGGTTGCAGCTTTTATTGTAAAGAGACAATCAGTAAAAGTATAGTGTGTGTTTATTATTGAGAGGAATGACAATGCCTGAGAAAATCACATTGGAACTTGGCGACATCCAAAAAACATTGCTGCTGCCTCTCTGGGGCCGGGCAATAGAAACTCAAAAGAAAAAACCGCTTCTTATCGATAAGACAGCGCTCTCAATTATCCAATCCATCCCTTATGATTTCACCACCATCACCCAAAATATCAGCAAAATCAGTCAGGCATCCTGGATCGCCCGAAGTATCTATTTTGATCAGAAAATCAAAGCATTTATCAGCCGGTATCCGGAAGCGACGATTGTCAATGTCGGCTGCGGTCTCGATACGACCTTTGATCGTATTGATAATGGCAAATTACACTGGTTCGATCTCGATCTACCGGATGTCATTGATCTGCGAAAGCAGTACATTCCAGAAACCGACCGCCGAAAATTTATTGCCGCTTCTGTATTTGATCAGGAATGGTTTAGTGCAATCAATGTCACAGAGCATCTGATGCTTATATTCGCCGGAGTGCTCTATTATTTCGAAGAAAAGGATATCAAGCAACTTTTTAAACGCTTCGCAGACACGTTTCCCGGCGTGGAAATTATTTTTGACTACAGTTCAGACCGAGGCGTGGATCTTGCCAATAAAATGGTAATCAAACGCGGCGGCATGGACGAATCAGCCAAACTGGTCTGGGGTATCCAGGATATTCACGAAATGGGAAGCTGGAATATCGGAATCAAAGTACTCGACTCTATACCGATGTTCCATGACCATAAAAAGAATTACCCGTTCTACAAACGCGTCGGGATGAACATTTCCGACTCAATGAAAATCATGTCGTTGGCGCATATCCGGATCAGCTAATAATTCTATTCTCCCGGAGGTGAAGCCTGCCCCGAGAATCGGGGAACCTCCGGGAGGATAAGTACGATTAATGATCGCAGAGATTCACACCACTTTCAAGATCGCCGGCCAGATATGTTTTCACAATCTCATTGGGATCGGTGATTGTCACACCATAATAGACATCGATACTGTTCTGGTGAAACAGATCCTGAGCCCGATTGCCCATACCACCGCCAATTACGACCGTGACGCCCATTTCATGCAACCAGCGGGGAAATACTCCCGGTTCGTGGGCCGGCGGCGGCTGCTTCTCTGATTTGACAACCTTGCCTTCTTCCACATCATAGATTCCGAACTCTTCACAGTGTCCGAAGTGAGATGACAGTTGTCCACCTGTCAAGGGAATTGCGATTTTCATACTATTTTCCTTTCAATGTTTTTTGTTTTAAAACTCAATACAAAGGGAACGGACCCGATGGATAATACCGCCATGATTTTATAACTGACGACTAATCCAAAACGGTCAGCGAACCAACCCACAAGAAGAACCATTACAGAACTGAGCACAAAACTGAATGTCATATAGACGCCATTGACCAGAGACATATGTTTTGTGTCATGGTCGTGCACCAGCGCCAATAGTACCGGGCCGCTGGCAAACAGAAAGAATCCTGTTACCACCAGGATCGGGATAGTCAGAATACCATCAGAATAAATGAACAACACCATCAGGATAGGATTTAAAATGGCGATGATCAGAAGCGCTTTTTTACGGCCAATACGGTCCGATACAATACCCGCTAAAAAGGTCCCGGCCGCACCGGACAATTGTAATATCGCTAAAGAGATACCGGCCATCCATAGGCTGGCGCCATTGAATGTCAGATAGGTTGGTAAATAAATTGTCAGTGCCGATTTCATCCCGGCCCGGAAAAAAATAAATCCGCCAATGGATATAAAAAAGGGGACCATTTTCCTGATCGTTCGGCGGGCACTGATATCCCCGGATTTTGAAAAATCCTTGCGGATGTCAATTCTGTGAATTTTAAAATAGAGTACAACCGATGTCAGAACTCCGAATGGAATCAGACGGTAGGTCCCTTCCAATCCCCAAAGCGATATAGCGCCAAGAATCGTCAGCGGCCCCAGAGTCCGGGCAATTTCACCACCGAGCATGTAATAGCTCATGCCCTTGCCAATCTGTCTGCCGGAGATACGTTTGACCATTACCGGCGACGGCACATGAAAAAGCGTCGATCCGATACCGGCCATAAATATTAGTATGGCCAGCACAATGTAGTGGGGCGCCAGGCCCAGTAAACTCATGGAAACGGCGGAAATCGTGGGTGCAATAATGATGAAATACCGGACACAGACCCGGTCCGCAAGCAAACCGATAAATGGATTCGCCAGTGCTGGAATTTTGCGAAAGATGTCCAGTAAACCGGCCTGTAACAGGGATATTCCCAGGTTATTGATGATTAATGGCAGAATCGGCGCCAGAAATGAGGCGTAGATATCATGCACCAAGTGGGCAATGGATATCGTAACGATATTACCGGTTTGAAATGTGCGTTCTTTTTTCCTCATAGTATGCTTTACAATTTCCGCATTTTCTCCTTAATGAAATCCACATTCAAGATTACGGAATTATTCTATTCCTTAAAGGTTTTGACTGGGTTTTTCCCTGTATTCACCAAGTAAGCTATTAACTTTTTCCAGTAATACATCAGGATTCACCGGTTTGTCCAGAAACACATCTACTGGCAGATAGTCTTTATCCGGTGCAAAGCGATAAGGCACCTGTTTCTGATCATGGATGCAACTCAGAATAATAATCGGCAAATCCATCAATTTTAGTTTTTCACGAATATCTCTTGCCAGTTCAAAGCCTTCGAATTCCGAAGGCATCATAACATCCAGAACCACTAAATCTGGGGTGTTTTCCTGAATCTTGCGAAATCCCTGTTCAGGACTGGCTGCTGTCTCAATGTGAAAATCCTTGTTTTTTAAAAACAGAGATGTGATTTCCAAAAAGTCCACATCATCATCGATAATCAGGATCTGTTTCATACTTGCTCCTTTGCTTTCATCATTTTACCGATCGCAGCTTCAGCGGCGTTCACGATGCCATAAGCAATCGGAGAGGCGGTGATCAGGGGATGTGTTCCCGATTGAAACATTGCAATCTGTTCAGCCGTCATCCGGTTCTGGACACAGGCGGAAATCGCATTCATCGTCTCACCGGCACTGGCGTCGCCCCGAACCTGACCGCCTAAAAGAACGCCGGAATTGACTTCAAAAACCAGTTTGATTTTAATTTTTGCGGCACCTGCCAGTTTTCCGGGATGTCTGTTAACACTTTCATTTACAGCACTGATGACATTATATCCGTGGTCCTTTGCCATTTTTTCCGTCAGACCGGCAGTACCAAGAGCCAGACTGCCTACAGCGGTTCCCCAAACTCCAATAGTTCCCGGTGTTTCACGAGTGATACCAAAGACATTGGCCCCGGCGACTCTCGCTTCAAGAGTAGCGATGGAAGCAAGTCTTAATGCCGATGACTTGCCACCAAAGAAAGAGACTTTTTCGGCGCAATCACCACAGGCAAAAATATCCGGATCACTAGTACGCATCGCACGATCCACAACAATACCGCCGGTTAAACCGATACGCAATCCGGCGTTTTTCGCCAGGTCAGCGTTCGCAACGGCCCCAATTCCTAAAATAACCATGTCAGCATCTATCGTCTTGCCATCGGCAAGGGTTACACTTTCGACCTGTTTTTCGCCATCTATAGACACGACTTTCGACCCGGTAAAGATATTGATCCCGCGTGATTGCAGTTTTTCTTCCATCTCAATACAAAATTCTTCATCATAGGATTGGGAAAGGCAATGCTTCTCAATTTCTACCACACTGACATTCTCAACGCCGGATTTCTTTATCTCATCACTTATTTCAATACCAATAAAACCGCCTCCAATGACAACGACATTTTTTACAGTCTTAAGTTTTTCCTGAATGTCGGCAAGATACTGAACATCTTTCAGAACTGCATAAACGCCTTTTTTATCATGCCCCGGAATCGGCGGCATTGCCGGATAACTACCGGTCCCAAGGATTAATTTATCATAAGCAAATTCCTCTGACTCAGTTTTGACAACTTTATTCTTTCGATCAATACTCTCAACCTGGCTGATATGCAAACCAATATTCATTTTTTCGTACACCATATCCGGAATCAGGTCTTCGTGAGGTCCTTCCAGTGAACCAAAAATATAGGGAATTCCACATGGAATCAGTACTCGATCCTCTTTGCGAATCACTAAAATATTTTTTGGGGGATAATGTCGTCGAACTGTCTGTGCCGCCGTCAGCCCGGCCGCACTGCCACCTACTACAATTACATCATACGTTTTCACATTCTTTCCTTTCATTTTAATCTGTTATCTGTTGATTGACTAGTTAATTTCCATTATGTTTTATTTCAAGTGTATTCCTCTATTTCTCCAACACAATAGAATTTTAAAAGTTTCTCTCTTAGCCATAGATATTGAGGTCCACTCATATATGTTTCCCATTTCTACATAAAACAATGGCACCGGTTTAAAATCCAATTCCAATAAACAACAGTCCGACAATTAACCCGACTACGACATTAATCCCTTTTACCAGCAGAAACGACCGTTTTGATTCTGCTAGTAACGGGATCATGCCATGTCCATCCTGAACGATCGAACTCGCCAGTAATATGCTGAATGGCAAAGTCCCGTTAAAAAAGAGCGTCACAAACACCAGGTGCGGACCCGATTCGGGAATAATTCCAATCAAAACGGCAATTAACAATGTGATAGCCAGATTACTGGCTATCCAGGCTGAAATATCAATATGCTGCATAAGCAACCCGACGATTAACAGGGTTCCGAATGTCCATAAAAAGATTTTGGGGATATGTACTCTGACAATGTGATTCCACAAGTGCTCTTTTAGAAAATGTTCCGGTACCGTGCTGACAATAAAAAGCGACACCAGTATCGAAATCAACAGAGAAAATCTTACCCAATTCCAGTCCGTTGGCCCGATTTTACCGGTGATTATCACCGCGGACAGCATTAGAATGATTATAACCAGCAGAACCCTTTCCATCGACGAATGATGCAACTGTCTTCTAATTTCACCCCTAGGAAAACAGACATAGTTATCTTCTTCATGAAGGGGAAAATTATTTTCACTGAGTTGGCCTGGTTTTTTCGGAAATTTGATAAATTTATCGGTTAAAAATCCGGCGATTATACCAATCAAAAACGTCAACACAATTAATAACAGGGCTTTCCCGGGAAACATCGCCAGCATGACAAAGGCCTCATCACCGCTGGTGGCAATCATTGTCGCCACCAAAGCCCCAAGAGACATCATCCCATGGGAAAAAAGAGTCACCGCCGTAAATGCACCAAGGCAACCGGGAATCGCCCCCAACAGTGCAGCAACTACGTACTGCATCCACTTGCCCCTTTTCATAACGTCATGCCAGACTCCCCGGGTCTGAACATTGATATATTCGATCACTAGCATCATGACAAAGATGAAACCGGTGATCATGAGACTCTGTTTGAAAGCGCTAAAAACTATCATCTCGTACTTCGATTCAAATTTTGTATTACCATCATGGTTACTCTCACCACATGATTTGATTCAACTAATTTTAACTCAAAAATCTCTGCGATCTCTGCGTACTCCGCGGTAAACAATTCAACTAATTACGATTTTCTCAGAATACAATGATTTCGATCGGCACCTTTTTCCCATTCCGTAACAATCGTATCCCAATTATGTTTCAGCCGCTCCAGAGCGTCTTCTATGGATTCATCATTCATAATCACACACACGAATTTTTTCCGGATACGCTTAATGTTAGGACCGAATACTTTTGAAACGACAACCTTCACATTTTCCTGTTTTAATAATCCCGCAACTCCCATGGCTTTTTCCGGATTCGCATGGACATCTTCCGGCTCTTCAATCACATTTTCAACTCTCTTGATAAACTGGACACTGGATTTCGTCAGTTTGTAGATATCAAAATAGTTTGCATCCCCAAAATGCCGATCGATAAAATTTTCGCCATTATCCGTAGCAACTGCTACAATCATTTCATTCATTTTATCTCAATTTCTAAAAGTTTTAACCTTGCTTAATCTCAAACCGGTTTCCCGATCTATCCATGACAAAGACAATGTCAAAAGGATCACGCTCAATCACGGTCACCGGAAAATCCTTCGCCCGGCAGGCAGCAATCAGCGCTTGCCGATTCTCACTGACAAAACAAATATGGTCCCAGACAACATCGGGTTTTTCTTCAGATAAAAACAGTTCAATGAACAAATTATCAATTGTCCCCGCAACGACCTGAATGTCATGATCCTGCCGAAATATTTGCTCCGCAAGATCTCCATTCAACGTAAATTCCTTCTGAATTTCCATGTCCAAAATATCTTGGTAAAATTCCCGGATATCTGCTTTATCGGTAATGGTCAATCCCAAATGTTGAAATTTAACTGGCATCTAATTACCATTCCTTTTCAAAATAATAGCACCGGTATTGACGCCAATATCCCGGGCAATTACCGGACATTTGGCTTTTAATAAAAAATAGATCGGGCGTTTTTCAGTCGAAAGCCCTTCATAATTACCCTGTCCCTTAGCAATAACCAGGTCAGCATCTTTGAATAGTTCACAAAATTCCCGAGTACAACTTTCAAGGATCGTTCCCGGTGCCGTACTGCCCGAAGAATAGATGTGTGCAACCTTATCCAATCCTGCCGCGACAGCGTCATCAAAGATTACATCATTCAACACGGGTTCCTCACGTACAATATACACTGTCGGCTTACCCATCGTCTCAATCAGTAAGCGGTCAAAAACCGATTCACCGGCATTATCACCAATATAAAGGATATTTTGAGCCCGTTTAATAGCGCTGCGAAAAGGTTCAATATCACAAATTTCAAATGCCTTATCAATAGTTTCCTGAATCTCTTCGCCGATATCATAATCGTCACTGATTCCAAAATCGATCACATTCCCGGCAATCGCCAAACGAATAGCAGTCATCAAAGGATCACCTGAACTGGCCACCATCTCTTTTAATTGTGGATAAATACTTAACACTTCCTGAGTACTGCGGGTTTTCACTGCAGCCAGAGGATCATTTTGACCACTGATTTCTCTCACTTTCTTAAAAATGATCTCACCGGTTTCCGGTGGTGTATTCGTCAGAGGAATATCCTTCAGCATCATCCCAACTTCATCGATTAACTGCTTTAATATCACCTCATCTTTCGTAACCCAGCGGCCACTACGCAGGGCCTGATTCACAAAACAGGGGAAACAATCCAGATATGTTCTCATTTTTTACTCGTATTTTCCAGATATACTTTTTTACCTAATTTTTGAAATTGTCTCGTTCCTCCGCCTTTTTGAATAATATCCAAAACTCTCCTGTCAAATTTCTCGAATACCGAGCCAAATATAATTTTTATATTGCTCCATACAAAGAGATAGGGATCCATTATCGACGAGGGACCTAACAAAAAAACATCACAATCGGTCGATACGTTCGCCATGATACGGGAAAAAGATTGGTTAAACATTGTCGTGGACGATACAATGAGGGCATCCGCCATAGGAAAAAATTTGCTTTGATCCGAAATAGCGCTCAAAGCCGGATCGTTTTTAATCCGATCAAAAACCGTCAGCGGAATTTCTTTTTCCTGAAATTTTTTAAGCAATGGCCGAAACAAGCCAATCATTCCGATCTTTTTGTATCGGGAAAAATCGACTTTATCGAAAATGTCGGAGGTTTCATCATATTGATGATGATAGTTGAGCAAAGCGTTATAGTACGCATTGAGCAGGATTCGATACCGCAAGTCATCCAACTTTGGCTGCGCCAGATCGAGTTCCGTGTAATCAATGTGAATTCCCAAATTTGCACAAACTCCGATATTCCCATTTTTCAGCAATATGGCAGAATAGCGGGCCCCGCTAACCATCGATTCAAGCCGAGAAATATCGAGTCCGTGGCTTTCATAAAAGCGGCGTATTGGTTCAATGGTATTTGTGCTTTGAGTATAAACCACCATGTCAGCCGAAGTATTTCTCCATTCTGTCAAAAGCCAGATTGATCGTCTCTTCCAGAACACAGAAGGAGAGACGCAGGTGGCTTTCACCCGTCGGACCGAAAGCAACACCGGGTGTGGTAGACACCTGAATATCCCGCAAAAGCTGCTTACAGAAGGCCAGGGAATCACGACCTTCCGCTAGTTTGATCCTGGGAAACATCAGATAGGAACCGCCCGGTTTGACATAATCAAATACTTCAGGCAATTGATCCAGCCGCTCACACATCAAATTGCGGGCGATAAAATAGTGCTGCCTGAATTCCGATATGCAATCCTGGCTCCCCTGAAGGGCTGCAATCGCGGCATACTGGGACACCACGGGAGCACAGATTGCCAGCGGGATATGGGCCTTCCTTATTTGGGCGATAACTGCCTCGTCGGCGTGAACATAACCAACCCTCCATCCCGTCATGGCATAGGTTTTTGTCAATGTATAGGCACTAATGACCTGTTTTTTCATCTCCGGAACGGAGGCAATACTAAAATGCCTGTTTCCATCGAAAACGAAGTATTCGTAAGCCTCATCCGTAATCACCATCAGATCGTGTTCGATGGCAATTTTCGCCAGCTGCCGCAATTGACTTTCCGGAAAAACCGTGCCCGTCGGATTATTCGGATTGCAGTACATGATGGCCCGGGTTTTATCCGTAATGGCGGAGCGGACCGCTGCGATATCCAGTGCGTAATTCTGTTCCTCAATTAAGGGTACCAGGACCGGTTTCCCCGATGCCAGTTCCACCTGACGGATATGCGTAGAATAGGTCGGGCTCGGCAGAATCACTTCATCTCCCGGATCAATTGTCGCCAGAACTGCCGCCGCTAAACCTTCAATCGCTCCCACGGTCACAAGCAATTCATCCGCTTTTCCCTCGATATTATTATCTCGCTTCAGTTTACGAACAATCTCTTCTCGCAACTGCACCAGACCATCACTTGCGGAGTATTCCCCGGTCAGGCCTTTCTGAATCGCGTTAATCGCGGCCCGGTTGATATGTTCCGGGGTTCCGCCGGAAGGTTTCGCCCAGGATAAAAAAGCGACATCATCGTACTGCTTTGACAAGCGGGTCATTTCATGAATGGCCGACTTGGGAATACGGGTGACACGGTCTGATTGCTTCATTCGATAGATTCTCCGGTGTTTATGTTTTTGGTAATATCTCAACAGATTCGGACGTTACCAAAACGG
>Ga0265596_1001510_pt1 | contig 10962 bp, 6 predicted proteins | sample saktaG_FD_190143 | JGI IMG/M metagenome (GOLD analysis project Ga0265596, IMG submission 190143) | Saline water microbial communities from Sakinaw Lake, British Columbia, Canada - sak_2013_06_06_60m | ecosystem: Environmental > Aquatic > Non-marine Saline and Alkaline > Saline ...
GCACCAGGTAGCCGCCGTTGGCCCGGTGGAGGGAGCCTCCCCTGATCATGGTGAAGTCGGTGATCAGGGCGCCGAACTGGGCCTCCTTCTCTATGCGGCCGAAGAGGTTGTTGTAGGTGGGGTTGAGCTCCATGACTACCGGTGCGCCCTTGAGCTCAGAATTGTCCACCACCACGTTCACTTCGTATTTCCTGAAGGGCAACTCTGCTGCCCCAGGCGTGGGAAAGGGAGAGATGGGCTGAGCCTGAGCTTCGCCCCTGAACAGAGCAAGGTTCTCTGCGATGTCATCCCGCACCTTTTTCAGATAAGCTACGACCTCCGGAAGGTCGTCGTATTCCTCTATCAATTCACTGACCGGCGGGCCCACAGCGTAGAGCGCTACTTCCTGGTCCAGTTTCCGCAATGCTTCGTTGGCTTTCTTCTCCAGGCCCGTCAATTGCCTCATGGCCCTCTTTAGCTCCTCTTGCAGGCCCTCCCGCTTTTTCAGCACTTCTTCTTTTACTTCCGGGCTCAGAGCCATGAATTCCTCTTCGCTGAGGGGCTTTCCCTCCATCACGGGAATGATCAACAGACCCATAGGGCTCATTTGCAGAAAGAATCCCTCCGCCTGAGCCTTCTCGCCCATTTGAGAGAGGAGCTCTTGTTTTTGCCTTTGAAAGCCTTGAGTGGTCTCTTCCCTTTTGGCAGCGTATTCTTCGCTTTCGAAGACCCTGGGAATCTCTCGCCGCGCCCCCTCCACCAGGTTCTTCACGTCCTTTTGGAGTTCCCGCCCTCTGCCTGGGGGCAAGCGGAGGGCCTGGGGGCGATAGGAATCACGGAAGTTGTACACGTAGCACCAATCGGAGGGCACAGCCTTGCCCCTGGCCACTTCCTCCAGGAAACGCTTGACGGCAGTGGTCTTCCCTGTGCCGGGGGGGCCGGCCACGTAGATGTTGAATCCCAACTTCTGGATTCCCAGCCCAAACTCCAGAGCTCTGATCGCCCTCTCCTGGCCGACGATGGTTTCGAGGGGCTCCATTTCCTCGGTCGTATCACAGCCCAACATCTGGGGGTCGCAGACCCTTCGTAGTTTAGCAACGGGCAGTTCTTCTACCATTTTCCTCCTCCTAATTCTACTTCTCTCTCAGCCTTCGAGGGCCGCGATAATGGTCCGACAGAAGGCAGGCAGATCACCAGGCATGCGAGAGGTGATGATGTTGCCATCCCGCACCACCTCCTGGTCCAAATAGGTCGCGCCAGCGTTGATGACATCGTCCCTGATGGCGCTGACACAGGTGATCTGGCGGCCCTTCAGGATGCCCGCCGACACCAGCACCCACCCGGCGTGACAGATGGCGGCCACCACCTTGCCCTGCTGGTCAGCCTCCCGAACCAGCCTGAGGACGGCCTCGTAGCGCCGCAAAAGGTCCGGAGCGTAGCCGCCGGGCACGATGACGGCGTCGAAGTCGGCGGCCTTGACCTCATCGGCGGCGGCGTCCACTGTGACGGGGTAGCCGTGCTTGCTGGTGTAGGTTTCCGCGCTGCCTGTGCCGATGACCTTCACCTCGGCCCCTGCCTCTCGCAAGCGCAAGAGGGGATACCAAAGCTCCAGTTCCTGGTAGTTGTCCTCCGCCAGGATTGCTATGTTCTTACCGGTTAAACTCATTTCTTGACCTCCTTTATGTTTTTGCCCTCATCCCCCTAGCCCCCTTCTCCCAACCCTGGGAGAAGGGGGAACAGAGCTCCTCTCTCCCGCTTCCCCCCCAGAGTTGGGGGGGACTGAGGGGGGCGGGGGCTACTCCCCAAACAACTCCGCGATGTCCTGCACCGCGCTCCGCACCTCCCCCGCCCCCATCGCCTTGTAGAACGCCTCGTCGTACTTGCGGGTGCGCACCTGGATGGGCATGGGCACGGCGTGGCCCATGAGGAGGACTTGCTCGCGGGTGTCTAAGCTCGCCAGTGCACTCCGCAGGGTGCTACGGTCGGCCACGCCGGTCAGCACGGCCTCAATGTCGCGCTCCTCGGTCAGCTTGCCAGAGACGCGGGTGCCGAGCTGGCTCATCACCTCAGGATCAATGCCGCTGGGCCGCTGGTCAATGACCATGAGAGTGACGTTATACTTGCGCATCTCGCGGGCGATCTGGCCGAAGATGGTCTGCCTGGCCACTGTGGGATTGAGGAACTTGTGGGCCTCCTCAATGGTGATCATCAAGGGGCGGGGCGCGTCGCTGGGCTTCTTGGTCTCCTCGTAGTGCTCGACTTTCCGCTGGTAGAGGCGGCGGATGCGACGGGTGACGACGTTGGCTACCAGCATGTAATCCAGCGCGCTGCTGTAGCGTCCGAACTGGAGGATGATGTGCTTGCCCTTATCCAACGCCTCCACCATATCGTCAATGATATTAAAGTGGGCCTGCTCGGCTATGTATCCTCGCCGCTTGATGGCCCTGAGCTTGCGCTGCAGGGCGGTGGTGGCCTCCGGGTGGGCACCGCTGGCCTGGCAAAACGCCTGCACCCCATCGGGCGACATCCCCAGCAATTCCTGCAGCCAATCCTCCCTGTAGACGTCGTTGAGAAGCCCCGCCGTGGCCGCCGTGGTGGGACGGAGGTCCAGCTCGTCAGCCAGCAGCATCACGTCCTCGGCCTCGATCTGATTGAGACCGATCTGGAGGGTCACGTCCACGTTTTGGCGAGCAGCGGCCTTCTCGTCCAGCGAGTAGACCATCACACGGCTGCCGAAGATTTGACGCAGCCCCTTGACCCATATCCCATCTTCCGACTGCTTGTCAAAAGCGTACTCGCTGTGCATGTCGAAGATGAGATTGACGGCCGCCTCCGACTTTATGATGCCAGAGAGGATGATGCGGGCCAGGAAGCTCTTGCCCGTGCCCGTCTGGCCGAAGATGCCGTTGGAGCGCTCCACCAGGCGGTCGAGCTTGACGCAGATGGGGATGTCCATGGTCAGCGGTGTGCCCAGGGCGAAATTCCGCCCGCCCTCCTCGCCAAAGACGCTGCGAAAGTCCATAGCATCGGCCTGGCACAGCTCGGCGAAGTGCATGGGTATAGTGCGCACCGGCTGCGGCGGCGACAACTCGTCGAGGAAGGTGAGCTCGTCACCCTTCTCCAGCATGAGCCTGGGTCTGACCTCCACCGTAGCATAGGTACTGATGCCTGACAGGGCCTGGGTGATAAAGGGCGAGGCATCACGGGGCGGGTTGGCCAGCAGCGTGGGGTCAGTGGCCCGCAGTTGCAAGTCCGAGATCATGCTGAAGTAGCGGTTATGCTTCCCTTCCACGATCACGAAATCGCCGATGCGCAAATCCTCCGTCGAACACCCCGCATCCAGCCGCACCGTCAATCCCGCGTTAAACGCGCCGTCGGTCACTACACCTAGTCGTTTGCGTTTCATCTTCACTCCTCTTCCAGCGTCTCCCGCAGCCGCTTCTCGTCGGTCACAGAGGCTTCCCACTCCCAGTAATCGCGCTCCACCTCATAGGAGTACTTGTTCGGAATCTGGCCCTCGCTCCACGCCTGCTTGAAGACCTCAAATTCCATCTGGTAGCGTTCCTCAAACCGCTTACGCTGTTCCCCAACTTCTCTAAGTTTGAGACGCACCAGATCCTTTGTAGCCAGATGGAGGGCGACATCGAACCTAGTCTCCCCCGTCAGGTCCACCAGGATCTTGTGAATTGGCTTAGAAATCGTGGTTTCAATCATTTCACTCATTTCACTTGCCTCCTAACTAATGCATTCTCGACCTTTTGCGACCATACTCTCTGCCTTCTACAATCGCCGTGGCGCCTGACTGGCCTTGATCTCCAGCGCCTAGTCTGTCTCGTAGGCGGTCTCTAGCCGCAATGCGGGTCAGCAGTGAGCCGGGCGTCCAGTCAGCGGCCGAAGTTGGAACCACTGAAGACACTGAAGGACACTGAGCTCACTGAGGACCCTTCAGTGCTCTCAATCTACTCAGTGGCCTCAGTGATTCCAATCTCCCCCTTGATGCCGCCGCCGTCAACGGCAATGGCGACGTGTTGGCGAAATGGTTTCATGGTGACCTATCTCCTTTCGTCCCTAGAAATCATGGGAGGGCATATTCAGCTATCCCACGTCTGAAGAGTGCGAGATACGTACACGCATGGCGCCCTCGATCACCAATCGAAGCCACTCCTTAGAGTCGCCGTGCGAATCTCGCTGGGCTCGCTGGAGGACTGTGGCCATTTGTTGAATAACGACAGCATCTTCGAAAACAAACTCTCGGGCATCTCGCCTCCCCGACGTCGGCCCTTCTACGACCTCCCGGGTGCGAAGCAGTCGAATAAGAGAAGCGTACTCACGGTGAACTCCCAAAATGAGGTATTTTAAACCCATCTCCGTGGAAGCCGGCGGCTCGGCTCCCAAATCCAGGCGGCGAACCACAAAGTGACTGGCACGTGAAAGAACCTCGTCTTTCCAAGCTTGTTCAAATGCCATCTGACGGTCGCCGCTCATTCTATTCGCGCGCATCATGACCCTGTTGAGAGATGCGAATACCTCGTTCATCTCATTGAAGTCGTCGAAGTATAGATCCTCGAATGGCGAGACTGTCTCACGTGGTTCCGCGTACGAAGTCACGCCACCAAACGCCTTGAGGAGTGCCTCCCAACGGGACACCGCCCAAGAGGGTTTGCCTCCTAAACCGAAAACGACATGCCCCAGGATATCGCTTGTTGGACGCACCGGTACCAGTGGTGCCAAGTATTCGACGAATTTCCCCGTGTCAGCCTGGGGAATTGCACCCCTGTATCTCTTAATCACTTCATCACGGATTGCGGCCTGGACAGAACAGCACAAATCGTCAGATCCCGAATACATAGCATACTTGGTGCAGATTGAGCGGACAAGCTCATCCAGTTCAGGAGGACGTTCCGCGTCGCAAATAAATGCCAGAACCGGCTTGTTGGCATCCAGAGCCGTTTGGTACTCGCGTCGGACGGCGTCAGAGTCCGTGTCACCTATCAAGAGGATGAAAATGTCACACCCTTGGACTTTGGATAAATATGACTCTACGACATCCTCTGTAGAAGCCGGCGTGGCCTCGAATCGCCACGGGCGAGTGATAGAAATGGACCGCACAGCTTGGTCAACTGCCTGGCGTTCTTTCTCCATGCCACGAATTACCGAGCTAACGAATACAAGGAGCGGTGGTTCTGTCGATGCGGTCGATGCTTGTGCAATCGGCACCTTTGATCGCGCAAGACGTGATCTTCGAGGGCGCTTAGGCTTTCGCTTTCTACTCACGGCTCTTGTCCTCCAGGCTATCCCTCCACCACCGCCACCTCTTCCTCCGTTAGACCATACAACCGATACACGATCAAGTCAATCAGCCGGTCGGTGGCGGCGATGCGGGCCAGCAGCGGCTTCAGCTTTTCCGTCGAGGCTTCCCACTCCCCACATATGCGCTCCGACGCCGCCCGCCCCTGTACATCCACCCTGGTGACCTTGCGCCGATTGCGGTCCAGCACGCGCCGTATCTCCGTCCAGTCGTGCTCGTAGTAGGCCTTGAGGCTAGTCTTGAGCGTCCAGTCCTCGACAGGCAGCCCCGTGTAGTCGGCCAGCCAGCTCAGGAAGCCCCGCTCCTCAGCCTGCTTCTCCCTGTTCATCTCGATCATCTGCTCTGCCAGGTGAGCCAGCAAGTCGTGAACGACATCGGATTGTTCGGGGTCGGCGGTGAGCCGGGCGTCCAGCCAGTGGCCGACGTTGGAATCACCGAATGCACTGAAGGTCACTGAGTCCACTAAGCACCTTTCAGTGGCGTCAAGCCATTCAGTGGCTTCAGTGATTCCGGCCGCCCCCAGCCGCTCGCGCTCGTCGGCGGAGGTGGTGAACTCAATGTGGCGGAACGGCAAGCTGGCTATTTCAGATGTGCTCACATGATTGTTGGTGCTAGTCAATCTGAAACACCACTCCAGAAGTTTCGAATTTAGAAACGCCAGATATGCGTGAGATTGCTTTTTGTCCCCAGCCAGATAGTAGGATACGCTGTCAAAACAATAGGAAGGCTGAGGTAGAGGGCCAAAAATCAAACGGCGCCAATTATCGAGTGCTGCGTTTCTCTGGTAGCCAATTCTGGGTAGCTGCGTATGTGCAACACGTTTGCCTCCGACTTCTGCTCGATATCTCTCTACGTCCAAATATTTGTCAGTGCCTTGTCTGGCGTTTTCGAGGAATTGATGGCGCTGAACATTCCCCCCCCGGAGCACTTTTGGGCCAGTTTGTGGATTAAGACTCAGCAAATCGCGCATTGTGGTTTCATTGATCTCCCCTTGGAAAGTCTGTAATACCTCGCCAGAGGGTTGCAAGTGGGAAGCAGAAGCCAGCTTTACGGCTAGATTCACTGCGGTCTGAGAGCTCAACAATGGTATCATCAAGGACTCAGGATCAAGCGCTTCAATCTGGGTCGGTGTGATTTGATACTCTCCGCATACTTCTTCTAGCTTTCGACCAGGATGAACTCTCACCCTGAAGGGTTCATTGTCGGGCTCTTCTCTCGTCGTTACAAGTATACAAGTCGGCAACTTTGCCTTGGGAAATACGCGTCTTTTGGAGTCATCCTTCTGTGGAAAAGCATCAATCAACAGCATCCTCCGTTCTGCCAAGAGGAATTTGCGTAGGTTGAAGGCTTGCTGATCTGCCAACAGAGACATTGGAGTGATGAATCCAAATACGCGCCCAGGCCTGACAATGTGGGCGACTTTGGCAGTGAACAATCGAAATAGATCGATTTTTCTTCCCAGTGCTGGAGCCAAGTCATCATCAGACTCGATATACTCAAACAGATATGACAGATCCTCTTCGCGTTCTTTCTCAGCTAATACGTCGTAAGGCGGATTCCCCACCACTGCATCAAACCCTGCCTGTTCCTTCAGTGAGCGGCCGAAGCGGTCGAAGAATACCTCGGGGAACTCCAGTTCCCAGTGGAAGAAACGCTTCTCCCCGGCAATCCTCTGGGCGACTTCTATCATTTCCACCAGGGGGCGGGGAAGATGATCGGCCCGGCCATTCTGAATCGCATCCGCCAGAAACCGGTACACCGTTAACAGATCAACTGGCTTCCCTCGTTTCTGCTCTGAGTAGACTTCCCTGGCCTCAGCTACACCCTTGAGACCCTGTTGCTGTGCTCGGAAGCTCTCAATGGTCTGAACCACCTGGTTCTCAAGTTCAACGACCACTCCAAAGTAGCGGGCAGTCCACAAATCAGCCAGCAGACGATAGCGGCGGGTCAGTTCCTCCCGAAGCTGCCGGTAGATGCGCTCCTGCTCCTTCACTCCAGCCACGTCGTCGCTGGGTGTCCGCTCAATGAGCCACATGCTGTCCACAGCGGTCATCATACTCTGGCGGAAGGAGTCATCCTCAAACATCGAAAGCTGGCCAGCAGCTTCTTCGTCTTCGGCCTTGCGGCGCTTTTTCACCACTGGCGCCGCTCCCAAGTCGGCTACCCGTGCCCCAATGAGGCTGTTGCCACAGCGCAAGTGGTGGTCCAAGAACGAGAGTGGTTTGTCCTTGGACACCGTGGCCAGCCACAGCGACAGCTTGGCCAGTTCCACCGCCAACGGGTTCAGGTCCACCCCGTAGATGCAACTCTGCACCACTCGCCGCTTCCAGTAGTCCAGTTCCGCCTCATCTCCCATCCCGGCCGTGGCCCCCAGGCCTAACCCCACCAAGTAGCGAGCGATGTGCTCCGTGGCCTCCACCAGGAAGTGCCCGCTGCCCATGGCTGGGTCCAGCACGTCCAGGCTCAAAATGTCGTCCACCAAGTCCTCTTCAGCCACACCCTTGCGGTCAGCCCAGCGGGCAAAGGTCTCGTCCAAGAGTGGCTCCAACGTCTGCTCCACGATGTACTTGACGATGTAGTCAGGTGTGTAGTAGCTGCCGGTGGCCTTGCGCTCGCCCCGGTCGGTGACCAGGTAGACCCGACCAGTGAGGACGGCCACCTCCTGTCCCTCGCCTGCCGAGACGTACCGCTCTCGTCCCTTCTCCTTCACCACCGCCAGGTCTTCTTCGGCGTACCGCAGTTGATACTCCAGCAGCCCCTCGTAGATCGAGCCCAGGTGCCGCACCTCCAGGTCGCGATAGTCCACGAAGACCCGCCCCTCCTCGGTATCAATGCGAGCCAGCAGGTCAATAGCTTGCCGCAGTCCGTGATCGCCCACGGCGTACTGTTCCAGGAAGGGATGCTTCTCCGGGGCAAAGAGGTCGCCGTTGTAGGCTGGCACGCCCAGATGCTCGTTGCCCTTGTTGATAGCTCCGAACAACTCCTCCAGGCGTGGCCAGTAAAGACGAGATGTGGGCAGAATCGGCTTGCTCAGGGTGCGCTCAATCTCCTTCTTGATGGCATCAAGGCTGTAGCTCAAGCGGTAGGTCTCGTTGTCCTGCAAGGGCAGCAGCCCCCGGCTCTCGGCATAGAGGATAAACAGCAGCCGGTAGAGCAGAATCAACGAGTTGTCGTAGACGGCCTTGAGGGTATCGGAATCAGGGGCCAGACCGCTGCCCGTGCAATCGAGGAAGCCCTGGGCCACGTGGCGCAGCGCGTCGTAGACCTGCTCCTTCAGGTTCTCGCTCACGCCCTGGGCGTAGTCGCGGCTCTCCTGCAAGACGATGTCCAGCCAGGTGCGCCCTTCGCCATTGGGAATAAAGGATGCCTGGCGGAAGAAGAGGTAGAAATGCTTGAAAGCTTCGACATCGCCATTGCCCAACAGAGCGGGTAGGTCCACCTCGTAGTAGTAGTTCAGCTTGTGGGCCGTGTCCCTGTGGTAGAGCCGCCAGGCCCGGCCGTTGGTCAGGATGCCCCAGGCTCGCCCGGTGTGGAGCATGTAGAAGTAGATCTGCCAACTGGGATTCTTGTTGGTGAAGGGATCGCGAGGTTTGCGACCATCGCCTTTGAGAGTCTGGTCGAGGGAGCGATCCCAGTGCTTGGCGTCGCCCACAGCCAGGGCGGTGGCGGGGTAATCCTCCTGTCCCTGGAGAGGCTTGGCGGCCTTTCGGGCTTTGTCCGTTGGGAAGAAAACATAATCGGGCCTGCGTATGCCATCGGGTGTGGCAATGCTAGGCTGCACCTCGAAGACATGATTCAGAGCCTCAAGCACGGGGCGGATCCAGTCCCGTTCAGTTTGAGCCTCGTTCTCTGTGGGAGTGAAGGCCGCATAGATAGCCTGGAGCCGCTTCATGGCGGCCCGAGCCTCGTTGGTCGCCCCCTGCCAATCGAGCCGCCGGGGCAGTAAGTGGTCGAGGTAGTAGTCAGAGAAGAGGTAGTGGTTATGATGCTTCTCCAGAAGCAGAGAGAGTTGTTGCGGAAAATCAGACACCATTCCTCCCTATCCAGCCTCAATCGCATACAACACCGTCATCAACCGCTCGTAGTCGTATTTGAGGAGGGCGGCGATTTCGCGCGCGGCCCGCTCCAGCCACTCTCTGTCCTGGCCCCGCTGGCGATATGCCTGGCGGACGTGAGCGGCGAGGAACTGCTCGGAGGGCACCTCGCCAGGGGCCGCAAGGAGCAGGCGCAGGTAGTAGAGGCGCTCGCTGAAGGCTCGCACTTCCTCCTCCGTGCATTGATGCACTGAGTAGTGAAGGGGCGGAGGTTGGGCGGGCAGGTGCTGGCGAATGCCCCCCGTTCCCCCCAAAGTTGGGGGGCCAGGGGGGAGACCGCCCTCCACACAGCCCACCAGGAGGACGCTGAACTCGGTGCGCAGGGTGTGCCTCAGCTCCGGATGCTCGTCGTAGATGGCCTGGTCGTAGACCGCCTCGGTGCTGCGCCGCACGGCGCGGCGGCCAGGGTCCAGGCCAGCCGTGGTGCCGTGGCTGACCACGCCGTAAACGCAGCCTCCCTCGCCCACCTCAACTTTCACCAGGCTGCCCAGGGCCGGTGGCTGGTTGAGCTCCAGGCTCTCGGCCACAAAGCCCGTAGTCCCCGTTTCGATAATCTCACCTATTCTCATGGTCAAATCGTCCTTCGTCAGATAGTCCTTGGTCGGATAGTCCTTGGTCATCAGTCATGAGTTCCCCCGAGTTCCCCCAAGTTCCCCCGAACCAGCAGTTACCATCAGACCTTGATCAGACTCCCCTTCTCCGCTTGCTGCGGTCTTTGGCCGAGCGGGCGTAGACGATACCTCGCTCCGCCAGGGCCCTCTCCACCAACTGCTCCACCAACTGCCTCTCCGCTGTGGTGATGACGGCCTGCTCGTGGGCCTCCTGCAGGGCTGGGGGAAAGGGCGGATAGTCCGGGCTGCGCTGACACTGGTCGTAGACCAGGGCGTGCACCAGGTCTAGCATCCTTTCGTCCCGCATGATCCACTGAGGAGCCTCAATGCGCACCACCTCGCCACCCACGTTCAGGTAGAAGAACTGAACGCGATGGCTTTCATATTCGTCCAGGATAGCCGAGGTGCTCTCGAAGACGTCGGAGCGACAGCCTTCTTCAAGAAACCCCTCGAACAACTGCCGATCCAGGGCCGTGCTGAGGAAATTGCAGAGCGCGCGCTGCTCCCCGGGAAGGGAACAGCGTTCGCAGTCTGAGGGATCGTCCTGGCAGAGCGAGACCCGCAGGACGTTAGCCACGTCATGGCTGCCGGTGAAACTGACGTAGCCAACCACAGGCACGCTGGCCGCTCGAAATCTATTCAGACACTCACGAAATTGATCCAGGAATTCATCCTTGACATCTTTCTCCTCGCTCTGCAACGGCCAGAGGATCAGGGAACCGTCGCTCAGCACCACCATCGGATCGGTCGCCAACTGAATGGCTCTCAACGCCGCCTGCAATTCAGCGATTTGCATCTTCACGCTCAGGCGCTCCCCCTCGATGGGGACATTCTTTTGCCCAGGCGACAGGTAGAGGTCGTCGTCCTCGAAATAGAGCCGCCCGTCCGAATCCAAATCGGCGTTGGGATGGCGGCCGTAAGTGAGGACAGCGTGGCCGGCGTTGATGACGTAATAGCGCAGCGAGCTGTG
>Ga0265596_1001513_pt1 | contig 10955 bp, 3 predicted proteins | sample saktaG_FD_190143 | JGI IMG/M metagenome (GOLD analysis project Ga0265596, IMG submission 190143) | Saline water microbial communities from Sakinaw Lake, British Columbia, Canada - sak_2013_06_06_60m | ecosystem: Environmental > Aquatic > Non-marine Saline and Alkaline > Saline ...
ACCCTATCAGATAGGCGATACGATTGTCCATGTACTGCCGAAAATAATCGAGATGCTGGATACAATGTTATTACGTAAATCAATCTATAGGAATAAGTTGATCAGTATTGGAATTGCTGTTCCGGGATTCATTGATTATGAAAAAGGGGAATTGGCTTTTGCTGTCACGATTCACGGGTGGGTTCAGCATCCGCTGGCGTCGGTGTTCAGTGAAAAGTACAAAGTGCCGGTAATCATTGAAAATGATGTTAATGCGCGTACTTATGGCGAGCACCTGCTGGGTGCCGGTCAGAACACTGATAATATGGTCTGTATCTGGCTGGGTGAAGGTCTGGGGGCGGGAATCGTCGTCGATGGTAATCTGATTCGCGGTCGTTACGGGAGCGCCGGTGAGTTGGGATACCTGGAACTGGGCCATCATCTGGCAAATCCTTCACTGGTTAAAAATCTGTACACTAATCAACATCGATTCGGAAGTATTTTACGGGAGCAGCATCTTCTGGATACAATTAAATTAAAAATTCAATATGATATGCATCTCGAACATATTGATGTGGATAAACTGACATTGGAAGAACTACTTTCTGATGAACATCATGAATATTCAACGAGTGTGCGGGAAATACTTGATGAATATGCTATGCTCCTGTCGATTTTATGTACGGATTTAATCAAAACACTGAATACAAGTAAAATTATTTTATCCGGTAAAGTGATCGAATCTTCGGAATATCTGTTAGACAAATGCCGCCAGATTGTCCGTCAGAATATGCATAATATTCCGTTCCAGGTCACGCCCATTGAGGTTGGTACCTTAAAAGAGGAGGGCTGTATCAAAGGCGTGATCGTTATGGCGTTACAGGTTATTTTCGAACCATTACTGAAAACCACAAGCATCAAAAAGGCTTCAATTACATCCTGATAAATACAAAATAACCACAACGAATGACTGAATAACCGCGACGAACCATTTCTACGTGCGACAGACGACTGAATGACTGCGACAGGCCATTTGAGTATGACATTATATCATTCAATTTAAAAAATGATTTGTGTTTGGTTTGGGTGTAATGGGAGAGATAGCATCCTCAAACAATGCCCTACGGATAAAAAAAAGGCTGTCCGAAGACAGCCTTTTTTTTATCAGGTTTGTTTTGCTATTTCAGCAAAATCATCTTTTGTGTTTTGTGGAATTTGTCAGCCTGCATTACGTACATGTAATAACCGGAGCTGACGTTTCTGCCACTGTTATCCTGGGCATTCCACTGAATTGCCTGGTAACCGGCCTGCTGTCTGTTATTGACCAGCGTTCGGACTTCACGACCCATTACATCAAAGATCATGATCTTGACATGGGCCTCTTTCGGCAGATCATACTTAATCGTGGTAATCGGATTGAACGGGTTCGGATAGTTCTGGTGCAGCGCGAAAACCTTAGGCAAGGCATTCATGTCAGTAATACCGACAATGACCGAACGATCTTCATCGTTGTACCAATGGTAAACAACACAGTTAGTATCGGGAACTACAAATGTGCGATTCGGGCCACCACTAGGAAATTCAGATGTATCCCAGCTACCGTTAATACGGAATTTGTACTCAAGACTTTCTCCAGGATACAAATCAAGCACGGTAAAGGTATACACAGAATCGCCATCGGAATCATCCAGCACCATTGCGTTACCACCCCAATTGTTGAATGAGCCGGCTACATCGACAAAATCACTGCCGATAGTAAAGTTCCCCAATATTGACTGAACAGCCATGCTGACATCAAAAGTCACTTCAACAGGTGCAATATTCGGTCTTTCGGTCAGTTTGTCAAAATAGAGAACGGCATCAACATCATTCGGGCATTGTAACTGAATACTTCCAAGAGAGACAGTGTTCGTTGAGCTGAGAGCTCCATCGCCGCCACCTGCCCACTTTACCAATGGTGTTGTGGCAAGGTCAACTCCGACTACCTGCCAGTCATCAGCATGAGCGGTAACATCAATCCACGGACTTGCTAATAAATCTCCATCACCGCCAGTACCATCATCGTAGAATGAAAACCTGATCTGTATATTAGGATCAGAGGATTTCACATACATGAAAAGCTTGGAATCAACAGCAACATCCGGTTTATCAGGATTATATTCTCTAATAAACCAACCTCCATCTTTTGCAGAATCTTCAAGTATGGTCAGTTTTTTGGATTTAGTTCCATCATATGCTTCATCACTTGATAATTCAAAAGAAGAAGTTGTCAATATTCTTAGCGTTGAACCTGAACCTGCAGGTGCCCACCAGCCGCCTGCGGTGGTTTCAAAATCACTACTGACGATATCGATTGGTAGATCACCGGGTACGATATTCTTTAATAGTACCGATGTGTTAGGTTCAATAACATTTCCAATTAAATCAGGAATGTTGCTAACAGTTATCATATAATCTGTATTCGGAGCCAGTAATTGTCCGGCACCCAGTTTCAATGTGACAACGTGCATACAGATTATACCAGCGCTGACCGGACTACCGATACCGCTATCAATGGAGTAATTGGCGACATTTACTGCCGCAGTGGAATCAACTTGTTCAGAATATTTTACCTGAACGAGTGAATCTCCGATAGCGATAACACTGACGATTTCCGGTCCGGCAAAATCGGTATGCGGATGGGAACCGAGGAAACGGAATTCATCGGTAGGCAAAACAACCCATTCAGATGTTGTTTCGTCTGTTCCGGAGGAAACAGCCCAGTCAAGATTTCCCATGGTGACGTCGGCTTTTCTGACCAGCGTATTTTCCGATGTGGCTCCAACACCACCAGCGACAGGCCAGTTGGTACCGGGATCGCCATCAGTGTAGCCAATGATATCCAGCATATATTCACCCCAGAAAAGGGCACGGGCATCATCACCATTGTAGGATGCGGTTTTATTGTTATTATAAAGTAGTGCAGTATCTGCAAGTGCTGCAATCTCGGCACCGGCATCGGTGTTGGTAACAATGTATACATCCCCGGCTTCAAGAACGATATCCGGGAAGTTGAACACTGCATATGCCCAGTCAGCGTCGCCATCGTGAGTACCTCTGATTGAGTATTCAGCGAGGTTTACCGCAACACCCTTGCCATTGTAGATTTCCAGGGCTTTATTATTGCTTGATCCTTCAATATACTCCGAAAAGAACAGATCCGGACCGGGTACATACTCCTGCCACATGAAAGTGATCTCACTATCAGTCACAATCACATTTTCAGACAAGTCTTCAACATTATTGACGACCATTGTGTACAATGTATCGGATGCCAGAGTGTCGACAGTCAGTGTTACCATGTTACCCGCTACAAGTGCAGCAGTCGGACTGCCGATTTCACGATCGATAACATAGTTGGTAAGCGTTTCACCGGTTGTCACATCGATATCTTCAGAGAATTCCACAACAACCGTTGTATCATCCAACGCCTCTACCATGACAATTGTGGGCGGATCGGTGTCTGGTATAACAACATCGTCATCCCAAATTAAATTATCAATCCATGTAGTATCTTTTCCAGAACCACTATTGGCGAAAAAGCGAATATAACCTGCAGTTCCTACATCTGCTAAACCAGTTAGTGTGACTGTAGTAAAATCTGCATATGTTGAAACATCCACCATTGGCTCTGTGCTGCTTAAACCTTGTACTGATAACTCAAATGGAGTTGCACCATAAGGCCAATTATAGGCTTTAACATCGATCGAGAGGGAATAACCGGCACCAGCAGTAGCTGCCACAGGTTTTTTGATTATTAAACCCCAACCAGCATCTGTGAATTTCAGAGCTCCGGAACCTTCAGTACCACCTGTTGGATCATGATAAACGAGGGTCGATTTTGTCGCTTCATCATGAAAACCCCAGTTCGCGACATCGGTATCGTCTTCGAAAGTAAGGTTAAGGTCATTGCTAAGAACAGGAGCAGCAGGAGTGACCTCAGCCCAAGTCGTTCCTAAGCGCAGTTCATCCAATTCCATAAATGGGGTTTCTCCATCCGAGTCTTGCCTAAGAAAAAACTTGCTTAACTTTGTAGCTGGAGTTGCTTCTGTACTGGTAAGAGTTGCGGTTGGTACGGTAGTTGCCTCAAAATCATCACTACTGGGATTGATCCAGGCAGATACTACGCCATCATCAAGGTTATAGCTCATCACTACAAAAATCTCATCACCAACATTATAAGTTTCTGTTGTAGTTGGAGGAACAGAGCTAACATAACCAAATCCAATATCAAATGTGGTACCGGCAGCATTCGGATTGGGTCTCACCCATATACGAGCATCGTAGGAAAAGGTAGTATCGGCAATAGCTGCAAAATATCCGCCATCTGTTAAATCTGTCATTGCTGATTGGTCAGTTACTTTAAAGATAAATGAGGCATAAACAGGCCCCGAAGTAACTTCTTCAAAGGTCAAATATGGATCAAATCCGCCACCATTAAAACTAACTTTATTTCCTGTAGAACTAAGTAGACCATTATAAGATAACGATCCTGATGTTACAAGAACTGAATCTCCTGAATTTAAGTTTGTCCAATTGGTTGCTTGAACTCCTAAAGCATCTCCAACAGTATAATCAAAACCCTCATAATGAGGTAAAGATGGAGCAGCCGGCGGAGGACCAATGAAGGTAATGGATACACCGATCGGTTCCGAAACAACATCATCCACACTTGTGACCGTACCGGTATATGAATAATCACCTGCTAGGTATGTCCCTTCAACGCGGAGAAATTCATCAGGTTGACCAATCGCTTTTACCAAACCGTCAATCAATGATATAGAACCATCAGCAGCGACTTTTACATAAAATGTCGGCAAATCACCATTGATAATTTTCCATGCTTCGGCTTGCCATGTTCCGGCAGTTGCGTTGACATCAACGCCGCGGCCAGCCCAATAGGCCAGGAAACCTTCAGGAGTAGTTTCAACAATAAATCCGTACAGACCTTCTTTCAGGACAACATTGGTTTCCGTTGTGGGATCGAAATCCAGGTAATGGAAATCAACAGCTGGATCCAATAATAGGGAGAATCCATCAACCAGATTGCCTTCAATGGAGGTCCATTCGGCTTTGTCGATAGATGTTGCCAGAGTCAGGTTTGTAAACTCCGGTACTGCCAATCCAAGAAAGGTCATAGAAACAGTTATATTTTCAGAAACCTGTCCGTCGTCACTTGTGACTGTGCCAACATACGAGTAATCGCCCTGAAGATATGTGCCTTCAACACGGAGATATTCATCGGGTTGTCCGATAGCTTTCACAAGTCCGTCGATAAGCGACATGGATCCATCTGCGGCTACCTTAACAAAAAATGTTGGTAATTGGCCATTGATGATTTTCCAGGCCTCCGCTTGCCAGGTTCCGGTGGCAGCGTTTACATCAACACCGCGACCAGCCCAGTAGGTGAAAAAATCAGCCGGATGGGTGGCAACGGTAAAACCATAAGTGCCTTCAGCCAGCGGAATATTGGTCATGGCCGTGGGAGCCAGATTCAGGTAATGAAAATCCACTGCTTCATCCAGCAGGAGGCTGAAACCGGTTTCAGCATCACCGTTGACTGCATTCCAGGCAGCTTTATCAACACTCGTTTCAAGTGCGAGCATTGCGAATTCAGGCAATGTCGGATGGGAACCCAAATATCCGAACGTATTCTGGGGATAGATTACCCATTCAGAATCATCGGCATTGGTTCCGGCTGAAGCAGCCCAATCTGTATTGCCGGTGGTAACTGATGTTTTGCGAACCATTGTGTGTTCTGCTGTCGCGTCAGTTACTCCTGCAACATCCCAGCCTGCAATTGGGTCATCAGCACTGTCAACGACGTAAGGTGCTCCGACCACATCAATAATGGTTCCGTTATAAACTAACGCAATAGGATCATCACCATTGAAGTATGTTGTGGTTCCGGTGACATCTGACACATCCAGAATTGCTGCAACGGCTGACGCATTACCAATCACGTAAACATCACCATCAGCAAGAGTTCCGGAAAGTGCAAATGCATTGGTTTCACCCTCTGTCCAATCACCGTCGTTAGATATACGCCAAACAGCAAAATTTGCTAAATCTACCGATTCTCCCGAACCATTATAGATTTCCACTGCTTTATTATTACTGCTTCCTTCAATGTATTCCGAGAAAAATATACCAGTAGGTATTTCAACAACAGCTACCGTTTCTGAACAAGGTGTAGTGTAACTATTTGCGCCATCAGGGGGTGATATCATTGTCCAGTATTCAGAACTATTATCGACAAGATACATATTCCCTACAGCATCAAATGCAACATCCCAGTTACGATTTCTGCCTGATTTTACTGTATCAACAAGTTCTCCTGTAGTTGCATTGAATACATAGACATTTCCAGAATTATAGGCACCATATGCAATACGATTTCGAGGTTCATCCAATCCGATTCCCTTTGCATCTGTCATCTGTTTTGTGACAGTCCAGAGGGTATCATCAATGGTATAGGGAGTTTTATTACCATCATCTACCCATGGTTTGTATTTGACGATGGGGTATGCTTCTCCAGCTCCTTTTACATCGATCGGATTACCTTCTTTGTCAACTACTTCACCTTTCGCTGAACGATACTGGCACATATAAACGCTACCATCACTGGCAAGTTCAACATCATATTGATAGTAAATTCCATTTGGTCTTTCAATAATAACATATCCAGTATCATTGGCTGGCATTACATCATTAAGACCGATATCGTATTTTTTTATACCGGTATATGCACCATAATGTCCATCAGCAGTATAAATCGCACGATCGGCTCCGGATCCATCTGTCCAATGACCTGAAATGTACTGACCGGTTTCTCTATTTGAAGCGCCAAGAACCAATAACTGAGATGCATCAGCAATATCAGCATCGAATGCATACAGCAAATCATTGGCGTAATCACCAACATAGACCATATCATCCGGTCCGACCATAACCTTATGCGGTGATCCGGATGTGGATGTCGGCCATTCTACGCCACCATTTGAAAATCCTACAAATTCTTGGTCCTGGGTATACATAAGAACACCTCGGTCTGTCAGGAAAGCGCCAGTATTTGTACTGGTTCCGGCGTCTTTATTAGTCACGTAAATTCGACCAAAATAAGGGCTATCAGGATTTCTGTTCACAGCAATACCGCGAGGGGACCAAATAGCTGTTTTAGTATCATCACTGATCTTGGTCCAGGCTGTATACCCATTATCACTTGCAGTGACCTCGATTGAATAATCACCTACGGCGACTAATGTACCACCTGTGTCTTTTCCATCCCATTCGACAGAATTGGCACCTTTTGTGGCTGATGCCAGTGTGATTGTTCTAATTGCTGATGGTATAACTTTAGCACCTGCAGAAACCGCGTAGATTTTAATATCTACTCCATTATCAGCGTCTTCATTCAAAATGAATGAGATCGTGACCGTTGCGGTTCCATCCGCGGCTAACGTAGTACTGCTGACTTTCACATCCGTAGCATAAACATTTGCATACGAATTAATTGAAAGAGCTAACAGTAGCACGAGAGCGATTAAATAAATTCGATTTTTCATTTTCTCTCTCCTCTTTTGTTATTAAATATTCTCGAATTCCTTTTCACAATTATTTTTTTCTGCCTCCTTTCAAAATTCGATAAAAATTTCAGCCAGAGTCGTTTTGTCTCTCACTAAGTTTATTAGCCTGTCTTACTAAGCATATAGTGGTATTTATGAAATTTTTGAAGTAATATCAAGAAAATTTATCCATTCATGTAAATTATTTATGCATGAATTAAATCAGACTGAAACATAGGTATCCAGTTCATCGGCTATCTGGCGAATCATATTTGTTCGGTCACGGTGGGGCAGGAAGGCGCTCTTGAAACCATTAATGATAATTTCCTTAAAATCCGGGATCTGGAAATTGAAATATTGGTGCGCCAGCATGTACTCTTTTGTCAGGCAGGTATTTGAAATCAGGCGATTATCGGTGTTTAGAGTGACCCGCAGGCCGTAGTCATAATAGAATTTAAACGGATGGGTCTCATAAGATTTTACACTTCCCGTATGAATGTTACTGGTCATGCAGATTTCCATGGCAATCCGATGATCGGCGATATAATTCAGCAGGTCACCATCTTCTTTCAGACGGACGCCGTGCCCGATGCGGTGTGCTCCGCAATAGTGTACTGCCTGGTGGATGGATTCGGGTCCATAATCTTCACCGGCATGCAGTGTCGTATTAATATTGTTGTCCAGGATCAGATAAAAGGCTTCCTTATGATCTTTTGCCGGAAAGTTTTCTTCCACTCCGGCCAGATCGAAACCGACAACACCACGATTTTTAAATGCGACTGCCAGTTCGGCTAGCTGATAGGATACTTCCGGCGAGATACTTCTGATCCCGCAAATGATGATTCCGGTTTTGATTTTAAATTCTTCTTCGGCTTGCTTTAGTCCTTTGATGACAGCATCCACGGATTCCATTGTAGTCATGCCATGTTCTGTGTGCAGGATAGGGGAATAGCGGACTTCCAGGTACAGTATATTTTCTTTGGAACAGTCTTCAGCCAGTTCAAATGCGGCCCGGATTAATGATTCGGGAGTCTGCAGAACTTTAAGAGTCAGATCAAATTTTTTAATGTATTCCGGCAGAGTAATATTATTACTTTGCACAGTTACGGCTTTCCAAAGCGTATCCGGATCACGGGACGGCAATTCGACTTTATTTTTTTCGGCCAAATCGAGAATTGTGTTCAGGCGCAGCGAGCCATCCAGGTGGCAATGCAATTCAGTTTTGGGTAACTCACGAATAAACTCTTCAGTAATTTTTACATTCATGGTCAATACTCGATAAAATTTGCAGTTTTTAATTGTCGGAGAAATGTGCCGACCCGTTCAAAAACAGGGGCTACTTTTTCTCCAAACTCTTTTTCAATTTCATCAGCGATAATACCGGCATTATTTTTCCTATCGATCAGTTTCCAAATGCTTGAGCCAATATCGTCAAGATGGATTTTATAATTCTTGTGTTTCGTCAATGGGGAAAAATACTTCACAGCGATTGCACTTTTAAATTTCGGTTTGAGCAGTGTGATTTTTCCATCAGGGTCAGTTTCAAAATTAACACAAGGGCGGGGAATAATGTCATACATATTGATCATTTTTTCCTCGCCCTTATGCTTTTTATTCAAAACAGGTCTTTCTTATTAATGAGCGGCTGACGGAGGGGCCGGTTCATCCGGACTTCCGGCATTCTTTAAAGGTATCTGTACCAATGTATAGATAATAACCGCAAAGACACCAAGGCTGATGATAAAGGATGGATTTTTAAAAATCTGAAATACATTGATTTCAAAAAATGCCAGAGTCGCAAAAAGTAGTCCTACCAGGGCTTCTCCGGCGATTAATCCGGCCGCCAGCAGAACGCCGACATTGTCCATTCGGGCCACCTGATTTTCATTCAGTTTGCGCTTTTTTGTAATCATTTCAACGATACCTTTGGTCAGACCACCAATAAAAATCGCAAAGGTCGTTTCCAACGGCAGATACATACCGACGCTGACCAGCATCGGACTTTTTACCTGCATAAGGATAAAGCCGAATCCCATCAGCATACCGACAATAATCAATGGCCAGGCCATTTCTCCGCCGACGATACCCTTGGACAGCATTGCCATCAGACCAGCCTGTGGTGCCGGAAGATTCTGGCTGCCAAAACCACCAACGTATCCCTCTTTTAAACCGGTGGCAATATCGCCTTGGTTTAGGATTACCAACGGAATAAACATGACCAGTCCGGCGATAACAACGCCGATAATATCACCCAATTCCATTTTCCATGGGGTACCGCCGAGAATATGACCGGCTTTCAAATCCTGAAGCATTTCACCAGCCACAGCGGCAGCAACACATACGATTGCTGCAACACCCAGCACGGCGGCGATTCCTGCATTTCCTTTAACACCCAGTGCGACCATCAGTAAAGCAGTCACCACCAATGTTGAAAGAGTCAGTCCGCTGATCGGATTATTGCTTGAACCGATAATGCCGACTAAATAACCGGATACTGCCGCGAAAAAGAATCCGGCGATAATCATCACCAATGATGTCACTATCGCAACAAAGAAACTTGTCTTGAAAACCAGCCAGGTAATCAAAAACGTTGCCACCGCGGCGAAAATAATACCAACCAGAATCCATTTGAAACTGATGTCTTTATTGGTTCGTTCAGTTGTGATTTCGCCAGTGGCTGCTTTTTTAACGTCGCTGACTGAACGTGCAATTCCGGTCGCCAGACTTTTCCGCATATTATATAATGTAAAGCCGGCGCCAACGAGCATTCCGCCGATAGCCATGGGGCGGACGATATTTCGCCATACATTGATGGCCATGGTTGTCCATGTCGCATGATCATCCACTGCACCGGTAGCGATTAAACTCGGACCGACAAAGTAAGTAATAATTGGAACAAGTAATCCCCAGGCAATCAAACCTCCACTGAAATTAAGAGAAGCCAGTTTGGGGCCGATAATATAACCAACGCCCATATAGGCGGGGCTGACACCGGGCGAACTGAGCAGCAGTCCACCTTTTACCGAGGCGGTCCCGGAACTGCCAATTGCGATTTTTTTCGAAGCAAACTGAACAAAATGTTCCCAGCGGGTAGCAAACAATTTAAACTGACCCAGCATCTGGATCAGAGCACCCATGCCCATTGCGCCAAAGAGAAATTTTGAGCCGGTCCCGCCGGAGCGTCCGGTCTTGTGAATTTCAGCAGCTGCCCGGGATTCTGGAAACGGCAATTCTGCGTCTTCAACCATCACCCGGCGAAGCAGGGCAACAAACATAATTCCTAAAATACCGCCAACAATCATGATCGCAGTCGATGTGAAAAAATTACCGACCGTGAAAAACTCCGGCCAGATTCCCGCAATGAAAAATGCC
>Ga0265596_1001518_pt1 | contig 10937 bp, 12 predicted proteins | sample saktaG_FD_190143 | JGI IMG/M metagenome (GOLD analysis project Ga0265596, IMG submission 190143) | Saline water microbial communities from Sakinaw Lake, British Columbia, Canada - sak_2013_06_06_60m | ecosystem: Environmental > Aquatic > Non-marine Saline and Alkaline > Saline ...
GGAAGCGTCTACCTCGGTCTCATAGTCCAGCTGCGCCAGGGTGTTATCGTGGTAAACCTGGTAGATAACCTGCTCGGCTCTCTGAGCGGTTGCCTTAGCCATATCAGTTTCATCGATGGGGTCGCAAGCAAAGTTTAATCCCTGCATTAAATAGCTGGTTAGCTTATCAACGGCTATCCTGGCATAGTTGAACACCAGTTGCCGGTGCTTGCTTGTCTCCGTCCACTGCGTGCCGTTATAGAAGTCCAGGTTAGCCTTGTAATCGCTGAAGCGTGATTTATCTAGCTGGGCTAGAGACTGGGGGTTGAACTCATTAATCATCTCTGAGGCCTCCCGTAGCTTTTCTCGGCTCAAAGCCTTTCGATGCCTGGACAAGCATTGCTAGGCTCATTAAATAATCATCGTGCCCCTCGCCAGGGTCGACAAAGAAGTTTAGCGTTTGGTTTGGCCGGTACACCGATTTAGCCTTCTCAAGCTCAAATAGGAGCTCTTTATAATCTGCCGAACCATCCTGTTTGTAGACCTTTAGCCTTCCTGAATTAACGGCTGCTAGCAGGTCAAAACCAGCCTCGGACTTGCTCGATTGGGTGAACTTGAAAGGGATAACCTTGCTCCCAATAGATGTACGAAGGAAGCTGACTATCGGCTCACCGATACCGGTTGAGTCGGCCACAATGCGGCTGCAATTCCAGACATTCTTTATTATGTCAACCATTTGGGGGTACAGCTCGGAGTGCTTTTTCCCCACCCAGGCGTATGTCTCAACCAGCTTAACTGTTGGGTCTTTACTTATGGCGCCGTCTGCTGGTCGGATCAGCTCTCCGATGGTGATCACTGTGGCGTCTCTCCCTGGGCGGGTCAATACCTCATCCTCTAGTTCTTCTTCCTCACCGGCAAAGTCAATGCCGGCGATGTAAATCTGCTGTTCCTTACGCCGGCGGAGTCGTGGATGCTTGCCTTGAAGCTGTGCTATCTGCTGGGGGCTGAGAAAACGGCCTCCCCCCTTAATGGGCAGAAGGGCATACTGTGTGCGAAACAGCGGGTGATCCTCTCCCAGGCGGGCTCGCTCGGACTCAACAAAAAGGCCGTAGTTTTTATTGCTTTTCGCTACCTCTTGCCAATCAAATCTAAAGTGGCGCTTGACTCCATCTTTCTTTTCTTGCTCAAGATTAGTCTGCTTGATTTCCTCGAGCAGGGTAGCATCATCCCAGGTAGTGCCATAGTGAATGGTGGTGGCATTATTAGCTGAAGCCATCGGCCTGAACTCCTTGGTGTACTTGTCCTTGTTTACGTCCTGGCTCTCGTCAATCTCGAGAAGCACCTGGGCGGTGTGGCCAACGACCTGGCTAGTCTCATCAGCTGACAGGAAAACCCAGCGGGCGTTCCCCAGGCGAACCATGTAGCCGGCCTCGGTGAACCATATACCTGTAAAGCCGAAGTCGTCCAGGCGTTCCTTCAGCCGGCTCATGCTGATTAGCGTCTGCGGCTTAAAGGTGGGTGAGCATTTGATAGAAGTACCGCCGGCTGACATGAACATTGTTAGCAATAAAACTTCGAGGTGCGCCGATAGCTCGTTCTTGCCTCCCTGGCGGGCTATTTCCACGGAAAGCGTCAAGCCTAAATTGGCCTGTATGCTCTCGATCACTGTCTTGGCTACCTCTGCTTGATAGGGTCGTAGTTTCATTTCATGAGTGCCTTATATCACTTTATGAGTGCCTTAATTCCCAAAGGTATGGCTATCTCTGTCAATACATTGGTGATAGCGTCCTTCAGGGACCTCTTTTGTTCTTTGGTGATGTTGTAGCGGGTGCGAACTAGCCTGGCAATAGTATTAGCTGCTTCGAGGGCAAGCTCGACGTTCTGGGGGTCGTTCTCGATAACAGAGCGGAGTTTGATTCGGAGGACAGCGATTTCCTCGTCTAAACCGTCAAGTCCTCTGGCTTCCTCAAGCTCTAGCTTCTCGGACTCATCGAGGGCTTTGCTGTAGAAGCCGTGCTTCTTGGCGTTCTGGTTGCCCTGTGGGGCTCCCTTTTGTGCCATTCCGCCTCTGCTCCTGTTTGACTTTCAGCAACCCGTAGACGAGGACGTGAGCGGCTAAATCAAACCGCCCCTGGTTCAAAGCCACCTGTAATAGCTTCATTATGTTAAGTGCTATTGTAGATGATTATGTAAAGTCTGTCAAGTTATGTAAAGTTCCGTAGTATCCCTGCAGGTGGGGTTTTATCCAGTTGGAGTGCTCGAACATGTAGAATTGGGGCAAGAACACTCTGCCCTGTATGTGCAGATGGCAGCGCTGGCATAAGGCTGCCAAATTCCAGTCCTCGCAATTAGCCTTGTCACCGTCCAGGTGGTGCGTGGTGAGCGTGTAGCCAGTAAGGGGGTCGTGCGGGTGGCCACAACGCTCACAGCATCCGTTGTTCTTGTCCTTTATCCTCTGGGCTATCTCCGGCCAATCCGGGGGGTAAGTGCCGACATGCTTAGTAAGGGCCATAGCCTGTTTTCCTCTCCCACTTCTCCAGGATAGCCAGGGCAACCCATAGACCCATCGACATTCCGTCGATGGCTGCTGCTCCTTTTGCTATCCGCCATGGGGTGATCGGCATCTTTGGAATGTGCACGTCCACTGTCGGGCAATCAAGCCTGGTATCGGTTAGGGTAGTTGCAATTAGAGTTCTGTTTGTCATGAATTTACCTCCTTAAAGTAATGCGAGTTGCTTCTCCTCGGAAAAGGCGCTAGCGTATGCCTTCTTGAAGTCCCGGCGCCTGTATGCGTCCTCTATGAGTCTGCTCTTGAGGGAATTAAGGTAATGCTCTGCCTCATCGATGGACTCAGCCATATAGAAGCCATAAGGCGGTTGGTTTGTTGATGCGATGGGGTGTCCCCGGGCTATCAAGCCTCGTATCTCGGCTCGTATCCCTCTATCATCTGTGTAGCCTAGAAGTCGGGCAAGCTCCTTGCCTGTTATGGCATTTGCTTTGCCTCTGTGAAGCTGAAGTATCCCTAAAACGTCTGTCATAGCTATCTCTCCTCTGGTATGCCAACTTTGGCTCCGAAGTTTGTTTTTTTTGTGGCCAGCGTTGGATTTTTAGGACCCGAGTTTGATTTTCCCGGGGGTTCGTCTTTTGCTCCTGCAGGGGGTTCATTCTTTTTAAAAAGGCTTTGGTCGTTGTAGATATCGAATAGCATATTTTGCTTTCGAGAGAACGATAGGGCGCGGACGTGCTCCCAGGGCTGGTTTACTATCATGTAGACGTCCTCTAGCTTCCAGATGCGCTGTTGGGGTATAAAGTAGTGGCTGAAGATTAGGAGGCCTCCTGGTTTGAGCACCCGTATTATCTCCCCAAAGACTTTGCGCCGGTCGGCATAATAGGACCCGTATACCTTTTTCCACTTGCGCCCGAAGGGGGGATCAAAGATGATGGTGTCTGCGCAGGCATCCTTGAAGGGTAAATACATAACGTCGGCTTTGATGTCGGCTGGGGTAACTTTATCGACTGTGATGCCGAAGTCCCATGAGCCAGAGCAAAGATTTAAAATAACTCCTCGGGCTCTCGAGGAGATTAGAGTTTTCACTTCCTCTGAGAAAGCCCCTAGAAGTTTTGCCCGGGTAAGCTTTTTCAAAGTTACCTCCTTACCATGTGGCCATACTTGCCATTTGTATATTTGTCAGTATCGCCCTTGGGCTTCTCGGGCCCCGGTATCGGACCGGGGGTTTTAACCAGGTAGCGGATATAGCCAGGTAGATTCTTTATCTTCCCTGGCGGGTGGCCTTTAGCTCTGGCGATCGCTCGCCTGATGCGCTCTGGCTCAAAGCGGACAACGAAGGCCGCCGCTCCGTCAAAGCCTAGCTCCGCAAGCTCACTGATTAAGTCGTCTGGTGGGTCAAAGCACGAGGTTTTGAGCGCAAATTCGCCGCGTGATGATGATGATGATGATGATGAGACCCTACTCTTTCTATTAGTAGAGGTAACATCACCATCAGCAACCTTTACTCTTGTTCTTGACATGGAGCTCCTTTCAATGGGCTGAATTTTGCGTATTGGTCAATAATCTCCTGCTGGTCAAGGATGTGCCAGTAGATGTTTACAGTTGTAGAGGTGTTGGCATGCCCGAGTATCTTTGAGACTGCCTTCAGGTTAGCGCCGTGGGTGAGCATCTGAGTTGCTGCATAGTGCCTTAGCTGGTGAGGTGTTACTTTGGGGATGCCCGCCCGCTTGCAAAGTCGCTCCATGTAGCTGTGAATGGAATCCGGGCTGGTGTGGCTGCCGCCAGTGCCAGGAAATATCCAGTCGTCCAGGTAGTCAATACTGCGGAGCTCCGCAACGCAAGACGCCAGTATTCCAGCGGTTGACGGGGCTACCGGCACCTGTCGGACTTTGTTCCCCTTGCCGATAACGGTCACCAGGTGGTGGTCGGGGTCTAAGTGGCTGATCTGAAGCGTAGCCACCTCATTTACTCGGAGGCCTGAGTCCGCCATAAGAAGAAGCATTGCCTGTCGGTGTGGGGGCTTGGGGGCATCGAGTAGCGCCTGGACCTGCGCCGGCGTCGCTGCCTCTCGGATGGCCCGGGGCAGTCGCGGGCGTCGTATCTTGGCGGTGGGGTTGGTGGTGATAATCTCCCTGTCGGCCAGGTAGTTAAAGAAACTCTTTAGTGCGCTGATGTGTGCGGAAACCGTACTCGGTTTGAGTCCGGAGCTGGTGATTTGAGCAAGGTAGGCTTCAATGTGGCTTCGCTTGGGGTTGGGATAGAGGGCAAGGAAATTGAACATTGCCCCGGAGTAGTGCCTGATGGTGTGGTGGGACATGCCCAGGGTAAGTATCTGTTCCAGCCACGGGTTGATGTGGGCTTGATAGTCTAGCCTGGCGTCGTGATCCTCTGGGATGGTAAGCTGCTCAAGCTGGGCTAAGTTGAAAACCAACTCTCTGACCAGGCGTTGTTTGGACGGGCTCAGCTGCGAAAGCAGGTCAATTAACTCTTTATTCATGGTGTCCTCCCCTGAGGCATTGTAAGAGGAGGATACCTCTGGCGGTATGGTACTTTGGTCAGAGGTACTTAAGTCATTGCCAGACTTTGGGTGATGTCTGGCAGTACCTCGGCTCGCTAGGTGGCTTTCGCCAGGAAGTGAAGTCCCTGTCGGGCTGGCTGGTGGCTGGTGGTGGCTTGTGGACACTCCTTGATTTTAGCAGGTGTGCTCCGTCTGTCAAGGGGGTTTTTGACATAACGAACACGAAAATTGCCTTTTTACCTACTGAACCTGGGAATAGTTGGGTCTGAACCGTCTAGTGAGAACCAGGGAACAGCTTTCAGGTAATGCACTGTCGCCACCAAACCCCCACCACATGAAGGGCACCTGGTGTCTTTTAACCTGCGCCCTTTACCTGCCTTCCACCTAAAAGCCATTTTGCATCGCCAACACCTACCTTGAACTAATCTCATTTCTTCCCCTTTAGTTCATCGGGTTTCTTCCAGCCCGTTGAATACTGTCCGTGAGACTGTTGCCTTACCCAGCAATCGCCGATTAGCCATCCGGCCTTCTGACAGGCTTCCTGGGCGGAGCGGGCTTCGCCATCCCACCATTGGCCTGTGATGCGGTTCCTAATTCGATATTTATTCATTTGCCTTACCTTTCCTTCCTCTTTTTATTTGAGCGTGGTCTCGTATGCGCTCCCCACGGCAACTGACTACCTGTGCCTGATTTGCAAGCTCGGCTCAAGCCAAATCTCAACGCCTGGGATAGCTCTAACGCCGGCAGCCACTACACGATTGAGTAAAGTGGTGTTGGTCATTTTATACTCATCGGGCAACTGCTTGAAGTCAATCACCTTGCACTTCGGGGTCATGTGCTGACTGGCTGTTCCGACGCCCGTTCTGACTGTGGTGCTGGGTGCTTCGGGTATCACTGGCGCTGGCAGCGATGCTGGGGCATAAGTTATCTCGCCAGAAGCTGAGTCTACCTGGCGCACGTTATCGAGCGCTGCCTGAGCTGCTGCTGCTGCTCGTGCCTTCAACTCTGCCTCAAGATGTATCCTCTCCTGCTCTTTGTTGTAGGCTAGTATCTTTGCTTTACCTGTCCTGAAGGCGCTGTCTAAAGGCTCGGATAAAGTCCTGAACAAGTCATTGATTGAATGGACGTGGCCATTAAGCGGGTCTGTGTGCTTCCGTCTCTCGGCCTCGATGGTCTTCGCCAGGGTCGAGATTAGCGCTAAATCCTCGGTTACTCGCTTAACTGTGTCCTGGCTATCTACTGTTGCTTTTACTATGTAAAATCCTATCTTGGCCACTTCTTCCTTCAGTGCCTTAAACTTTGCGTCTCCGCTAGGATTGATAACCAGGGTGGCGGTTCTCTGTGCTGGTGCTTCTATTGCTTGTGTCATGTGCTACTCCTTCTTTTTATTTGAGCGTTACCCGGATGCGCTCCCCCCGGGCTGGCTAGTAAGGAAGCTGCTCATCTTACAAAGCGAATGCTTTGTTTAGCCACTTACCGCAGCTCTGACACTTGTAGCGATGCAGGAGTTCGCCTGTTTTCTCGTCGGTGAAGCTTATTAGCTTGACTTCTGCACCTGCGCCGCAATCCTGACAAGCGGGTGCTCTGCTGCCGTTGCCATTCGCCTGCTTCTTCGGCGGTGTAAACTGCTTTGCGGCTGCCACTTGCTCGGCGTGCCTGATGGCTCCGCCTGCCTGGGTTGCGGGCCTGATATCCCCGCTGAACTGAGCGATGGCCTGGGCGATTTCAAAGTAAAGCGTCTCGCGGTTATCGTCAAAGACGTTGACCCTGATTTCCGTACCGTTTCGCTGTACTTTAACCTCGCCGTGAAACCTGGTCTGTGGTTGGTAAGTCATTTTGTGATGCTCCTTTTTATTGTGGCGGGCCTCTCACCCCGCCGTGTCCTCGCTGTCGAGTGTGGTTCTTCTAGCAAAGCAATGTTTTGCAGTTCGGACAATAAGGTACTTTCTCGAAGTCGGTCTCATCGTCCCCGGCTAAGAGCACATAAGGAAGATTGTCATTCAAGTCTGATACCAGGCCGCATTGCTCACATGTAACCAGGCAAGGCTTTGACGCTAGTGGTAAGTGCGCTGTGATAAACTCTTTCTTCTCTGATGCTATCATCGTTTACCCCCTTTCTTAATACTGCCCTACGCTAGCTGCTTCCCAGCGTGCGCTCGACCTTTCGTTTTGTTCCTGCCTTTTTAACTGACGCAACTGCCGGCGAATAGCATAAGCATTAAGCAGATGTATCGACCTAACCTGCCCAGCAGGACAATGGCACACCTGCTCACAAATGCGAGGACAAGACCTGCGACCACAAAGTGATTTCATCTGACACCCCCTAAAGTAAAGTTTTTTTTCAACCGCCGTACCTGAAAACGTGGGCGGGCGGTGACCTGACGCAAGGTGGAGCCAAAGGGTGCTGGAGCAAGGAAGATGAAAAGGAATAGAACCAAGATTTAATCCGAGGAATTCTCGAAGCACCTTGCGGAAAGGCGCAGGCTGAAAGCCATGGCGAACCGCCCGCGCATAGTCTGTAACGGCGGTTGAAAGAAGGTAGTAGCAGCTTGCTGCTTTCCTTTCAGATTACACGGGCAGCTTGCTGCCCCCTCGGGGATGATGGAATAGCCGTCAAGGTAGCCTCGATATGCCAGGATGGAATACCAGGACCAGGCTAGTATATGACTAAGAGTATATGATTAAGAGTAAATAACCAGGTCTGCCCTGCGGTCCCTGGGGGTGGTAAACAGACCGGCCTTGCCGTGGGGTTCGGGTGCTGGCTGACCTGGGTGCTGTGAGCTAGTTCCTCATTACCTACAAGCGAACAGGCCACAGCCGCTAAAAGCTATCTGCGAGCTCCCTTTGCGCCTGTGAGCAGTTAGCAGAGGGTAGTCAAGCCAGCACAGGTGGGGCGTTACACGGGAACAGGCCTTGCTCCTATAACCTGCAAGCGCTGTTCCGTGCCTATAGGCAAGGCGTGTCTGTGGTGGGGATAAGAGACGGCTTTTCCTGTTGTGGTCTGCGACCGACAACCGTAGCCCTCGGTAGGCCGACAGGGGGCGGCTGCAGGTGCGGTGGTGTCGGGGTGGGTGGCCAGCGCCAGGGGACGGTGGGCAGCCGCCGTGTGGCGATGGCGGCAGCCACAACGGGGCTTCGGCGAACAACGGAGTAGAGCGATGTTAGGATGGTGGTGCGTGGTGAGCGGTGGCCTGTGCAAGTGAAGCCGCGGGCGTAGCCGAATGCGAGGATTATGAGAGTACCTAAAGCGTAGCGTAGCGGAGCGCACGGACTGGAACCGCCCCAGGCGCTGAGGCGAAGCCCGCTCGGTGGTGGGTTGGGTGGGTGGCTGCCTCGGTGGTGGGGTGGGGATGGTAGATGTAAAGCTCACCAGGCTTGCCTTCATCATACCAGGATGGAATACCAGACTAGACTATGGTTGCCTCGATGGGTGTATGTCTTTAGGAATTTAGATGTGACCCTGGATATAGACTTGGGGGTGGGGGTATCCTTCTCCTTTTATCGGTGGCTCTAGTATAAAGCGAAGGGGGGATTACTATGCTCGATTTCCGTTCGCACCCCCCCTATACCACCACCACTACTATACTGCCTTCCGTTATCGCCTATGTGGGTTGGGGTGTGTGGGGTGGGGTTCTGTCTCCCTTCTCATATCTGACCCCACTACTATATTGGCATTCCTTTTCGATTCCCTCTATTATGTGGGGGTGATGTATCCTATTAGTTGGGGCACTACTTCCCTTTCCACTCCAGGGCAATGCTTCCGATGGGCTGCATACCTGGCGGGTGGGGGGTTGACGGGTGGGGTTATCGCTTACCTTCTCACCTTCTCGCCTCTATACTTCCTTCCTTCCTATCTATTGCTTGCCTCTATCCTATCTGTATTATGTAGTGTTGTTCCTTTATGTAAAGGGATTGTGCTACTGATTAGAGGATAGCTGTCTGCCTCTGTCTATTCCTGTCCACTCTCTGCCACCACTACCATACCACCACCATCATCATTACTATTGTATGGTTGTTTTGACTCCCCATGAAGGGATAGGGTTGGTTATCGGATTATAGAGGAGTAAATATAATTGGGGGTTGTGTGTCGGACGGCTTGAAATCGGGGTCGGGGTCGAACCACAGGCAGTGGATGCACAGCGTGCCTACCCTGCGCCACGACTTACCTTTGCGGTAGTAGATGGTCTTGACGTCTCCCATGGGGCACATCAGCTTAACGCCACGGGCTGACGTAACCTCTCGCAGCGGGGCTTTCGGGCAGTAGCGGTGCTTAGATACTCTAGCCATAATTATCTACAATAGCGGGCGGGTGGTCGCTTAGGCGAATGGCTTATTTTTCTAAGGAAACAAATCATCATTACGGTGCACCTAGTATGAGTTTATGCTCAAAGCGTGCTCTGCGTGGCTCGTAGTCGAAGCTGACGGCAATGACTCTGTACTTCTGCTGGCTCTGAGCGGTGGGCTTATCGGTTACCTGCACCACGTCCCAGAGCTCCTGTCCACAGTTGGGGGGTATGACGATATAGCCGCGGCTACCGGTTAGCCTGGCCTTAGCCACTGCAGCGGCAGCTACATCAGCGGCCTTAGCGGTGGTGGGGATGCTCAAGTCCTGGTTGAAGTCAAGCCTTTCGCCTACCAGGTCAATCTCCGTCTGGTTAAGGCTGGTGCCATAGACGGGGTTGCCTTCAGCATCCTTGCCGATAACATAGATACGGTTGACGCCCGGGGATTGAGTGATGTACTGGCCGTCCAGGATGATGTGGATTATTTCCCTGAGGACTTTGAGCGTGCCAAAGGCTTCGGCTGATGGTATGCCCTGAGGCTTTATGAAAAGATTAAAGGTTAGTGTGGGGCTGCCAAAGGCTTCTGCCGATGCTATGCCAGTTGGGATGATTACCTGGTCATAGAAAACCAGGGGTGTACCAAACGCCTCTAATGAGGCTATGCCTGATGGCTGAATGATTACAGCTCCGGGGATAACCAGGGGCGTGCCAAAGGCTTCGGCCGTGGGTATTGACTGAGCAAACAGTTTGAGGTTGAGCTGCGGGCTGCCTAACGCCTCGGCTGATGGGATGGCTGACGGCTGGAGGATAACAGCTCCAGGTAGTACCGTAGGGTTGCCAAATGCTTCTAAAGAAGCTATGCCTGTTGGGTAGATGTAAGTCCCTACCAGGATAACTGTGGGGCTGCCAAAGGCTTCGAGTGAGGCAATAGCCGATGGGAATAGTTTCAAGTTTAGCCTGGCAGTGCCAAAGGCTTCTAGTGAGGCAATCGCTGAGGGTAAAATTGTTTGTAATGCTGCTAGTGTATAATCAACCTCAACATATACCTGGGTACAACGACCGTAGCTGTAGTTGTATAGGTTATCCCAATCCGAATATCCATCACACCCTGCTTGTAAGGCATCTACTTGTGTCCAAGTCCATGCACCACCAGCTTGAGGATTAGTTGCCCATGTTTGACTGACCAATGTATAAGTGGTAGCAGTTCCAATAGTACCTCTATAAATAGTTCCGCCAGTTTTCATGGAAAGACGATACTGCCCACCAGTTTTGCTGTTATCATACCTTCTGCATCTGGCATAAACCTTAACACTCGATATGACTCCCGCTTCAGTTGTGTGATTGGCTAGATTGTACAAGTCTAAATACCAATTTGTAACACCAACACCTCGTACATAAGTAGAATCACCATCACCTGCCCCAGTATCATCGCAACACTCCCAGTTAGTAGCTGCTCCAGATGCAGCACACTGTGTTGAATCACCCGCACCAGTAGGTCTTATAGTCAGGATATCGTTTCTGAGGTCAAGCTCCCTTATAATTCCTTCTGGAGATAGAAGGACAGCGTTATATCCCTCAAGGCTGACACACTTCCAGCCCTCAGATAGTCTTCGCCTAAAATATTCGAAGCAGGTCTCGTGCTTAGCTA
>Ga0265596_1001519_pt1 | contig 10933 bp, 8 predicted proteins | sample saktaG_FD_190143 | JGI IMG/M metagenome (GOLD analysis project Ga0265596, IMG submission 190143) | Saline water microbial communities from Sakinaw Lake, British Columbia, Canada - sak_2013_06_06_60m | ecosystem: Environmental > Aquatic > Non-marine Saline and Alkaline > Saline ...
GGTTCACTTTGTTCACGATTAATGAATTTTGCCAAACTTCGTCAAGCCAAAATTTTAAAGAAAATAATTAAGATAACTTGGAATTTTATGTATTAATAATTTTAGTGACGGAAAAATTTGCCAAAGGCAATTTTGAAGTTATATTAATTTGAGCAACTTGTTGTGAACTAATTTTCGGTTTTGCCTAATGACATATGTCACTTCTGAGCACAAAAAGCTTTTTCACACTAATCTTTAAAAACATCTACAACTATTTTCTCGCATGAAAAAAGAGTTAAATTTTTTCTTCGCAACTTCCAGCGGAGGCAATTTAAGAAGTTGCTCAACCGCGATGAAAGGGAAGGTTAAGCGAAGGAAACCGTAGGTGTCCTCGCATGGCTTACATTAAAAAATTAATGATGTATGGTTTCAAAAGTTTTGTAAGAAAAACAGAGTTGCCGTTCACCTCAGGAATAAATGTTATTTTAGGTCCAAATGGTTCTGGAAAATCAAATGTTTCAGATGCTTTGTGTTTTGTCCTCGGTAGATTAAGTATAAAATCAATGCGTGCTGCAAAGGCAAAAAATTTAATTTTCCTTGGTTCAAAGTCAATAGCTCCTGCAAAAGAAGCAACAGTTGAACTCGTTTTTGACAATTCTGACAATTCATTTTCAATTGATGAAAAAGAAATTTCAATTAAAAGAACTGTTCGAAGAAATGGGCAAAGTTTATATAAAATAAATAACCAAACAAAAACACGACAAGAAGTTTTATCTTTATTAGCTCAAGCAGGAATAGACCCAAACGGATTTAATATAATTCTTCAAGGTCAAATTCAGAATCTTGTAAGAATGCACACAGACGAGCGTAGAAAAATAATTGAAGAAGTTTCAGGAATTTCAATTTATGAAATCAGAAAAGAAAAATCTTTAAAAGAACTTGAAAAAACAGAAGAAAGATTAAAAGAAGTTGGGGCAATTTTACGTGAACGAACAATTTATTTGAATAATTTAGAAAAAGAAAGACAGCAAGCTTTACGTTTTAAAAAACTTGAAAAAGATGTTAAAAAATTAAAAGCAAGTATTCTTCAATCAGGTTTAAACAAAAATAAAAAACTAACAGAAAAAATAAATTTAGAAATTGAAAAAAAGAACAAAGAGATTGAAAAATTAAAAAAAATAATTTCCTCAATTCAATTATCAATTAAAAATTTTGAATCAAAAATAGATTCTATTAATTCTACAATTCAAGAATCAACAGGATTTGAACAAGAAAAACTTAATTCGGAAATTGCAAATCTTAGAGCAGATATTGCTGGGTTAAGTGTAAAATTTGAAAATTCTGAAAATAAGATTTCTGAAATTCAAAAGTTAAAATTAGAGCTAAAAAAAACTCTTTCTGAAAGTGAAAATTCTTTAAACGACCTTCAAAAATCAAAGAAAACTTCTACTAAAAATGAAGTCAAGCAAAGAGAAATTGACCGGAAAAAAATAGAATTGGAAAAGTTAGAAGAACAAAGAAAAAAGTTTTATACAATAAAATCAGAATCTAAATCAATTCGTCAAAGAATAGAAGACAAAAAAAATATTTTTAAAAATTATACAAATGAAGTGGAATTTTTAATAAAACAAATTAAGTCAATTTCCCAAGATATTTTTTATAAAGATTCTACAGAACAAAAATTAAATCAAATAAAATTTTCTTTAAAAGAAAAAAAAGATTTTTTAGAGAACATTCGAAAAAGGGAAATTCAACTTGAAAAAAAATCTTCTGCAGATGAGTATGAGGTTGAAGAGCAAAAAAAATTAACAAATAAAATTTCTAAAATGGATATTTGTCCTGTTTGTAAAAGTAGAATTACTGAATCCCATATACATGAAATAAATAGTGTTTCCTTGCCAAGAATAAATTCTCTCCAAAAAGAAATTGAAAGTTCAGATAAAGAACTTGCAGAAATTTATGTTAAGCGAGAAATTCTTGTTCAAGATATAGAACAACTTGAAACTGAAATTTCAAAACGTAATTTAGATACTATAAAACTTTCAAATATTGAAGAAAAGAAAGAACAAATAAAAGAACTTCAAAAAAATATCCAGCAAGTTCAAGTAGAGATTTCCGAATTTGAAAAGATTTCCAAGAATTTAGAAAATAAATTTAATGAGTTTTCGAATATTGAACAAAAATATGAGACAATAAGAATGGAGGTTGAAGAAGTCTCTTTAAGAACAGAAGAAAATGTTGATTCTGAAATTTCATTTAAAAAAAGAGAATTTGAGCGATCAAAAATTTCTTTAAAGCAATACGTTCGGACTGAAAAAGATTTAATTGAAGATTTAAATGAGATAAAGAAAAATTTAGATTTTAAAAAAGCTCTTCTTGAAACAAAAAGAAAACAGGATGAAGAATTAAGCAAAAAATTCCAAAAGTTTATTTTAGAACGAGAATCTTTGCAGAAAAAAGTTCATGAAAGTCAATTGCAAATTTCTTCAAAACAAAATAAAATTTATAATTTTGAACAAGAAGCTAATAATTTTAAAATTGAAAAGGCAAGAGTTGGTGCAACAGTTGAAAGTTTAGAAACAGAATTATTTGAGTTTTCAGGAATAGAAATAATTCAAGCAAGCAAAGAAATTCTTGTTCAGAGATTAGTAAATACGCAAGAAACTCTTTCAAAAATAGGTTCTGTTAATTTACGTTCTCTTGAAGTTTATGATGAAGTTAAAAAAGAATATGACTCTGTGCAACAGAAAGTAGAAATTATCACAAAAGAAAAACAAGGAATTTTGAAAATAGTTTCTGTAATTGACATTAAAAAGAAAAAGGCTTTCTTAAATGCACTTAATTCTTTAAATGAAATTTTTTCAAGAAACTTTACTCAATTAAGTACAAAAGGTCAGGTCTCGCTTGAGCTTGAAAATAAAAAAGATCCTTTTGAAGGTGGTGTAAACATTTTAGTTAAAACAGGTCATGGAAAATATTTTGATGTAACTTCTTTGTCAGGGGGGGAACAAACTCTTGTTGCCCTTTCTTTAATTTTTGCAATTCAAGAACTTAATCCATATTGCTTTTATATTTTAGATGAAATTGACGCAGCACTTGATAAGCATAATTCAGAGCGTCTTGCAGGGCTTTTGAAGAAATACATGCAAAAAGGTCAATACATTGTAATTAGCCATAATGATGAGATTATCACAAAGGCAACAAATCTTTACGGAGTTTCCATGCATGATGGAATAAGTAAGGTTATTAGTTTGAGAGTTTGAGGTAAGATTTTGTTTAATTTTAAAGTTGTTATATAATTTTTTATATCTTTTATAATTGTAATTAGTATGAAAAGTACAGTTTGTTATAAAAAATTAAAAAGCAAAAAAGTTCCTTTATGTGATTATAAAGGAAAGTGCATGAATAAAGCATATAAGGAAGTTTACCCTAAAAATAAAGGATGGAGTTATCTCTGTAAAAAACATTTTAAACAAGAACAAAAACGATTTAAGGAAAAATTACCCTACTGTTCTGTAGATTAATAACAAAAAATAAATTTACAATATAAGATGAACAAAACACAACTTATTGAATCTTTAAAGCAACAAGGATTTTCAAAACAAATTCTTCAGGCATTTGAAAAAATTAAGCGAAAGGATTTTGTTTTAGAAAATATGAAGTATAGGGCTTATTATGATACAGCACTTCCAATTGGGTATGCACAAACAATTTCCCAACCTTACACAATAGCAATTATGCTTTCTTTACTTGAATTAAAACCCAAACAAAAAGTCCTTGAGGTTGGTTCTGGATGTGGATATGTTCTGGCTTTAATTAACACAATAACAAGCTCAAAGGTTTATGGAATTGAAATCGTAAAAGAACTTGCAGATAAATCAAAACAAAACTTAAAAAATTATAATGTGGAAATTTACAATAAAAATGGTGCACAAGGTTTGCCAGACGAAGCACCTTTTGACAGGATTTTAATCAGTGCAACATGTGAAAAAATTCCAGAAAAACTTTTTAGTCAGTTGAAAGAAAATGGATTAATTGTTGCACCTGTTGGTTTGCCTCATGATTGTTCAATTCTAACTATTCAAAAAATAAAAGGAAAACCTGTAATTAAGAAAAAAATATCAGGGTTTAGATTTGTGGCTTTTATTTAGTTAACTATATCTAATTTGCTTTCAAGCCCATTTAAATCATCAAGTAATATTGGTACTTTTGCATCTCCTTCAGTTAACCTTTTGTAAATTTTTCTTGCCCGGATACATAAATTCTGGGCTCTTAAAATATTTCTTCCATCATCAGGAGCCCCTAACTCGTGATAAACATATACAATACAAGCGTGAAATGTTGCAACTGCAATGTACTTTTTTCTGCCATATTCTTCTCAACTTTTCTCCATATTTAAGCATTTGTTTAGTTTAGAATATAATTAGTTTGAAGGTTTATTTCTAAAATATAAAAAAAAGAAAGTTACTAAAATAAAAAAATAAAATTAAAAATAAATTTAGTAGTAACTTTCTCCAAACTCTTCAGTTTTTTGAGGTTTCTTTCCGATTAAAACAATTAATACAATCAATAATACTAAGAAGATTATTGCAAGTATAATTGTTAAAACCACAATCGCGTTGTTTGTTTGGTCGTCTAAAACTTGTTTGCTGAAGTCATATGAACCCACAAGTTCACCATTCATTGTTAAAACATTAACAGTGTAAACTTCTGAATCTGCTTTCACTTCAACTGTTTCACTTGAACCAGCTTGAACAGTCAAAAACATTTCATTTGATGGGAAAACAATTCTATATATTTTCATTTGATTTGTTGGGTTAACAACAAATAAACCATCAGCTGTTTTGATAACTGTTTCTGGGAATTCGTTTTCAATTACTAATTGTTTTGTTTCACTTAAAACTAAATCATCTGTTGATACTTCAACTTCAAGTGTATAAACACCAGCAACAAGGTTGTATGGAATTTCAATATAAACTCTTCCATTAACAGTGTCTGTTTCGTCAGAGTCACTATCATAATTCCATTCGTCTGAAACTAAATCTCCAAAGTAAACTGTTTTTTCAAGTTCAGCTCCAGTAATTTTAGCAACAACATAAAGGTCATCTAAATCATTATAACCAATGTTCTTTAAAACAAGATCAACAGGGAAAGTTTCCCCAGCTGTAACTGTTTTTGGAAGACTGATTGATTTAAAATCAACATTGTATGATGGTCTTTGAGCTTTTAATACATAGTCGTCTTCTGTTTTGTAGTTTGCATTCCAAACTTTAACATTAAGTTCGACATCTGTACTAAGGTCATCTTTAAGTTCATAAGGAACTTTCAAAGTTAAAGATTTTTTGTAAGAGTGACCATCTTCAACATCAAATTGATTTGAAATCGCATCAACATCTATTTTGTCCCCTTCAATCTCAACTTTGATTCTAACATTTGACGCATCAACATTTGCTGTAAATTGAACTTCTATTTCAACATTTTCTCCAGCTATAACAGCAGGAGAGTAAGCAACATCAATGTTGTCAATTGTTACAGTAAGACCACTTAAGTCTGCTAATTCAGCAGCACTAACAGTTGTTACTAAAAACAAAGCCATTGCAATTGCGATAAAAGAAACCATAAGGTTCTTTGTTTTCATTTGCATTTTATATATATTTTATTTATCAGAAAACTTTGTTTCCTGTAAAAATTCAACATTAAAATCCTTTATAAACTTTATTGTGGTAACAGGCAATAATACTTTTCTGTAGAACTAAATGTGAGTAACAAGGAGTGAATCCTTGTCACTTCACGTAAAAAATAAATTTTATAAACTTAAAAGTTCTATTTTAGAATCAGTTGTTGCAAAATTACTTGCCATAATTACTTGACACTCAAATTCTTCTGCAACTTGAATGATTGGATTTGTAACAGTTCCATCCATTACAATTGCCTTTATTTTTTTATTCAATTTTTTCAACCCATTACCCAAACTTTTCACAGAAAATTTCCTAATTTCTTCAAGGGAATTGTTTAAGATTACTGCTTTTCCAGAGCCTTCAACATCTTTCATGATTTTTTTTAAGAATTCTTTTTCATCTTTATCCAATTTTTGTATAGGTTTTTCTTCAGGCTTATTTGAAGTCATTTCTTTTCCAAAAAACTTTTCAACTGAAACTTTTTTTCGAAGATTCATTAAAAGTTCTTTGCCCATTAATTCTTCAACTTCTTTTCCATCAGGAGCTATTGCAATATATGCTACATTTGCATTATTCACAACATTTTCAGCAATTAATTTACCCCCTCTATCCCCATCAACAAAAAGAGTTATTTCTTTTTCTTGGCCAAGTTTTTTTATTGCATTTGGAAGTTTAGTTCCGTTCATAGCAATAACATTGTTCACTCCGTTTTTAAGTAGGTTCAAAACATCTGCCCTTCCTTCAACAACAATTATTTCTTTTCCAGAAAGATCTCCACAAGGAAGTTTTTCTTCTCCATATTCTGAGATATTAGACATTTTATTAGCATCCTTAATTTCATTTGAAATTTGTTTTGAGTCTGTTGAGCCTTCAATTTCTTTCATAAGTTTTTTTGCTCTTTCAATTATGTAATCTCTTTTGCTTCCACGAACATCTTCTATTCTTTCAACTTCTATTTGAGCATCGCATGGTCCAACTCTTTCAATAGTTTCAATTGCAGCTGCAATCAAAGTTGTTTCTGATTGGTCTAAAGCTGTTGGGATTTGAATTTTTCCAATTGTTCTTTTATCTTTCCTTTCAACCTCAACTTCAATTCTCCCTATTTTTCCTTCTTTTTGAAGTTCTCTCATTTCCAAATCAGCACCAAGCAAACCTTCTGTTTGACCAAATAAAGCTCCTATTACATCTGGTTTTTCAAGACCGCCTTCAGCTATAAAACTTGCATGTATCATGTATTTTATTGATACTGGACTTATTTTTGCCATATTTGAATTTCTCCATTTAATTATTTTGAAACAATAATTGTTTCTAGAAAAATATCTAATTTCTTCTAACTAATCTAACATGAATGTGAATTTGATGATGATTAATAATAATCTGTCGTGATATTTTCCTAACACATATTTTTGGGAGAACTAGTTTTTAAAGTTTTGGATTATAAAATTCTTAATAATTGTTTTCTTTTACTAATTAAATAGCGAGTCCATATTAACTCCTCCTTCAGATTCCCCCTTAATTTTGTTTCAACATTATTTCCCTCTCTAAATTTTTTAGAATTCTTTTTATTAATCGTTTACGACTTTCTTTTTGTAATTTCAATACACATTCCAGCTGCAACTGTTCTACCAGCATCTCTAACAGCAAATCTTGATGTATATGGATTTTCTTTTTGAGTTTCAAGAGCTAAATTTCCTTGTGGCTTTATTCTAACTTTTGCAACATCTCCATTTTTTAAAAAATCAGGATGGTCTTTAATAACTTCTCCACTCTTTGGATCAATTTGTGCAATTAATTCTATAAATTGGCATGGAACTTGAGCAGTGTGAATGTGGAATACAGGTGTATATCCTTTTGCTAAAACTGTTGGATGATTAATTACAGCTATTTGTGCTATAAACTCTTCTACAATTGAAATTGGATGGGCAGCATCACAAATAATATCCCCTCTTGCAATGTCTTTTTTTCCAACTCCTCGAATATTTATTCCAACATTATCTCCTGCAATAGCTTCTTTCAATTGTTCATGGTGCATTTCAATTGTTCTAATTTCACCATCAATTCCTTTTCCTGTTCTTCCAGGCAGAACTTTAACTTTTTGTCCAACTTTCATAATTCCTGTTTCAACTTTTCCAACAGGAACAGTTCCAATACCTGTAATTTCATAAACATCTTGACAAGGCATTCTCATTGGAAGATTTGTTGGTATTTCAGGTTCAGGGAAAACATCAAATTGTTCCATTATAGTTGATCCTTTGTACCAGCCCATATTTTCAGATTTTTTAATAACATTATCTCCTTTTAATCCAGAGCATGCAATAAATGGTGTAGTGTCTGGGTTAATTCCAACTTGTTTTAATAATTTAGAAACATCTTCTTTAACTTGGTTGAATTTTTCTTCTTTAAATTCAACAGTATCCATTTTATTAACTGCAACTGCAATATTTTTAACACCCATTGTTCTTAATAACCATAAATGTTCTGTTGTTTGTGGTTGCACACCTGCTGGAGCTGCAATAACTAAGAAAGCAGCATCTGCTTGTGAAGCACCAGTAATCATATTTTTAACAAAATCTCTGTGGCCAGGAGCATCAATAATTGTGATTTGTCTTTTTGGTGTCATAATTTTTCTGTAAGCAAGATCAATTGTAACTCCTCTTTCTCTTTCTTCTTTAATTTTATCCATAATGTAAGCAAATTCAAAACCAATTTTACCATGCTTTACAGCTTCTTCTCTAAGCTTTTTCATTTCTTGTTCAGAAACAGCTCCGCTTTGGAACATAACTTGTCCAACTATTGTTGATTTTCCTGCATCAACGTGCCCAACGAACACTATATTCATGTTTGGTTTTTCTTTTGCCATTTTCGTTTTTGTTAAATGGGTCAATGAAAATCTTTCGATTTTCTTTTAGCCATCTTAATCTAAAATTCATAAGAATTTTGAATATAATTTAATGAAAAATTTAGTTTATAAATATTTCGGAAGATAATAATCATATTTTTCTTTTGTTTTTATAAAAATAAAATAACACAACATTGAAAACAAATAATCCTAATGCAAATCCTGCAACCACATCTGTAAACCAATGAAGATTTGTATAAATTCTGCTAAATCCAATTAATAAGATTAACAAAACATTAACTAAAACAAATAAATATTTTCTAAAAACATTTTTTGTTTTGTCCTTGTAAAAATAAATAATCAAAGAAAACAAAATAATTGCAAATACTGAATGCCCACTTGGAAAACTATTTTCAAAGTTTTGTATTAATTGAAGTCCTGGTCGTGATCTTTCAAATAAAAACTTTATAATTTTTTCAAGAAAAAATCCTAAAGCTAATGAAAAAAGGATAGCAAAAGAATTCTTTTCTTTTTTATTAAGAAAAAATATTCCTGCAAAAATTAATGCAAGAATTATCATCGTGATTCCCGAATATTTTACGAAAATCACAAAAAATAAATTTAAAACAGGATTTTGAATATTAACAATTCCCTGACTAATTGCCAAATCTAATTTATGGTTTCCAAAAGCAACAATTAAAAAAAGACAAATAAAAATACCAAGAAAAACCAAAGCAAAAATCAAATTCAAATTTCTTTTATTCATAATTCAAACAAAACTTTTAACTTTATAAGTTTTGATATTTTTTTTAGAATGTTTAAATTTTGCTTTGTTGGGAATTGAGGGGTTTTTATTTAAAGCATTCTAGGTTGGGGATATTCATCAACTAGTTTTGCAATTTTTTCCAAATCGTTGTCTTTACCATAAACAGAAATTCCAGCTTTATTAAAAACAGCAGAAGGAACATTGGAGGTTTTTTCTAAAATTTTTCTTAACTTTCTATGGGTTTTTTTAGTTAAATAAGGAAGATTTGTAACTTTGTAAACTGCTATTGTTTTTTTCGTTTCTAATTTTAATATTTGATTAATGGTTTCTGAAATTTCTTCATTGGAAGAATGTCTTACTTTTTTAAGGTTGGAGTCATAGCAAACAAATTCATCTTGTTTTTTTAGTTTGTTGTATCCAAAAATTTTTCTTCTTTCAATTAAAAAAATATAATTTGCTTTCATAATATTTTTATGAAAAAGAGATTTAAATTGATTTGTGTTCTTTAATATAATATTAATTTTCCAAAATCTTTTATTATTACTGATTCTCACTCAATCCCTTTCTCTCTCTAATCTTTTTAATAATGTCTGCTTGCATTCCTGCTGGAACTTTTTCAAAAAGTTGGTCAACTAAACTTGAAACCCCACGACCTTCTGTTGCAGAACGCAAATCATTTGACCATCCAATCATTTCAGCAACAGGGAGTTTTGCTTTCATTTCAGCATTTGTTCCATCTTGTTTAACTTCAAGCATTTGTCCTCTTTTTCCTCCAACAAGTTTTGTAACAGCACTAAAAAATTTGTCAGGCATTTCAATAAGATGAATTTGTAAAGGTTCTAAAATAGCAGGATTTGCAGTTTTCATAGAATCTTTTATTCCTTCTCTAACAGCAGGATAAACTTGTGCAGGTCCACGATGAATTGCATCTTCGTGAAGTTTAATGTCCACAAGAGAAACTTTTAATTTTCCACAAGGTTCACGAGCCAAAGGTCCTTGATTCATAACCATTTCAAAAGCTTCTATAACCATTTCAATAACTTCTCCAATATGAACTTCTCCTCGTGTTTCATCAAAAAGAATATTTCCTTTGTAAATATCTCTAACATTTCTAATTTCGTCACTTCTCCATCCTTTATTTGAAAGAACTTGTGTGACTATTTCACTTTTCTTTTTAACTCTTATTTCAGGAAGTTCACCTGACTTTATTAAATCATAAATATCTTCTTCAAGAGGAGAAACCTTAATATAAAAGCTATTATGTTTGTTTGGGCTTCTACCTTCAAACACTTTTCCTTCTTTGTTAACTGTTTCACGATAAACAATAATTGGAGCAGAAGTTTTAACATCTAAACCTTTTTCAGTTTTAATCCTATTTTCAATAATTTCTAAATGCAATTCTCCCATTCCAGACATTAAGCTTTCACCTGTTTGTTCATTAATTTCAATTTTAATAGAAGGGTCTTCTTTTCCAATTTGTTTTAAAACATCTATAAGTTTTGGAAGGTCTGCAGCTTTTTTTACTTCAATAGATTTTGTAACAACAGGATCAAACAAATGTTTAATAGCTTCAAAAGGTTCTATTTCTTCTGAGCTTACTGTTTCCCCTGTAAAAACATCTTTTAGTCCAACAACACCAACAATATTTCCTGCAATAGCTTCATTAACAAT
>Ga0265596_1001523_pt1 | contig 10921 bp, 10 predicted proteins | sample saktaG_FD_190143 | JGI IMG/M metagenome (GOLD analysis project Ga0265596, IMG submission 190143) | Saline water microbial communities from Sakinaw Lake, British Columbia, Canada - sak_2013_06_06_60m | ecosystem: Environmental > Aquatic > Non-marine Saline and Alkaline > Saline ...
TTGACCGGAACGGGAAGACCGTAAATACTTTTTTTATAAGTGACTCCAAACTGGTCAATGACATGATCATTATCCACGGGTTTATCGTTTAGTAAATCAAAAGTGGTGATTCCATCTATTCCGTAATAGTCGTGAATTGCGAAGAAGGCATCAAGCAATCCCATCAATTCCTGCTCATTCATGTCATAAATTGAATTTTTCCCGGGGAGATTTGTCGGGCGATCCATCAGCCGGGCAATTCCCTGGATAGTGACTTCATTTATAGCGTGAATATAGAGCGGAACCCGATCAGGCATTTTTCCATCTAAACAGGCCAATATTCGTTCTCTTCCGGTCATTTAATCCTCCATTTTAAATATGGTGATTTCAATGGACTACTATTTTTCAATTATTAGTTTGTAAAATTGAATCTGATAAGAGTTTATTCTAAAAGTTGAGTTATCTGGTGTTGTTCTAAATAGATGTTTAGTTTTTGCTGGTCTTCGTCAGGCAATCGGTTAATTATTACTTTTGGTAAAATATGCGACGGCTGATCTGGTCTGTCGATCCGCCAACCCCATTTTGTATTTTCCAATTCGAAATCAACTTTCTTCTGTTCAGGTTTAAAAACGAGATAAGGTCCATCAATGTTCTGAGTTATCCATGCGATCATATCGTAAATTACACTTACTTTTGCATGACTTGAATCTATCTGAATGGGACCGGTATTATAATCTGAAATTAGATAGGCCTGGTCCCAGCCGGAACCAATAGGATGTAATTTTGACGTTTTATACCAGGGATCAGTTTTTAAAAAATCTCCATTTGCATCGCGTTTCAGATATTCCTCAACCAGTATTGTCGGATCGGGATGATGAAATTCTTTGACCGGGCCATTATAGTTATATTCTTCCAAATAATTCTTCCACTCCTGTTCTGTCATAGATGTAAAACGGATAGCAATACCTCCTCCGGAAGCAAGTTTTAATATCATATAATCCCGTTTTGGAAGGAGAATTTTTTTTCGAATCCTGATTGATAACGGATTTTTATCCCAACTGGCATCAGCACCATCTTCATATAAATCGATGAAATATTTTTTATCAGGATCCAGAAAATCCAGTTTAACTTTCAGCACCCGTTCTTTTTCATTGGTTATACTACCGAGATACCAATCATCAGAATTTCTATCTTTGCGTACAAATGTGAGGTATTCACTGATTTCGGCATTCAGTACTCTGGTTTCTTCCCAGTCCACCGGGACGTCGCGTATGAATTGAAATGCTTCTAACTGTTTTTCATAATTTTCAGGGAGATCGGCGGCCATATGCAACGGGCTGTAGATGATGACATAATAGGCCAGCATTTTTGCCAAGGTCGCATTGACCCGGTTATTTGGCTTGTACTCTTCATAAAACAGATCCACGATGCCCGGTGTAAAGTCCATTGGGCCGCTCAACAGGCGGGTGAAGGGGAGAATGGTCATATAATCCGGTGGATTGCCGCCATCAGGGCTCCAGGCGTCGTATTCCATCCCCCGGGCGCCTTCACGGGTCATCATATTCGGCCATGTCCGCCGGATGCCGGTGTCTTTGATTGGTTCATGAACATCCAGCATAATGTGGTACTTAGCGGCAGTTTCGACGACTTTTCGATAATGTCTCACCATGTATTGTCCATGGTGCCATTCTTTCTGGAGATCGCCGTTTTCATCGATCCGTTTAATGGTTTGTCCGTGCCCGACATAACCGGTTTTTACTGTATTGATGCCGTATTTATTGCAGTATGCGAAGGCGTCTTCCATCTGCTTTTCATAATTCATGACGGCGGCGCCGGTTTCATGATGACCGATTATTCTGACACCTTTTGAAGCGGCATATTGAGTAACTTGGTCGATATCATAATCAGGATGTGGTTTGGTAAAGTTAAAAATACTGCCGTTTTGAATCCAATCGCCGTCCCAATCGACATTCCAGCCTTCAACTAAAACGCCGTCAAAGCCGTATTTCGCGGCGAAGTCGATATATTTCTTTGTATTTTTCGTAGTTGCACCGTGTTTTTCACCGGAGCCCCAGGTCGATTTATCCAGGTGCATTTCCCACCAGATGCCCACGTATTTCTGTGGCTTGATCCAGGAAGTGTCCTTAATTTTGCTGGGTTCATTCAGATTCAGGATCAAATATGAGGTGATGAGATCTCCCGGTTTTTCGGCGATCTGAATTGTTCGCCAGGGAGTTTGCATCGGGATTGATGCCTTGACCTTCGTTCCATCGGACCAGGGGTACAGATCGCAGGTCAGTTTGGTTCCTTCAACTCTGGCCAATGCCATACTGGAATAATCCGTAAGATTGGCTTCATGAAGTGATAAATACAGATCGTCATCGGTTTTGAGTGTAAAAGGAGTATGCACGGTATCGATTTCGCTGAGTTTTGTCTCATTGAATAAAAACTCATAACGATTACCCTGATATGCGCCAATCCACCAGCAGCGGTGATCGCCGGCAAAATTAAATTCCGTCAATTCATCAGTGATCTGAAAAATCTTCAGCGTTTCCTGTTCTGGGAGTTCATAGCAAAAACCGATGCCGTCATCGAAAACCCGGAAAATAATGTTCATTTGTCGATGTTGTTTGTTGTTTTCCCGTAAGGATATGATCATTTCATTGTAATGATTGCGAATGTCCTTTACCTCACCCCAGGGCTGGGTCCATGTTTCATCAAAACTGTTGTATTCGGTATTAATAATTTCGAAATTATTTTCCAGTGGCGTTGTATCTCTGAATCGGAATCCCAGCCGCGAATCTGATAATATCGCTGTTGAATTATACTGAACTGAATAATGGGGAACACCGGAAATCAGTTTGAATTGGATCGTGATTTTACCGCCCGGAGAACGAACAATTTGATCAGTTTTGCTTCCGCAACCAAGCAGAAGAAATGCAAACAGTAAGGGGATGATAAGTGTAGGTATTTTCATAATGTGTGCCTTGTTTGGGATAAATTTCAACTGATCGTTTCAATAGGTTTTTCAACAATGCAAAATATTAGAAAGTCTGCAATTGAATTCTATTACAGAATCACATAACAGAATTATTGCATAGGATTTCCAGAATACCGGATAGCGGTGTTCAAAAAGAAAGAGGGGGGCTTTATTCTTTCCGAAATTCTGGTTAATAATGATGAACAGTTTGAGGAGCGGATGATCGTCACGTTTGTGATTGATACATGCAATACAAAACCAGATACGTAGTTCCGTGATGATCATTAATATTCTGGGATCGGCAAAAGTGTTGTTTTCGAAATCACCGACAGTGTCGAATTTGATAACATGAGGCAATAGAAAAACCTCTTTCGCTTATATAATATCCCGGTCATGGAAAGTCTAATTGCCTGGAATTATTTACTCATTTTTAGCGTTTTTGTCTTTTTTTTCTTTTCTTTTTTCTTTAATGCTTTTTTGTGGTTTTTTCTTCTCTTCCGAACTTCTTTTGTCTTTACCTTTTGCCATAAAATGCCTCCAATCTAATTATGTTAATATAATAACTTCAAAAAATATAACCAAGTGTATGCAATCGAATTATCTTTCCTCTGTCTTTGGTCTTATCACTTCAAGGTGATTCAGGGGAACCCAGCCACGGCTGCCATTGGATTTCTCTGACATTCCAAACCCGTTTAGGATTTCAGAAACGGTGATAATCTCGCCTGGCTTGACGCTCAGTTCTCGGGCATCGTAATCCCGTTTTAAGATTCCTTGGTTTCTGAAAATCTCAAGTAATGCTTTGGGGGCCCAGCCCCGACTGCCGGATTTGCTTTCACACCACACCCAGTCTCTCCAGTCCGGGGCATCATGGAATTCTCTGCCAATTACGACCTGCTCACCTTTTTTAAAGGAGATGGAGTCCGGGTACGGAGACTGATAGGATTTTACAACGCGATAGAGTATGGTTTTCATCGGGTTTATTTTACATACGAATGATTTATTTTTCAAGAACTGGTTTCTGATTTCCGGAAAAACTTGTATATTTCCTTCAATGAAAAAACCATCAAATAGTCAGGAGGGAGTGTTTATGGAAATCAAAACACGACGGGATTTTATCAAAACCCTTGGGGTTGGCGTTGCGGCAGCGTCGTTGCCGTCATGGATTTACTCCTGTGCGTTGGGGAAAAAGAAACCGAATATCCTTTTTATAATGAGTGATGATCACGCCGCTCATGCTATTAGTTGCTACGGCAGTCAGGTCAATCAAACACCCCGTTTGGACAAGCTTGCCAGCGAAGGAATGCGTTTCGATAACTGTTTCTGCACCAATGGTATCTGCGCGCCCAGCCGGGTATCTATTCTGACCGGCAAGTATAGTCATATGAATGGCATGCTGGACAACAAACTGGAATTTGATGGCAGGCAACAGACGCTACCTAAATTGTTAAAACCGGCAGGTTATCAGACGGCGATGATCGGCAAATGGCATCTAAAAAGCGAACCGACGGGGTTTGATTATTATAAAGTCGTACCCGGACAAGGGAAATATTTCGATCCATTGTTTCAGACAAAAAACAGCTGGCCTGAAACGATCGAGGAAAAAGGGTATGTGACCGATATTATTACTGATGAAGCAATCCGGTTTATGCAAACTACTGATCCCGAAAAACCCTTTTTACTGATGTGTCACCATAAAGCGCCCCATCGTCCCTGGCAGCCCGATCCGAAACACTGGGAGCAATTCAAAGACCGGGAAATTCCAGAGCCACCGACATTGTTTGATGATTATAAAGGAAAAGCTGAGGCCGTTCTGAATGCCGAAATGACACTGGAACGGCACATGCATCCGCTGGATACCGGTGGATTGATTGCTCCGGAAAATCTGAAAGGTGATGACCTGATCCGCTGGCGATATCAGCATTATATGCGGAATTACCTGGCCTGCATTGCCTCGATTGATGACAATATCGGGAGAATTCTGGATTTTCTGAAAACAAGTGGACTTGAGGAAAATACAATCGTTATTTATACCTCTGATCAGGGTTTTTTCCTGGGCGATCACGGTTGGTTTGACAAGCGTTTCATGTATGAAGAATCACTCAGAATGCCATTGATTATTCGGTATCCGGGAGTCGTTCCGAAGGGACAGGTGAGCGAGGACATGGTTTTGAATGTGGATTTTGCGCCGACATTTCTGGATTTTGCCGGTGCCGCAATTCCGAATGACATTCAGGGTGAAAACTTCCGAAAAATTCTAAAGGGTCGGACACCGAAGAACTGGCGACAGTCTGCCTACTATCATTATTATGAATACCCGGCCTGGCATATGGTTGATGCTCATTACGGTATCCGAACGGATCGGTATAAACTGATCCATTACTACGGCTATACCGACGAATGGGAATTATTCGACCTGCTGAAAGATCCCAGGGAAATGAACAATATCTACAATTTACCGGAATACCAGGACATTATTAAAACATTGAAAGAGAATCTCTATCAGCTCCAGGCACATTATAAGGTGAAAAAACCGGTCCCCAAACAGATTGAAAGATCCGAAACATCGCTGTTTTAAGAGAATTATTACAGGATATCAGGTTTGAATAAAATTAAACCGCTTTCCAATGTTCTGATCAAACCGGCCGGTCCCGACTGTAATCTTGCCTGTGATTACTGTTTTTATCTGGGCAAAGCGAGCTTGTTTCCAAAAGAAGCTAAACACCGGATGAGTGAAGATATTCTGCGGGAACTGATGCGGCAGTTAGCGGAACAGGGAACCCGGCAGATTTCTGTTGCCTGGCAGGGGGGCGAACCGACATTGATGGGAGTGGGATTTTATCAAAAGGTGGTCGATTTTCAGGACCAGTTTAAATCCGGTAAAATGATTGGAAATTCACTTCAAACAAACGGCCTGCTGATTGATGACAGTTGGGTATCGTTTTTGCGAGAGAACAATTTTCTGGTAGGCCTGTCCATTGATGGCCCACAACACATTCATGACTATTACCGCAAAGACCGGGGTGGCAATGGTAGCTGGGAGAGGGTCGCTACTACTGCATCAATTATGCTTGGGAATGGGGTGGCGGTGAACGCGATCACGACGGTAAATGCGTATTCCGTGCGTTACCCCGATGAGATTTATGATTATTTAAAAACGGTAGGTTTTCGGTATTTGCAGTTTATCCCGATAGTTGAGTCCTTTGAAAATGACCGGGGGATCAAATCATTTTCGGTTCGTCCAAAGGAATACGGACGGTTTCTGATTCGGCTGTTTGATCGCTGGCAGGAAGACTTTCAAAACGGTGAACCAACAATGTCCATTCGGTTTTTTGAGTCTCTGTTTTTTCGATATGTGGATATGCAGCCACCTGATTGTACATTGATGAAATGCTGCGGGCCTTATGTTGTTGTGGAACATACCGGAGATGTTTACAGTTGTGACTTTTTTGTTGAACCAGCCTGGAAACTGGGGAATATTACTGAAAACCGTTTGATAGATATGCTTAATTCACCACGGCAACAGACGTTTGGAAATCAAAAGGCGGAACTACCCAAAAAATGTCTAAAATGTCCCTGGTTATCTTTCTGTTTTGGAGGGTGTCCGAAGGATAGATTCCGTGACAGTCGGACAAGAGGCTTGAATTATTTTTGTGAAGCGATAATAATGTTTCAGGAATATGCAGATCCACATTTTCGTCGGCTGGCAAAAGAATGGAGACAGAAGAATCTAATCTGATTTTTATTCATATTGACCAATTCACCAAATGATTTATGTATTATCGGATTTTTTGATTGATAGGATGGAAATAGGCTGCCCCAACTACCATTTCGGCAAACTGGTTTTCTTGATTTCTCGCATTTCTTTGAGAAACCGGGTCAGTCTATCCCGGGCGAACTGCAATTCCGGCTTGGTTTGGAATTCCTGCAGCATACGCCTGCGAATGCCGGCACTGTCGTCTTTGATATACAGCATACTGTATAACTGGCCTCCGGTAGTTACCTGAGCGACGCGCCAGTTCCGGTTGCTGCCGGCCCAAATGCCCCGCCACCGCAAATAATGTTTTCCGCCACCGGCCGTTTCCAGCTCCCAGGATCCGGAATCGGTTAGGTTCTGAAATTGTGATTTTGGAATATTATCGGATTTTTCAAACATAACTACCTTCATTACTTATTTTATTTTTCGGCTTGTGTCGGAATACTTCTTAGCAGACAAAACCGATAATCAAAGAATCAAAAAGAAAAAAACACAATAATAGAACAAGCCAATTATGTCCAAATAGACTAGGTTACCTCATTTGCATAAATGTTAAGAAATATTTTTCATGAGGTCAACCTTTTTCTCAGTGTGTTTGTATATGAAAAATCAAGAAACAAAAGCCCATTTATTATCGACCGGCAAGCAGTGATTTATGTTGTGAAAATTGGTAAGTGCAGTCCCGACGAATCGGGACGACCCACGGTTTAAAAGAACATAGGGCGATCGTTGTGAAAAAATAAAAGTTGTGCGGTAACGGTGCTGTTTTTTAGTCTGTCCCTGTCCTCTCAAAGATCAAAATCTTGATAAAAATATGTGTGGGAAATATAAAAGAAGAAGCCCGATTATTTGATTGGGCTTAAAGATTTACATTATATTCAGGCTACTTGATCAACAGCATTTTTTTAACTTGTTGAAATCTGCCTGCCTGGATACGATACAAATACATGCCGGAGATTTTGTTCCAAGCATTCCAATTTACCGAGTATGATCCAGGTTCTTGTTTCTGATCAATGAGCCTTTCAATGACCTGACCGTTCATATTGTAAATAGTCAGTATTACATTTGAGGCTTCAGGGATATCGTATCGAATGGTTGTCGTTGGGTTAAAAGGATTGGGATAATTCTGGTAAAGTGAATATTCTTCCAGATGATCTGAATTCGCCAAAATATTGGAATTTATATCCCAGTTAACAGCCAATGTATACGCAACACCATTCAGTACTGCTATTTGCCCGGAATAATCATAACCCCAGCTTCGCAAAATCGTTTGGACGGTGGTTCTACATTCCACAGCCACATACCAGATTCCCGGAGACGGATTAGTCAGAATAATATCCTTATTCGCTTCTGTTCCTGTTCCCTGATATTCCGCAACGGATTGAAATGCTAGACTGTCTTTGTTTAAATACAGTTCGAGGTTAAAATTATCATCTCCATCCAACTGCACACTCAGGTTTTCGGCATTTTCTGGAATTACAACCATGAAATGGTGATACTGGCGGTCACCTATCATCGTATAATCCGGATCATTTTCTTCGGTTGATTTATCCATTTCCCTGTACTGTCCATTCAGCAGTTCACCTTTAATATGAGGGTTACCCAGACCATCCAGTGCGTAGAAAAAAATTGCTTTCATCAGTTCCAGTTTCTCGCCGGATGTCACACTTTCGGGATGGGAACCAATAACCACCAACCGTCCGCTTTGATCATTCTTCTTATAGGCCCAACAACTGGGTTTATTATGCATTTCCAGAGTTGGGTAATCATAACGAAGCAGTACTTCGGTATTACTGGGATAATTCACAGTTTCTCGAGCAAAACATCCACCATTATGATAAACACTACTTATATATAAATCATCACCGAAACCGAAGTAATCAAGAAGTGGTGAATCCGTTGGAATAAACTGGCCTGTATTAGTTGCCTCCAGACCGGTAGTCTGTGTTCGGCCTGGCCAGATATGATAATATGGTTCATATGTACCGGAATACATATAACTCACACTGGCGATAAATGCGCCGGCACAGGAACCGGAATAGGAACTGCCATTATAATAAAATGCTCTGACCCGTGCCCGTCCTTTTTCCCCCAAGGAGTTTCCATGCCCGGTAGCACTGCCACCATTTGTATAAATCAAACGAAACCGCGGGAATCCATCGGGGTAGAGTAACACACCGTTATCGTCAGAATTATTTTGGATTAAGATACTTGTTTGAACGAGATGATCTTCAGTTGCCAGGTATTCCATTGTTAAACCAAGAGCATTAGCGGCGGGTAATACAGTCCGGGAGGTCAGTTCAATCCCGCCGTCCATAAACAAATCTTTATAGAATCCAGGAGTCTGGGCTGGTAGACAGATATTTTTAAATACGGCAACAAAAAGAAAAAAAAGGAGAAATAGGCACTTTGCATTTCCTTCAGGAATAACTGTTTTTATCATATCGAGATACTATGCAGACAGAATTTAGAAATCAAGGTTTAATTTAATCAACAGGTTCTTAGCTTTAAGTTAAGCCTGTATATAATTTTGTGTAAACTGTACGTCGTCAAAACATTTGTAACTATTCGTGTTAAAATATAATAGAGAGTTTGTTTGAATACAACAGGTGTTAATCTTCATGCCATAACACCCGGATTTTATTCATTCTATTTGTCTACATATGGTGCATGATATATCAAGTTTTGTCAGATATGTAGAACAGGTCAATATCTATGTGATATGTAGCCAGGTTTTTGTAAGATGTTTTCCGGATTAAAGTTTTCAAACTTTATTAATATTGGGAAAAACTCACCACTTTCTAAAGGTCTTGCTTTGCCATTTTGTGTTCATCGGACGCACATTTGCATCGGGGAGCATGCTGAAGATACCAATTTGGATCTTAGATTCAATCAACTCATCAAGAACGATCTCTAGTTTAGAGAAATCGGCCTTGTGTTTGTCCAGTGCCAGTTCCTGCAGAGCTTTTGTCTTCCAGATTTCAATCACAAGATACCGCCTTGCATTCTTCATGTCGCGCAGCACAGTAATGCCTTGGAACCCCGGACTCTGTACAAACAGCTTACTCCATGCGCTACCTGGACCATACGCTAGTCGGAATTGGTCTTGGATCTTCTCTTTAACAACGTATTCCCAAACAATTTCGATCATGCTGGATCACCTCCTTGATTAACCATTGTTTCCGGACACCCAAGAACTCGGTGCCAAGTATAGTCAATGTCACATCATAGATATTTACAATTTCAGAAAAGTTGGACGGAGCGTGCTAATGACAGAGCCCTTTAATTAGTGTGCCGACGTAGCCCGTTCAGATTGCTTTAAACTCATACACCTCATTTTGCGGACAACTCAATCTCGCCCTGCTTCTGTGGGTACTTTCCGACAATTCCTGAATAGAAATCTCGAATTATCATAAAATCAGCCTGAATATCACCGGTAGGTATTATGCTGGGTCCAAGACCACAGACTTTGTTTCCATAATCAATATATGCCATCACGATTGGCACCTTTGCCTTGAGTGCAATATAATAAAACCCTGTTCGCCAACAGGGTGTTTTTTTACGTGTTCCTTCTGGGGAAAGACCGATGATTAATTCATCGTATTCATAAAATTTTGCAGCAACTTGATCAACCATGTTTGTACTCTCTCGCCGGTTAACAGAGATAGCACCTAGTGAACGCATGAACACTCCCATTGGCCCACGAAATAGTGAATCCTTCCCCATCAAACGGACAGGAAGACCTTCCACGGTCATGAACAATAATGCGATAACGAAGTCCCAATTTGATGTATGCGGTGCACCGATCAACACATAACGAGATGTTGGTGGTAGGACAACATGGCTTTGCCAACCAATCAATCGTAAAATAGATCGGGCAATCGATTGAGCCGAAATGGATCTTTGAAACCTTGAAAGCAAAGACATTAGAAAATTTCCATAATGTTGAGAGTTCTTTTGTTTTTAATCCTGCTTCTTGCGCTGGGAGAGGACTAACCACTTTAACCTTACATCAACGGTCAATAATATAACCAGTGGGACAGGATAGAGGCAAACACCTGGTCGACCGCCTGATTTTGCAGGTCAATTATTTGAATCCTGCCACCAGTTACTGAACCCTTTTGGGTTGTTTATCGAACTTCTTTTTTGCTTGCTGGTCGTCTTTGTTTTTCTTTTGTTTCTGACTTTTACTCTTGTCTTTCTTGCCG